>Ga0182030_10007347_pt1 | contig 23003 bp, 17 predicted proteins | sample 812S3MmetaG_FD_121299 | JGI IMG/M metagenome (GOLD analysis project Ga0182030, IMG submission 121299) | Permafrost microbial communities from Stordalen Mire, Sweden - 812S3M metaG (Illumina Assembly) | ecosystem: Environmental > Terrestrial > Soil > Wetlands > Permafrost | place: Sweden...
ATCCATGGTGAATGACTTCGGACTCATCTCACGGATCTGATCGATCTTCCAGTCTTTTATTTCAAGGATGAGAATGCCACGACCAGGATGCAAAATTAGAAAGTCGGGGTGTTGATGCTTGGGACCGACGGGAACGTCATACCAGCACAGGTAGTCGTCCTCCAGGAATTGCTCCAGCCGGTCTGCCACGCGGAGTTCCCCCGACGTCGCTCGAGCAGCGGCATTCCTGGGGTTTGACAGAAATGTTGCCATACTTTGTTATGTAACCTACCTCTGGCGCATAATCGGTGGCGGAAGTCACAGATCTAGCACGGTTAGAATACCGACTGCTATGAGGTTCACGGCGAATTGAAGACACCGGACGGTCGTCGCCCACTGATCTGCACCGTAGACGCAGACCCGACGGCACCACGGCTTCTGTCGCCGACTCGGGAATGGCGGTCCGATAGCAAAAGAACATTAGCACTTTCCGTTGAGCGCCCAAAAAATGGCCCTGTCCCCGAAAATGCACAAGCCTTCTTGAATAGTTATCCCGGAACGAGCGCTTAGGGAGTCAAACGCCAATTAGCTGACGACGGAAACAAGTTTTCGCTTGTTTCGCGTGTCCATGATATGGACTAGTCAACGTAAATCTATCTTCTATCTTCCAAATGCTCAAGTTCAGCTTTACATTAGTGGAGAGCCAAGATTCTCAATTGCCCACATAGTGGCCAACGAAGACTCGACGGGTTGCGTAAACTACGAATACATTCAGCGTTGGTTTTATTTAAGATGAAGAAGCTGATAAACGATCCAAAGCGAGTCGTCCCTGAGATGCTGGAGGGGCTTGCCGCTCTCAATCCCTCGCTGGCGCTACTGAATGACGAGACGGTCATTGTTCGCGGTGACCTGAAATCATGGCGGGCAGAAGGCAGCGTGGCTGTCATCTCGGGCGGGGGGGCAGGACATGAGCCAGCGCACGCAGGCTATGTCGGACAAGGCATGCTGACGGCCGCGGTGTCCGGCGACGTTTTCACCTCCCCAAGCGCAGACTCCATTTTGGAGACGATTCAGGCATGCGCGACCAACGCCGGCGTGGTTTTAGTTATTAAAAATTACACGGGAGACAGGCTAAATTTTGGACTCGCGGCGGAGCTCGCGCGCTCGGAAGGCATTCCGGTGGAGATGGTGATAGTTGCCGACGATGCGGCATTTGGCACGCGACATGACAGTGTCGACGAACGCCGCGGGATTGCCGGTACCGTGTTAGTACACAAGATAGTGGGAGCGGCGGCGGCAGCGGGATTGAGTTTGAGGGAGGTTAAGGCCGAGGGTGATCGAGCGGCTGCTGAACTCGGCACAGTGGGTGTGGCGCTCTCCGGCTGTACGGTCCCCGCGGCCGGCAAGCCAGGATTCGATTTGCCGGCGGACGAGATTGAGTTTGGCTTGGGCATACACGGTGAACGTGGAACCCATCGTAGCGCCCTTGATACCGCCCATCATATTGCCGGGCAATTAACCAGTCGGCTTGTTGAGGATCTTGGTCTCGGAAAGGAGAGTCGAATTGTCCTACTAGTAAATAACCTAGGGGGAACGCCGTTGATGGAATTGGCGATCATTGCCCGCTCCACTATTCGGCAGCTGCATTCCTTAGGAATTACCATCGAGCGGGCGTGGTGTGGCTCTTTTCTAACGGCTATCGACATGATTGGATGCTCGCTGTCAATTATGAAAGTCGACTCACAGCGGCTCGAGCGGCTTGATGCACCCACTTCCGCCCCCGCTTGGGTTGCGACGCCTGCCACAACGCTTGATGGAGCGGTAAAGCGCGTATCGATTCCCGTCGCTCCGAATGGAAGAGACGCAGTGAGCTCGGCTGGCCCAGGTGAATTTCCTTTTCTGGGTATGGCGCTTCGCAGGGTGGCTGCGGCGCTACTTGCGGCGGAGACTCGACTGACGGCGCTTGACCAAGCAGCCGGAGATGGTGATCTCGGCATCAGCATGAGCCGTGCAGCTCACGCGATATTGGCGGATCTCGATCGGTTATCCGCAGAATCTGTGGCGACGGCGCTAGAGGATCTCTCACAAATTGTGCGGCGAGGTATTGCGGGTAGTTCAGGCCCGTTCTACGCGGTCGCGCTGAGTCGAGCGGCGGCGTCCTTAAAGCAACTTGAGCCGTCACCTTTGAAGTGGGCCACTGTATTTGAAAGTGGCTGCAAGGCCATCGCGGAGCTCGGTGGCGCTGCACGGGGAGATCGCACGATGCTTGATGCCCTTTACCCAGGTGCCGAAGCGTTCCGATCCGCTCTCGAAAATGGCGCACCATGGTCACAGGCACTTGCTTCAGCGGCCTCGGCTGCGGAAGCAGGTGCACGCGAAAGCGCGAAACTTACGCCACGACGTGGCCGGTCTCGCTATCTTGGCGAACGTGCTATCGGATTGCCAGATCCGGGCGCTGAGGCAGTCGCGGTTTGGCTTAGAGCGATCGCGAGCACCGCTGGTGACCTCACGTCAGCGTGACTGCTAGCCCCACATCGCTGCGTGAATCGGCCCCTGTACGCCACGATTGTCACAGGGTTTTCGTGACCATCGACCGCCCTAACGTGGAGATCACATGCAGATTATCGATACTCACCTCCATCTTATCTATCTTGACCGCTTCCGTTATCCCTGGCTCGATGCTGATCCCAACCTCAATCGTATCTTTACAATGGAGGAGTATTTGTCTCAAGCCGGTTCCGCGGGCATTACTAAAATGCTTCACATGGAAGTGGATGTGGCTGAGGCGGATATCGAGCGCGAGACGACATTTGCTCTGGGAGTCGGGCGCGGGGTAGTGGGAGCTATTTCGGCCTGCCGGCCAGAGTCGGCCGAATTTCCGGCTTTTCTTGAGCGATCGATCGCCGCGCCGGGGGTAAGAGGATTTCGCCGCGTTTTCCATACGGGCGCCCACGAGGCTGCGAGGACCGCACTATTCAAAAGCCACGTGAAATTACTAGCAAAGCACAAAAAGACCTTCGACCTCTGCTTCTGGCCGCGACACATTCCGATCGCAGCGGAACTGGCTAAGGCGTGTCCGGACGTGCAATTTGTTCTGGATCACTGTGGGATCCCTAACATTCGAGGACGGGAACTGGATCCGTGGCGAAATCACATTCGGGAGATTTCGGCATTACCCAACGTGGCTTGCAAAATCTCAGGCGTCATTGCGTACGGGGATCCGGTCAATTGGACGGTGGATGATTTACGGCCTTATGTGGAGCATGCAATCCAGAGTTTTGGATGGGATCGAGTCGTCTGGGGTAGCGACTGGCCGGTATGCACCGTTGCCGCCAATCTAGCCCGTTGGGTCGCTGCGACCCACACACTTCTCGAAGGCAGCAGCGAGGACGAAAAGGAGCGTCTACTTCATCGAAACGCGCGTCGGATTTACTCAATTAACGAGGGGGGTGCGTGACAGAGTGCTGCGTCCCCCGGGAATGAGAATTTGATAAAAAGCGACTAAACCTCTCCGGACATGAGCCATTCGGAGAAATAGCGAGCCCGGCTCCGCTCGATGCCAACGTGCCAGGCGTCCTCTTCTTTGTGGATGATGATCGCGGTGATACCCGCAATCAGAGTCCGCTTTGCGCGGCCCACTGCCAAGCCGCCTCGCTCCAATGAGATGGGTCCGCCTTTTTGCAGCAGGGTTTCTGCTCTCGAGCCTCTTAATTCGAACCAACAAAGACTGTCAGTGAAGGGGGTCGCGTGGACGAGTTTGTCGGGAAAAGCCGCGTTAACACGAGCGACGACTCCCATTTCGTCTTCTAATCCGCACAGGATGAGCCACGATTGTGGTGAAAACCAGACCGCCACCCGTCCCCCGTGAGTGATAACCGTGCCAGCTGAGGAGGGGAGCTCGACGCCAATCGCCGCACTCGCTTTCTCCCCGATGTCGGCGCTTGCAATTGCCGCGGTCACGAGCAAACAGCCGAAGTCAGCCCGCTCGCACACGGCCAAATCGGCGATCTCTGCAATGTCGGAAGCATCGCCAAATTGGCCGCCGAGTGCAGAGCGGGGTTCAAGTCTCACGCGTGCAATCTCCGATTGTCAGGATCATAGAATCCTGGAATTGAAATCTCACAGGAAACGACGGTTCCGCTGCAGTAGACCAAAACAGTCTCTCCCAATCGTTGTTGTCCGCGCTCAATCAGTGCGAGACCAATGAATGAGCCGACCGACGGGCTGAAGCACGCGGAGGTAACGTACCCGTCCGTTGGGCATGGCGCGCGAGTGTATCCGGTCGACAACACCCTTCCTCCCACTTGCAGTATGCCCTCGAACGCTCTAAGGCCCACTAGTTGCTCACAATCCTCGCTCGTTGCCGACGCCAGACGGAGCGAACGCTTGCCGATAAAATCATCCGTGCGTTTGGTGACGATACCGGCCATTCCGATGTCCAGCGGCGTGGTGCGACCGTTGGTATCCGATCCAAGGTGCAAATAACCTTTCTCCAAGCGCAACCGCAACCAGGCCTCTGTGCCAACAGGGCAAGGATTCCAATTGGCCTCGGTTGCCAGGAGAACTTCGAGCAATGCGGGGGCGTAGCGTGCTGGGACAGAAACCTCATACTGCAATTCCCCCGTGAAACTGATGCGTGCGATCCGCGCGGCTGTGTTGCCAATAAGCCCCTCGCGGAATTGCATGTGTGCAAAGGCTTCATTCGAGAGGTCGAAGTTGGGCTTGAGCTTAGCGAGGAGCTCCCGAGCGCGAGGGCCGGCTATAGCGATCGTCGCCCAGTTCGATGTAACCGGCGATATACCGACCCTCATGGACGGCCACTCGGTCTGTCGCCACTGCTCGAACCAAGCCGCGACAGCCTCCGCCTGGCTGGATGTGGGGCTTGCAAGAAAGTGGTTGACCGCTACGCAGGCGACGACGCCATCATCGTAGATGACACCGTTTTCTTTGAGCATGACCGAATAGCGCATTCGGCCCGGGGTCAGGGTGGCCATATTGGAGACGTAGAAACGACTGATAAACTGCGCTGCGTCGGGCCCTGTGACTTCGATCTTGCCTAGCGACGAGCCGTCAAATACACCCACATGCGTACGCACTGCCTGCATTTCTGCGGTAACCGCGTCTTCTCGGTTTCGACCGTTGCAGCCGTACCAATCGGGCCGCTGCCAGCCCGAGTCCTCGAACACCGCGGATCGTTGTTCATGCACTGCATGAGCAGGTAAGAAACGACGCGGCTTAAATAGATCACCCCGTCGATTGCTGGCGATCGTATCCATACGAATCGCGGTATAGGGCGGCCGGGAAGTCGTTGTCCCGATACTCTCGACAGCTTGCCTGGTGATGCCTGCCATGATCGCGAGACCATTCACGTTGGATGTGCGGCCTTGGTCCGTACCCATACCCAGTGTGGTGTAGCGCTTTAAGTGTTCAATTGAGACGTAATTCTCGCGCGCGGCCAACTCCACGTCTGAGACTTTTACATCGTTCTGAAAATCGACCCAGGTTGCAGACGGCGAACCGTAGCGCGGCTTCCATTCGGGTTCAATGCGACCGTACGATGGTGCAGTGACCGATTGGGTAGCCTTGGGTCGGACAGGAATTCCCGCCGTAGTGCCAATAGCCACAGCGGCCTTTGCACCATGGGAAAGCGCAGTTTCGAGGTCAGTTGCACCGGCCACTCCGCCGGCCACGTACCATGCCTCGGGCAAGCTCCCCGCAAGAAACGCGCCGAGTTGCGCCACATAAGTGGGTTGGACACCTCGATGAGTCGCCAGGTGAATGAGAGGGGTGAATCCTCCTGAAACGGCTACGCCGCTACATTCCATCCTGCGGACTCGTCTTTCCTTACTCCGAATCTCGATGCTGGTTACTCGTTTGTACCCGGTGGTCGATTCGATCTGACATTCAAACAGGCACGGGATTTCGGCATCGCGCGCCGCGGAAACGTGCATCGCCGCGGTCTCAGCTCGGGTATCTATGATGCCCACCACATCTACGCCGGCGCGTCGCGCAGCGATAGCCGTGAGATAGCCGCTGTCGTTATTGGTATAGATTGCAAGATGGCGGGCGGGCGTCACGCCGAATTCGCCAATCAGACGTCGGGTTGCCGATGAGAGCATGATCCCGGGCCGATCATTCCCTGCGAACAGCAGCGGCCGATCCACCATCCCGCTCGCGAGCACGACATGGCTAGCCCGGAGTTTCCATAGACACTCCGTATGTACACCGCCTGAGTCCAGCAGTTGTTGGATAAGGATGAATTGATTGCCTTCGTAGGCCGCCGCAACGGTTGTGCCGCTTAAAAGCGTAAAATTGGGATCATCTCCCAATGCCTTCACTACGGTCCGGACCCATGCAACGCCGGTCAACCCATCAATTGTCGCAGTTTCCCAATTCAGAGAACCACCAAACTGTGGTTGATCGTCAACCATTACCACTGAGGTCCCATTTCCCGCCAGAGATCGAGCTGCAGACAGCCCTGCCGGTCCTCCGCCGATAATCAGGACATCGCAGGTGGCATGCCGATACTGCAATTTGCGGAATTCAATCACTGGCTTGGGTCGACCAAAGCCGGTGGATCGCCGAATCATGGGCTCAAAGTAGCGCCAGCTTGGCCACATGAAGGTCTTGTAGTAAAAGCCTGCGCTCAACATTCCCTTTATTAATTGAACACTCGCCGCAACATCGAACTCGGGCGACGGCCAGCCGGTCACCGAGTTCGCTTTCAGGCCGGAACAGAGTTGAACTTGACCCGCTCGCAGAGCGGGTTCGAAGCCATAGCGATCTCGTACGGCGAGCATAGAATTGGGGTCTTCGCTGCCAACGCCGAAGAAGCTCCTCGGGCGATGGAATTTGAGACTGCGCCCGATGATATTAATGCCATTGGCAATCAGCGCCGAGGCAAGCGTATCGCCCGGATGGCCTTTCAGGTCACGCCCATTGAAGGTAAAGGAGACCGATCGAGTTCTATCGATGAGGCCACCTGCATCAAGTCGGTAACCGTGGGAACGCGAAGCCATCTAATGCTCCTCCATCTACCCGAGTGCGGACTCATCCCATCGGTCGATCTTGATCACCTCGTGAGTGACCGTGTTCCGGGTAACTTTAAACCACTGGCCACAGCCGATGGCGCAGCACCAGTGCTCGCGATGCGGCCCCTTGCGGTTGATGCGCATAAAGAGGTAATCGGTCCACTCAGCGTCGGAGGCGTTTTCGGGCGCAACGGGACGCGTCACGCCGCCTTCACCACCATAGGTCAACTCATCTTCTGTTTTCAGCTCATGGCAATAGGGGCACCGGATTACAATCACATCAGCCTCGTTTTAGTGAGCACTGCCCGCGGCCGCGCTTTCATCGACAAGACGATTGCTTCTAAAGCGATCCAGACCAAATGGGACTGCGAGCGGATGCGGCTTGCCAGTGGCCAGCGAACAGGCAAGCAGCAGTCCGCCAGCCGGGATTGCTTTGAATCCGCCGCTCCCCCAACCGCAATTGATATGCATATTGTCCACAGGCGTGGGACCCAAGATCGGCGAGCTGTCGGGCACGATATCGACAATGCCCGCCCAGTGCCGCATCAAGCGGGTCTGACCAAAGATGGGGAACATTTCGACGACGGCGGTGATGGTCTTCTCGATCGTCGGAAACGTGCCCCGTTGCCCGTAGGATGCGTAGAGATCGCGCGCGCTCCCCATCACCAGTTCCCCCTTCTGCGTCTGATTGATATAGACGCCGGTATTCGGCGAGAACACCACGTGGTTGAGCACGGGCTTTATCGGTTCTGACACCATCGCCTGTAGACAGTGACTCGTCAACGGCAACCGGAATCCAGCCATATCGGCGATGAGGCTCGAATGCCCAGCCACGGCGACACCCACCGCACCGCAACTAATTCGCCCCCGGCTCGTGTTGACCGTAGTGATGCGCCCGCCGGCCCTCTCGAAAGCCAGAACTTCGCAACCTTGCACAATATGCACGCCTAGTTGATCTGCGGCGCGCGCATATCCCCACACTACGGCATCATGCCGAATCGTACCGCCGCGCTTTTGAAGAAATGCCCCGATGACTGGATGACGAGCGGCGTCCTGCATATTTAGAGAGGGGATCATCCGCCGCACCTCATCTCGGCCGATGATTTGCGCGTCAACCCCGTTGCACGCAAGGCTATTCCTCTTGTGCTGAGCGGATTCCAATTGGTGCTGATCATGGATCAGCGTCACCCAGCCTCGCTGTGAGAGCATGATATTAAAGTTGATTTCTTTGGCTAGCTGTTCATACAGACGTAATGCCAGATCGTAGACGGCAACACTTTCAGGAAACATGTAGTCGGAGCGGACATTCGTAGTATTTCTTCCCGAGTTGCCTCCGCCAATCCAACCTTTTTCGAGGACTGCAACATTGGTGACGCCGTAATTCTTGGCCAAGTAATAAGCGGTTGCCAGCCCGTGGCCGCCCCCGCCGATGATCACAACATCGTACTTGGACTTTAGCGTCGGCGCGTTCCACGCGGGCGTGCAGCGCTTATTGCCGCGGAGTGCTTGACGGGCAAGATGGAAAAGAGAATATCGCTGCATCAATCAAAAGCTCATGGATTTTTGCCGCGTTACCAATGGCGAGAGGTGTAAGCGTCCGACATCCGCCAAACACCGGGAGACGAATGCTTTCTTGCTTTGTGCGACGTACGATCGCCTACCCGGTGTGTATTCATCTAGGGACATCCCCTCTTTAAGAGCGCCCATATTAGATTTTGCGAGAGCATATTAAAAGGTTATGTTTGATCGTTCGGAAATATGTGTCCATATTGCGGACAACTCACTCCAATGGCAGACACCTACAAAGCAATGAATCGTCACGATGGCGGTACGTCCGGGCAATCCATCTCTTTCTCGTGGACCTCCCAATTCGTCGTCGGCGGTAATGGTCACCACGTGTTCCAGGACCATAGGATCTAGGGTCACTTGGAGCATAAACGCCTTCTCAGCACGATCATGGAGTTGCGTAATCTGCTGCATTTGATTCATGATATCCAAAAGGGTGGTTGTCAAGTGTGCCGATGTGTTTTTGAAGCACCGCATTCAGATAGGTGCGTTCACTATCTCGATGGATTAGATTAGCCACAATATGGGCAAGATCCAGACCAGCGGTTGATACGTTTAGAATGCCGAATGGGGGATGCCAAATTGGACCGTGGGGCTGCTGGGTGTTGTATCAACTCCTTCGCCCGCAAGCCGCGAGGCATCTTTGAGGGGTGTTTTCGCTAGGGATTTGAGCCTGGCGTTAGCAGGGAAGGCGTGGCGTTGCCTTCAGGCGCCTAATCCAAAGGATACATATGAATGATTTGCTGCCAGAACGGGCTTTGGGTGCACAGAGCATTGAACGGGCCGTCGCCATTCTTCGAATCGTTGCCACGGCGGGGTCAGTGGGGCTGAAGTTATCTGACGTGGTGACGAGATCGGCACTCGCGCGCGGAACGGTTCATCGGATGCTGCTGGCGCTCATTCGTGAGGGCCTGGTGGAGCAGGACGCGCACAGCAAGCTTTATTATTTGGGGCCTGAAATTTATGTTCTCGGTACGCTCGTGTCGGAGCGCTACGGGATACACACACTTGCACAACCGGCACTTAGTTGGCTGGCGGAGGTTTCTGAAGATACCGCGTTCCTTTCCGTTCTTAGAGGACACGAGGTTGTCTGCATGTTGCGAGAGGAGGGAAATCATCCTATCAAGGCCCATGTACTAAAGGCTGGCGATCGGCATCCATTAGGTGTTAGTTCAGCCGGCCAGGCGGTGCTGGCGGCACTGGATGACCAGCAAGTGGAGGAGGTGCTCGCCGCCAACGCCGACGTTATCAAGGCCAAATATCCGCGCTATTCACCTACGCACCTCCGAGCTCTGATTGCGGACGCCCGTAAGAGCGGGTTTGCAGTCGACGAAGGCCTTATTTGGCCGGGTTCATGGAGCATCGGAATCGCTGTGCTTAGCCCAACTGGCATGCCGGTGGGTGCGCTCAGCATCTCAACCATTCAATCGAGAATGACGCCTGCCAGACAAAAGGAGCTTGTCAAGCATTTACGCCTGGAGTCGAAGTGGCTGACCGATCAGGTGTCGCGACTGCAGGCTCCCAAGCAGGCCACCCGAAAGCGGGGCCGCTGAGAAGCAAGATTGTTCGCAGGCGGCCCCGAGGAGCTATTTTAGCAGCCGCAGATCGAACGCCTCTGCCATCGCTCTGTAGCCCGCATCGTTCGGATGCAAATGATCTCCGCAGTCGTAATCGGGGCGCAACCGTTCGATGTGATCCGGATCCCTCATCACTTTGTCGAAATCGATCACGGCATCGGCGCCGCACCCACCTCGAAGCCACTCGTTGACCGCTTGTCGCGTCTGTTCACCGACCTTAGTGTCGTACCCCGGATTTTCGGAATTTGAGCCGCCAATTGGCATTAGAGTTCCGACAAAAACACGGATGCCATGCTCCTGTGCCCGGGCAACGAGCTGGCTAAGTCCAGCGATGATATCGGCACTATCGACTCGTTCGTTGGGCCTCACCAGAAAATCCGACGCGCCGATGTCGTTAATTCCGACCAGAATGGTCAAGTAGTGAACATTGGGCGCTCCGAGTACGTCTCGATTAAAGCGGGCCAGGGCGCTCGGTCCGTTCCAATCTCGGAGGAGCCGATTACCGCTAATCCCCATATTGGCTACGGCAATTTCATCAACACGATGCTCTCCCATGCGCTCTGCCAGCACGTCCGGCCAGCTGCCGAACATATCTGGCTTAGAAGCGTAGCCGTCGGTGATCGAGTCTCCCAGGGCCACAAGTGTTGACGATTGCGGGCTGGCCAATACGTCAACCGCCGACAGAAAACAAAGCGCACGGCTCGTGCCAGACACTACCATCGCACGATCAGCGCAGTGATTGCCCGTTGCGGAAACGTAACTCGTAGTTCGGCCATCCTGGTGTAGGGTTACCACCGAATTCATTGTCGAACCGGGTAGGTAGAGGCTCACCGATATCTGTCCCAGACGCGGCACCGGCAACGATACAACATCACTCACGATGGACGTACCCGATGGAACCACAATTGATTGGGAGCCCGCGAAAGTCAACTCGCGGTCAGTTCCGCCGAGGATCGTCGCGCCACCGTCGGATAACGCGAGATGCGCCTTTCCCAACGCGAGGGGCTCATCGCCGCACTCGTTGGAAAACCATAAGCGAAACTGCGATCCCCCGAGTGACACGCGCACAACGTGACGCAGAGTCAGATCGCGAAGGCTCTTTGCGGCATCGGGGAAAACACCGGTTGCGTCAGGTGCCTGCATCGCAGCGCCCCAGGTTCTTACCCAACGGTGGGCTGGTGACTTAAGCAGCGTCTGCACAGTCAGCTTTTCCACGGCAAGAAAGACTGCTCCCACATGATGCGGTGCTGCGGCGGCATTCGAAGAATAGGCCCCTACTCACACGTAATGTTCATCATAAGCACGCGCGGTCATCGTATACAACACGCTATCGGATCACAAATCGTCAGCCACGCGAACCACCGCGAAAAGCGAAGAACTATGGGTGACGATTAGCCGAGATAGCCGCGCCGACTTGGCGAGCGTGGAGTCGATTTCCTCTCACTGCCCACTATATGGACCAAGACACTGGCGGATGATCGGGCGCCTTGACACTCCACTGTGCTCGTGTAATGTTTCCTCAAGACACCGCAACTGGTGGGCAGTCCATGATGTGGACACCTATTGATATCACATCGGTGCAAAAGGGGATGAGGATGGCGACAGAGCGTGAGAGACATGCAGTGGTCATACGGCACTTGACGCTATGCGCGCTTGCCTTGACGGGAGCAATCACCGCTTCAGCCGGAGAGCCAACGGATCTTGTGGAAGGCGGCTCCTCCCGAGACTTCCCAATTCGCGTTGCCCAAGTGTCGCCTCCGGGGGGCCCCGCGGCGCAATCGCTGGGGACCTCGGCTTCCGCCGCTCCGGCGCTAGAAGAGATTACGGTGACTGCAACGCGGCGTGAGGAGTCAACACAAAAGATACCGATCAGCATCGCCGCACTCAGCCAAGCGGACCTTATTCAGGGCGGCATCAAAAGTATCGCCGACGTAGCCGCCGTAACGCCCGGCTTGCAGTTTGGTGCGCCAAATCCCTTTTCCTCGGCGATCCCGACAGTGTCGATCCGCGGTTTGAATACCAATGGCGGCGCATCCATGGTGGGAATCTATGTGGACGACACTCCTGTCCAGGGCCGACTTTCGCAACCTCAAGAAGTGGGAGGTATCTATCCGGCCTTGTTTGACCTGAACCGCGTGGAAGTCGCGCGCGGTCCACAGGGCACGCTATTCGGTGCGGGCTCGGAGGCCGGCACGGTTCGGTTTATTAGTAATGCTCCTAGCCTCACGGAATTCACTGGCTTCTCGCACGCCGAAGTGGCCACCACAAAAGGCGGCGACGCAAGTTATGAAGCGGGCGCGGCTGCCGGTGGACCCATAGTTCAGAACGAATCCGGCTACCGGGTAAGTCTCTGGTATCGTCGCGACGGGGGTTATATTAATCTTGTGAATCCGACGGTTGGCCTTGTTGATGCTCCCGTTATAGCGCGTAACGTCAACACGGACGAGAAGCTTGCGACCAGGGCGGCGTTTGCTTTCAACCTAAGTGAAAACGTCAAACTCACGCCGTCTATTTATTATCAGTCAACCGAGATAGATGACAGCGGGCGCTTCTACAACATCTTCTCGAATCCTGACAATGGTTACTTTGCGAACGGGCCATTGCGGCCGGAGGTCTCCACGGACCACTTTGCGCTGCCCTCGCTGAAGGTTGAGGCGCACTTGCCGTTCGCCGATTTGACCGGCGTCGCGTCCTATACCTATCGAAAGTTCACTATGTTTAACGAACAAAGTGCGGCGGACGGTACGTTTCTACCCGGATTGAACGGCAATAATCCACTCGGATCCGAATTGCCCACGTCGTACTCCCAGATTTCGCTAGTGCCAGCCGGACAGACGGTACGGGCGTTTACCGAGGAAGTACGTCTCGCGTCCAATGAACCAGCCGCATTCTTCACTTGGGTGGCTGGTCTTTTTACAGACTATCGGACCCAATTAGATTACCAATTTCTATATTCCAAGGGACTTCAGGCGATTTTACCCGGACCTAACGCCTACGATTATCGTGAAGTGGATACCGACAAGCAGACGGCGATATTCGCGCAGGGTGACCTTCATTTCACTGACAAATTGACAGGTACGCTCGGCATACGCGTCGCCAGAGTGACGGTGGACACCTTCATCAAAAACGGGAACGGCTACTACAATGCGCCGCCGCCTCTGTTATACGACAAATCAACCGAAACCCCCTATACGCCTCACGCAGCCGTCTCGTACCAAATCGATCCTGATAACCTGTTGTACATATCGGCCGGCAAGGGTTTTCGTCCAGGCGGCGGCAACACTCCCGCTTATTCAGCCTGCGACATTACTGTGCCGAGTACCTTCAAATCAGATTACATTTGGAACTATGAGGTCGGTGCGAAAGATAAACTGTTCGATGGACGGGTGCAGATCGACACCAGCGTCTTTTATGACCGGTGGTCCAACGTTCAACAAGAGATTCAACTGCAGTGTTTTTCCACCTATGAGGCCAACGCTGGCAGCGCTGTTAGCAAGGGCTTTGACCTTGCACTACAGGCGCTTGTAACCGACCAGCTTCGGGTTAACGTTTCGGTGGGCTACGCGGACGCGTATTACACACAAAGCGTGTATAACAACGTCGGAGCTCCACTGGTTCTCAGCGGCGATAAAGTTGGGGTCCTGCCTCAGGTGAACGCGCCGTGGAACGTTAACACGGTTGCTAATTATCTGATCCCGCTTTCATTGCCGCAGGGTGAGAAGCTCAATCTACGGGGAGAATACTTCTACACCAGCCGCAATCCCGGGCCGTTTTTGACTCAGAACGTATCTTCGCCAAGCTACTACCCACTGCTGACACCCGATCCGCCGACCCATCTTACGAATGCGAGGCTTACCTTTACGAAGGATAAGCTCGACCTATCTATGTTCGTTGATAACCTCTTCAACAGTCATCCCATTATTGGGCGAGTGGATTTTGCGCCTGAGTCGACATTATTTCTCGAACACACTTTCCGTCCCCGAACCATAGGCCTGACAGCGAACTATGAATTTTAGAGCCAGTGCGGCGGGTGATTGGTTGAGCATGCCACAGCCAGTCGGCTCCACAGGCCTCCGGCGCTTGAACCAGGTGATACCTCCAGGCGTCGCCCACTAACTTCGAGCAGGCTTAACGGGAACCGATGGCGGTGTGCCGAAATCGACTGAAGGGTGAGCGGATTCGGCAGTCGTGACGATCAAGAAGAGGTCACGCACCGTTAATCTTCTGGTACGTCAAAAACCAGCTTGGTCCGAAATCCGCGCGTCCTCCAGACACCAATCGCGATGCCTACCAACATCCAGAAGGTGCCAAACAGTTTCGCCTTCGGACTGAGATTCCACCACAGCGTCAAACAAATGAGAAACCCCAGGATCGGCGGGATGAAGTTCCAGAAGGTCTTGTGCGCCGCTCGAACAAAATATCTGATGAATGCAGCGCCGTTGACGCCCATGAAGGCGATAAGTGCACCGAAATTCAGAATTTCTGCGCCGAGGGTGTAGTCAACGAAGAAGGAACCGATCAGCGCGACGACACCCACAATGATCACGTTGTTCCGTGGAACATGATGTTTCGCATCGACCACACCAAAGACCCGCCGTGGTAACGCCTCGCTGCGCCCCATACCATAGAGCAGCCGCGCCGCACCGAGTTGAGTTGTCATGCCGCAGCCGAGACTTGCAGTGATCAAAGCAATACCGATTACCGTACTGAGGGGTGCCCACGTGCGGCCCGCCACCCAAACATAGGCCGTATCCACATCTACGAATTTTTCGGCCGCGGGCCAAACCAGCTGGGCTTGGTACATTAGGACCGTCAAAATAGTCCCAACTAGCAAACACGTGAGTACCATCGCCAGTGGAATGTTCCGCCGCGGATTCACCGTCTCCTCCGACAAGGTCGAGATCCCGTCAAAGCCAATGTAATTGAGTATCGAAATAGCGGTACTACCAAAAAGCGCGCCAAAGCTGAAGGTCAGCGGATCGTAGAAAGGACGGGTATAAAAGGAAGGATCCGTATGCGGATGCACGAACAGGTAGTGCACTGCCGCGACTAGGATCATTACACCGACGGCACCCAAGCCTATGGCGAAGGCAAAATTGACTCGCGCAGACGCCCGAATAGCCTGAATGTTGAGCCAAGATAGCAGAGCTACGTAAAAGATTCTCCAGGCGTAAATCGGTACGCCCGGTACAAAATTGTGAGTCTGCTCAGCAGACCAGTAAATGCACACCAGTGGATTAATGGTGTAGTCCATGGTCATTGCCCAGCCGATGATGTAGCCGAGGCTCGGATGAATTTCCTGGGCGACGTAGCTGAAAGCCGACCCTGCGCTTGGATACACGCGTGCCATTCGGCCGTAGCTGATGCCTGTGAACAGCATGGCGATCATAGCCACTAAATTGGCAGTGACCACATGCCCACCGCCCCGAACGCTGAGGACCCCGAAAAGAGTCAACGAAGCGATGGGTGACGTAATTACGACACCATAGAACAGCAAATCCCGAAGCGTCAGTGTCCGGTATAGACGCGGCGTCGACGGGAGACACGTTTTCACGTCCATTATCGACTCTGTCCTAATCGCCAACAGCAGCGCCTAGGCTAGGCTGACTCTAAACAACCTCGCATGGTCCACGGAGCATCCCAGTCGGCGCCGATGTATCGCGCAAATTCGCTTCATCATCGCTAATCGTCATGCGGCCGCTTCTCGAGCGACAACAGCAACCTGATGCTGACGTGAGGGCACATCAGCTGGCGGTTCGACCTCCGAAATACCTGGTCATAGTTTCGCCACTTGACACACGATAGCGCTGCTGCGTAGATTACGCAATCGATTACGTAAATCGATTACACATGGCAATCGAACGAAAGCGACCGACAATGTTAGAAGTGGCCCGAGCTGCCGGCGTGTCGGCAGCCACGGTATCACGCGTGCTCGCCGGGGTCGCCGGTGCCACCTCGGAAGATACGGCCGTGTCGGTCAGGCAGACCGCCGCGGAACTTGGCTACGTGGTCAATGCAGTTGCGGCGGGCTTACGCAGCCAGCAAACGCGCTCCGTCGGGTTGGTGTTGGCGGACGTGAGCAATCCGTTCTTCGGTCAAGTGGCGAGCGGCGTGGAAAATACCCTGAGCGATGCAGGCTACAGCGTCATCCTCGTAAACACGACAAACAGTATCGAGCAAGAAAAGCGGCTCGTAAGGCTTTTGATTGAAAAGAGAGTCGAAGCGCTCGTCGTTGCCACTTCGGACGACACGGGCGCGCACATTCGCGAAGTGATCAATCTCGGCATGCACGTAGTTCTCGTGGACTCAGAATTGCCCGGGATCAAGGCGGAGTCAGTAGTCATCGACAATGTCGCGCTTGCTCAGAGAGCGGTTGAACACCTTCTCGACCTCGGCCACTTGGATATTGCAATCGTCACAGGGCGATTGGAGGCGTCGAGCGACTCCGGCCGATTCCTAGGCTACCGGCGTGCACTCCGCCGACGTGGCATTGATGTCAATCCACAGTATAGCGTTTGCGGCGATCTGACGTTCGAGGGCGGGCGGCGCGTCGTTCAGCAGTTGCTTAAGCTCCCTAATCGGCCCACTGCAATCTTCGTGACGAATAACGAAATGACGATTGGCGCGCTTGTTGCGATATCAGACGCCGGTCTTTCCTTGCCAAAGGATATTTCATTACTCGGCTTTGACGACATGGATTGGTATCGGATCGCAAAACCGTCAATCACGGCCGTCCGACAGCCGCCTTACGATATGGGGCGGCTCGCTGCGGAGAGGTTGCTCGCAAGTTTACGTCGCAAGCGTCAATCCAAGCCGAAAAGGTGGCTACTCAACGCCGAGTTAATCATCCGTGAAAGTACTGCAGCACCACCCTGGAGGTCCCGTGCTCAAAATCAGAAGACGGCGTGATGGCGCCTGGGAGGTCTCTTGTCCTGAACGTGGTGGATCGGCACCCGGAGTGGTCGTGCTTGCCAGTGCAACTTAACAACCTAGGGGCATCCAAGTGAGTGGACGGCTCAGCGGCAAAACCGCAGTGGTGATTGGGGCGGCGCAAGGAATTGGCGCGGCGGTGGTCGAGAGATTTATTGAGGAAGGCGCCTTCGTTACTGTCGGCGATATCAACGAGCGGCTGGGTCACACCTTCGTAGATCGATTCGGTGCAAGCGCCGCACAATTCAAACGCGCCGACGTTTCGAGTGAAGAGGATGTGAAGCAACTCGTCACTTTTGCTGGCAAATACAACGGAAGATTAGACATTCTGGTTCAGAATGCTGGCATATACCCGCTTGGCGACATTGGTAGCTTGCCCAAAGCGCGCTGGGACGAAGTATTTGCTGTAAACCTTACGGGAACCTTTCTTGCTACCAAAGCCTGTTTGCCGCTGATGCGGGCCCAGGGGTCTGGCCGAATGATCTTTACTTCTTCGATCACCGGCCCGCGCGTCGTCAATCCGGGGCACAGTGCCTATGCGGCAACCAAGGCCGGAATCAATGGCTTTATTAAAGCGGCGGCCATCGAGTTCGCGAGTGACGGAATAACGGTCAATGGCGTCGAACCCGGGAATATCTTGACGGAGGGCGTGATAGCGGGCCGCTCGGCTGCTTACATCGCCGCGATGAAAGAATCTATTCCTGTGGGACGATTCGGTACGCCGAGAGATATCGCGAACGCGATCTTGTTCTTGGCATCGGACGAAGCGTCGTTTATCACAGGAACAACGATTCTTGTGGACGGTGGACAAACGCTGCCCGAAAGCAAGGATTTCCATGTCGGAGCTTGATGGAACAACCAGTGGGGCAGAAACGAGACTTAAGGTTATCGGGCGAACTCATGGGAGATCGAATATGAGCGAGATCCACTTTCGCTTACCAACCGAGCTGCCGTACGGCGCATTGAGCAACTACTACCGTCGTCCTCTGTTCTATGATGGTTTGAGGTATCCAAGCGCGGAGCACGCCTACCAAGCCGCTAAGGCCCGGCGGCCCGATGTGCGCGATTGGATAGCGGGCGCTCCCACCGCTCTGCTGGCGGCAATGGCCGGCGATGGTTTACCGCAAGAAGAGGTGGTGCCTGGTTGGAAGGCTAAGCATCTGGCGTTAATGCGCGGGCTCATTCGCGCGAAGTTCACGTCACATGATGACTTGCGGGCACTCCTTTTGTCGACGGGGGATGCGGTTCTCATCGAGTTGGCGGTCGAGGACAGTATCACTAATCGCTTCTGGAGCAAGGTGAACGGCGAAGGCATGAACATGTTAGGCGTGCTTCTAATGGAGTTGCGCTCAGAACTGCGCATCATGCCGATTGAGGCGGCGGCTATTGGAGCTCAACAGTTGCGAAAATCAAGAATTATCAGTGAACGCTTTGGGTGAGCGTGTCGAGGCCCCAATAGTCGAAACTGGGATCCCGTGAAGCGGTGCTTGGTCAAATGTGCCAAGCGAGGAATTGAGCCGAATGAATTTTTGCAGTGACAACGTCACAGGCGCCTCGCCGGAAATCCTGGAGGCGTTGTGCCAAGCCAATGCTGATTCTGTACCGGCATACGGGGAGGACACTCTGACCGCGCAAGTCGGAGCAACCCTAAAGGAGATTTTCGAGACCGATCTTGCGTTTTTCTTGGTCGCTACTGGGACGAGCGCAAATGCGCTGTCACTATCAGTCATGGCGCCTCCTTTTGGCGCGGTTTATTGCCATCACGAAGCCCATGTGGAAGTTGATGAGTGCGGCGCGCCGGAGTTCTACACCGGTGGCGCCAAGCTCGTGAATCTAACGGGCGATCACGGTAAGCTGACCGTCGACCGGATAAAAGGGGCATTGGCTGAGGCTCATCAAGGGGTCGTGCACCGGGTCCAGCCGGCCGCGATCACGCTCTCTCAAGCGACGGAAGCCGGTACCACATATCGAGCCGCTGAAGTGGCGGCGATTGCCGCAGCGGGGGATCGCTACGGCGTGGGATTGCATATGGACGGCGCGCGCTTCGCTAATGCCCTTTGCTTTCTGAAGGCGAGCCCCGCCGAAATCACCTGGCGTGCCGGAGTGGATATCCTCTCGTTCGGTGCAACCAAAAACGGCGCACTGGCCGCCGAAGCGGTCGTGATCTTCGATAAAAATCTGGCCGCGAATTTTGAGTTTCGGCGCAAGCGCGGTGGCCACCTCTGGTCAAAGATGCGGTTCCTCGCCGCCCAGTTTGATGCCTATCTTAAGAACGACTTGTGGTTGAAGAATGCGGCCCATGCCAATGCAATGGCTACAGATCTAGCGGAAGGGCTAGCCCGCGTGCCTGGCTCCAAACTGGCCCATCCCGTGGAGGCCAATGAAGTCTTTGTTGACCTCCCAGAAGCTGTCATTCGTGGTCTGGTCGCCGATGGCATCCCGATCCGCCGGTGGCTGGGCGAAGACCGTACGCTACTTCGCTTGGTTACGGCATTCAACACGAAGGTGACCGACGTCGCCGCGTTTATTGAGCGTGCTCAGCGACATGCGCGCAGTGTTCGAGGGCAGCAACTCGATTGAAGGCGACTTGGTACTTGGTGCAGAGCCAGATTTCTACGGTGTCAGCGGCTCCGTCTAAATCCAGGTCAAATTAGAAAAAGCTCTCAAATCGTAGCTCAGATACGATATCAAGAAACCTCTCAAATCGGGTACGGTCTATAAGCGATCAAAGGAGCGGATAGCAGACTTCGTCTAATGTACGTCCTCGCTGGCGACAAGCCCGTCCCAGAGCGTGTTCTGCCAGCCCTTGACTAATCCGTTGTCGATGCAGACGGGGCAGTACCAGTAAATGCAGCCCAAGTCATCGGCGGCAGGATAAGACATACATGACGGTACCGTTGCAGCGCCGCCGTCCTGGACGGCGGCGGCAGCAAACGCTTTCCTCATCGAGGTTGGTCGTGGCATCGACAAATTTGCTGGTGAAATACTCCGCAAGAAGCCTTGCGCGGCGCGGCATGTCGACTAATGCGCCCGATGGATCGAGGTAGTGACGCAGATCGACGATCCAGATATCACCCATGGATGGGGGATATCACCGCAGCAGCCGCGATGCAGTTCACGAGGTTTATGGACGCCATCATAACGAACTTGTCGGACTCGGCTTCCCTTTCGCGTTCGGGGACCTGGCGCCGCCATTGGTCCGTTTCGCTCAACACAAACGCCAGCAGCGACTGCTCCGGGTGTCCACAAACGTATTGCTCTCGAGCACGCTCGGCAACCGGTCCTGCTGAGTTCTCGGAAAACCGTACCGCGCCGATCCAGCGTTGCATCTGTCGGTCTTGCTCATCTTCGGTGATGATAGGCCACTGCAAACCGGATTCCTTCATCGACTGGTAGCAAACGAGCAGAACGCGGAGCAGGAACTCGACGGCAGAGGGCTTCGATCCGAGTGTTGACTGAACCAAGCAGGAAGCGAGCATATGCGGCTGCCGCTGGTGGATCTCATCGGCCAACGCTTCCTTCTGCGCCAGGCTCATTGCGCTCACTTTACGGTTCGCCGCGGCTACGTTCTCGATACTAATGCGACTCATGCGTTCGCAGTCAAAGAAGCCCCCGCGTTCCGGGCAATACCAATTTAGTCATTTGACGAACAGGATCAATTCACCGTCGCCGCTTACATCCAAAACAACCATGAGAACTCTCTGCAATTGCGACCACCGAGCCTCGGAAGCATCACAAGGTCCGGGGTACTCAGCGCAGCATGGCGCACTGGCGCGGACAGGGAGGCTCTCGCGTTAAGCGGCTACCATTTCCTCGCCAATGAAGTTTGGGCCTTTTGAAAATCCTAGTTGCCCCCAGAATTTCACCCGTGCCAGAGAACCTGATAAATTCGGCTATATTTCCGCTCGATTCCGACGAACTGCGCTCAAGCACGATGGATCGATCATACGCGGATTATTCCGCCCAGCAACAGCTGCTATTTGTTGTCGCGCGCGCCTCAGCGTGCTGTATCGCAGTGAATTCTCTACAACGAAAGATCGAAGGCAGCTGATCACGAGAAACATGAAAGCTAGGCTGACCACAAAACGGCCGCATTATTAGGGGGCGGTTTGGTAGGTAGGACGTCGTCGAAATCTGGCGAATGATAAGAGGTGCCTTATCATGCGCAGTAACGGCTGCGCTCTCGAATGCGCGTTTTTAGCGGGCTGAATTCGGCTGGGGCGGTGCTGCGTCCGCCGGGTCCCCCGACTGTCGGACGTCGGCCGGCATGCGCGGTTCGTGACGTCTTGCACGGTAAACGACCAATACTTTGAGGCAATCTCTGTCCACGCAATAGACTATCCTCGAGTGGCCTGAAGGATTGGGAACCGTCGAGCCATGGAGGCATCGTGAAAAGAGAAACCAAAGAACCTTTGTCCCGTCTTGATTCCCTCAAGGGCGGTCGAGGAGGCACTGCGCTACTGGGAGCAGCGTATCGCGACAACGCGAAGATCGAACTCGACTATCGCGAATCGATTCGGGCACTCGAACAATATCCCTTCTGGAACGCAGGTCTCCATTCCTACTTACCGACCGACGGCCTTTGGGCACCTCAACGCCGCGCAATCGCCTTGAGCCTTGCCTATCTCTCGAGCCAACGACTGATACACAAGCCACTTCCGGACAGCATGCGCGAGTCCGCACTCATCAAGATGCCAACCGGCAGCGGCAAGACGGGAGTCATCGCGACCCTCGCGTGCTGCGCCCCGAAGGTTAGACGCACGATCATTCTTACTCCGCGCACCGCCTTGGTCGAACAAATGATGAAGGACCTTTCGTGGCGATTTTGGAGTCGGTTCGACTATTGTTATATCGGTACGGCCCTTGAGCATCGATCAAGTCAAGATCCGAATATGCATGAGAAGGTCGACCATGAACGGGTCACGAGCATCGATAAGCTCACTGAGAAGGGATATCTGCGCATTTGGAAGGGCAGGCAAAAGGAACGGCAAATCATCGTCGGCACCTTCAACGCGCTCCATGCGGTCCTCGGCATTGAGCCCCCAGCTCATCGGTCGATGCAAGGAAGTAAGTTGCGGGAGCCTGCGGCTGTCCTTCACGAGTGTAAAAAGGATCCAAATGACCGGAAGGGCGTCGAGAACTTCCGAACTCTCCTCCGTGATACCGATCTTCTCATTGTGGACGAAGGTCACTACGAGCCGGCGTTCAGTTGGGCGCAATGTGTCGAGTCACTCAATGTGCCAACTATCATTTTCTCGGCGACGCCGTATCGAAACGACTACAAGTACTTCAATGTACTGGGAAACTTTGCGTTCAACCTGAGCTTTCAGGAAGCGGTCGACCATCGAATCATCCGCAAGGTTTCTTTCGATCCCCGCAACGTATCGAACGGTGCGTCCGGACGCGTCCAAAAAGAACCCGAGACCATTGAGGATTTCGTCCGCTTCGTGCGCGAGCGCTGCAAACGCTATCCGATGCTCCCCGACGGTCGCCCGTTGAAATGCATCGTCCACGGGGCCACGTACGAAACTCTGAAAGCGTTACAGTGTGAGTTCTACTCGCAAGACCACACCCTGCGGGCGGTTCTGATCCACGATGCGCATACGGGGAATCCGAAGTCCCTTAATGGGGATCTTAAGAAGATCGGCCCCCGAGCCGAGATGGCGCTTTCGCCTTATCGGTTTCAGCACGTGCATGAGGCCAACGATCCTAAAGGGGTTGGTCCCAAATCGCGGATTTGGTTGCACCAATTCAAGCTTCTCGAGGGCATCGACAACGCGGATTTCCACGAGATTTTTCTCTATGACGGATTTCGCAGCGCCCGCGAACTCATTCAGCAAGTCGGCCGAGCGCTGCGCTACGCGGACTCGGGCCGAAAGAATCCAGAATCAGCGAACATCTTCGGAGCGAAGAGACCCTA
>Ga0182030_10007352_pt1 | contig 22997 bp, 18 predicted proteins | sample 812S3MmetaG_FD_121299 | JGI IMG/M metagenome (GOLD analysis project Ga0182030, IMG submission 121299) | Permafrost microbial communities from Stordalen Mire, Sweden - 812S3M metaG (Illumina Assembly) | ecosystem: Environmental > Terrestrial > Soil > Wetlands > Permafrost | place: Sweden...
CATCGGCGCGGTTTCGGCATGATGGGCGTTGCTGTAGATCGACGCGTCGTGCATCACGCGCACGAACGCCGCCGCCAGCGCGGGGTTTTTCGCGGCCCAATCATCGCGCGCAAACCATGCGGTCATCATGAAGCGCGGAGCGATTGCGGTCGCCGAGTAGGCGAGCAGCTTGACCTGGCCGCTGTCGAGCCCGTCCTTGAGAAACGGTTGCGTCAGCGTGCCGAACGCAACGCGACCGGTGGCGATGCTCGCGGCGGCAACCGGCATCGGGACTTCGACGAGCTTGACCGTCGACGAATCGCCGCCGTGCGCGTCGATCCACGTCTTCATCGCGATCGTGTAGAGATCGTCGATCGCCGAAACCGCAGCTGTCAAGCCGTTGAGATCGGCGCCGCTTTTGATCGGGCTGTCCGACTTGATGACGAGCGCGAACGACGGATGATCGGCGGTGTATTCGGCGCCCGGCGCGAGACACGTCAGCGGCAGTCCTTTGCCGCGCGCCGCAAGCAGCGACGGCATACTCGATTTGCCGAGGTCGAAGGCGCCGCTGAGCACGCCGGCGACGATCGTCGAGCCGCTGGGCAGCCGATCGATCTTGGCATCGATTCCCGCCTTCTTGAAGAGCCCCGCATCGAGCGCGTAGAGAAACGGCGTGACTTCGTCGTTGGACGACGACGCCGCGTGCAAGGGCATCAGCGCGGGCGCGTCCGCGGCCAACGCCGGCACGGCGGGCGCAACGAGCGCTGCGGTGCCGAGCGCGAGCAATTCCGCGCGGGTAAGACGGCTGGTTGATCTCATGGGCCGATGCTACCAGGACGCCCGGGACGAGACAACCCGTTCGCGAACGGCGGGCTACGATGCACCCAGACTTTCCGACCACGATCCTCGAACCCGGCGACTACAAGCGCTGGGCCGAACTGTGGCGCGCCTACCTCGCCTTCTACGAGACCGAACTGCCGGCCGACATCTACGCGGCAACGTGGGCGCGCATCCTCGACCCGGGCGCCGCGATCCACGCGCTCGGCGTGCGCGACGATAGCGGACGCCTCGTCGGAATCACGCACTACCTCACGCACGCGCACGCGTGGTCACGCGCCGACGCGTGCTATCTTCAAGATCTCTTCGTCGATGCCGACGTGCGCGGCCGCGGCTACGCGACCGCGCTGATCAACGGCGTCGCCGCCGCCGCCCGGGAACGCGGCTGTTTCCGGCTCTACTGGCTCACCCAAGAAAACAACGCGACCGCACGGCGTTTGTACGATCGCGTTGCGAAATACACCGGGTTCATTCGCTACGACTTCACGCTGTAGCTACTCAGCGACGACAATTGCGGCGGTCCTTCGCCCTGAGCTTGTCGAAGGGTCAGGATGACACGAGGACGGGTTCGACTCCGGCGGCGCTGACGGTTTGCCACGCGGCATCGAGCGGCAACATCTGCTCTTCCGCCCGTAAATCGGCGTACGGGACCGGAACACCGAGACCGACCGGCGTCGCGCCCTCCTCGATGAATCGCTTCACCGAATCGAGCATCATGCGGCGGAAGCGAATCACGGCGGTGTCGCTGACGCCGAGGTGTTCCTTGCTGCGATCCAAGATCGCGCCCATGCTTTCCTGAACGGCGATGTCCTCGCGATTGACGCCGTAGATGCCGGTGTGGCTTTCGCCACGGCGCATCGCCGCACGATCTTGCAGCCAGTTGTTCTCGCGATTGCCTTTCAGGCGGTGCTCGTCGTCGAGGTCGATGCCCGGGCGCATCCGTGATGTCTCCAGGATGTGCGCGCGTTCATCATCGCTGATAGCGGTGTCCGACACTTGGAAGAAATAGAACATCGTGTGCGTGTCGTCGATCGGCGCGAAGCCTTGCAGCCACACCCAGCCCTTGGGCGGCGGGAACATCGCATAGATCGGCGCGATGAAGAGCGAAACGCGAACGTACTTCTGCGTCTCCGGATCGACGAGCGGTTTGCGGATGGCCGCGTAGCGAAAACCGTACGGCGTGTCTTGCGACTCCATCCGCGGGCGCGTGTCGTTCGAAGGCCGCCGTGCGAACCCGGCCTGCTGGATCGTCGTCGTCACCTCGGCGCTCGGGCGAACGCCGTGCTGGTGCAACAGGTTCGTGTGCGACGAATCGATCACGCCTTCGAGCCCTTGCGCCCAATTCTCGCCGGTCTGCACGCGAATCGTGTGCACGTGCGATTGCGGCACCTGCGTGAAGAGCAGATCCAACGGCGGCGGCTCGAGACCGGGGGGACCCATGTAGGCCCAGATCACGCCGCCGGCTTCGTACACCGTGTAGGCTGTTGCACGGATGCGGTCTTTGAACGTCGAGTCTTCCGGCTCGACGGGCGTATCGAGAATCTTGCCCGTGCAATCGACGCGCCAGCCATGGTAGAGGCATTCGAGGGCGTTGTTCTCGTTGCGTCCGAGCACGAGCGAGGCGCGGCGATGCGGACACAACTCATCGAGCAGGCCGACGCGGCCGTCGTCGCCGCGGAACGCGACCAGATCTTCGCCGAGCAGGCGCACACGCTTGGGATCGCCGCCGGCTTCCAGATCCCGGCTCAAGAGCGCAGGAATCCAATAGCGGCGGAGCATCTTGCCCATCGGAGCGTCGGGTCCGACGCGGCAGAGGAGCTCGTTTTCTTCGCGTGTCAGCATGATCGCGTCCCTCCGGTTATGTCTACGAAATACGAGGGAGGCGCGCGGGACCCTCGTAAGCTACCGCGCGTGATGACGACAGACGGCTTGCTCGAGCTCAGTGCCGCGCTCGGCAAGCACCCGCGGGCCAGGCCGTTGATCGACGGCAGCATCAGCCCGCGGGGCATCCGGTTGCTTGGAACGGCGCTGGGCGGTTCGGAGACCTTTTGGCGACAGCTCAAGTTCGCCGAGTTCGACGTCTCCGAGTTGTCGATGTCCTCGCTCTTGATCGCAACGTCGCACGGCCCGACGGCGTGGGTTGCGATCCCGGTATTCACGCGGCTCTTTCACTACACCGAAGCCCTCGTTCGGACCGACCGCGGAATCGAGACTCCGGCCGATCTGCGCGGCAAACGCCTCGGCGTTCCGGAGTATCAGCAGACCGCCGCGGTGTGGTCGCGCGGGATTCTCAAGGAGCACTTCGGCGTCGATCCGGCCGACATCGAATGGTACATGGAGCGTCCGCCCGAGATCAGCCACGGCGGCTCGACCGGCTTCGTCCCGCCGCCCGGCGTGAAGCTGCACTACATCTCGCGCGACACCAACATGGGTGAGATGGTCGCGGCCGGCGAGCTGGACGGTGCGCTACTGTACATTCCCTTGAACAATCTCGTCGACCGCAGCCGCATCGATTTACGGCAGCATCCGATGGTGCGCCGCCTCTTTCCCGATCGCGCGGCGGAGGCGCGCCGCTTCTATGCGGCCACCGGCATCTTCCCGATCAACCATACCGTCGTCGTGCGGCGCTCGATTTTGGAGCAGCACCCGTGGGTTGCCCGCAGCTTGTACGATGCGTTCGTCGCCGCGAAGGATCGCGTAACTGCCGAGCGCGACGCGAACCTCGAACCGTACTTCGCGACCGGTTTGCTCGGCGAAGGGGAACGCGCAACGCTGGCGCATGATCCGCTGGCGTACGGGATCGCGGCGGCGCGGCCGGTGCTCGAGACGATCGCGCGTTACGTGTACGAACAGGGTCTCACGAAACGCAAGGTCGAGCTCGAGGAACTTTTCGATCCGTCAACCATGGAACTGTGAGGGGAATTTGAAGCGCTGTCTGGCCATCATCGGAGCCGTGTTGCTCGCCTTCGGGCCGGCGTCCGCGCAAACCCAAACGCCGTTCACCGTCGACGTGATCATCAACGCCACCGGTTCGAACGCTTTCGTCGGCGAGACCTACGGCGGCGCACTGCGCGTCCTCGAACAGATGGTCAACAAAACCGGCGGCATCAACGGCCGCCCGTTGCACTTCGAATTTCACGACGACGGATCGAGCGTCACGAATTCGGTGCAGATCGCAACCCAGCTGATCGCGCAGCATCCGGCCGTCGTGATCGGGCCGGCGTCCTCGGGCACGTGCGCGGCGGTTGCGCCGTTGTTCGCGAACGGCCCGGTCGACTATTGCCTCTCGACGGCATACACGCCGCCGCCGAAGGGCTACGTGTTCGCCGCGGCCACCGCTTTGCTGCCGTATGTCGGCCCGGCATCGGTGCGCTATATGCGCCTGCGCGGGTACAAGCGGCTCGCGGTGATCGACGCGACCGATGCCACCGGACAAGCATCGGACAAGATGCTGAACTACGCGCTGACGCTGCCCGAGAATAAAGACATTCAGTACGTCGCGTTCGAGCACTTCAACCCGACCGATATCAGCATCGCCGCGCAAGCGCAGCGCATGCTGGCGTCGCATCCGGACGGGGTGATTTGTCTCGCCGGCGGCACGGCGTTCGGCACCGTGTTGCACGGTCTCTTCGATGCCGGCTTGCGCGTGCCGGTGATGGCTTCGGGCGCAAACCTCGACGCGAACCAGTTGCAGCAGTACAAGAGCTTCTTGCCGCCGGCCATCTACTTCAACTCGCTATTGTTCTTCGGACGCGACGCGTTGCCGCGCGGCGGCGTGCGCGATCAAGTCGACAAGTTCTACGATGCGTTCAAGGAGGCCGGCGTCAAGGTGAATCCGTCGAGCGGGTTCAGCTGGGATCCCGGTTGGATCGTCGTCTCCGCACTACGCAAACTCGGCACGAACGTCACGGCCGATCAGCTGCATCAGTATCTCGAGACCCTGCACGGCTTCGACGGCGTCGACGGAACCTACGACTTTCGCACCGGCGACAATCATGGCCTCAACGATCTCTCGGTAATCATGGTCACGTGGGACCCCGCCAAAGGCGACTTCACCGTCGTCAGCAAGCCCGGCGGCTACCCGTTCAAGTAAGCTAGGCGGCTTCGACGCAGTTTCGCTGAGCCAGCCGGTGTAAGAAATTAACGGCGCCCCTATGTCATCCCGAGCTTGTCGAGGGACGCGAGAAATCTCGGCGATTTGTGTGCGAGCGCGAAGGCGCGAGCAGTGGTGTTTCCTTCGCGCTCGCACTCGGTAGTGCGGAATTGTGGCGGTCCCTCGACTACGCTCGGGATGACAGAAATTTACGACTACGCTGGCGATGACACAGGTTGCGGGATGGGGGCTCCGGTGAGGAAGGCGGTTACGACGCGGTCGTGTTCTTCCGGTTTTTCCCATTGGGGCCAATGGGCGGCGTCGTTGATGCAATAGTGGCTCGAACCGGTGATGAGCGAGGCGAGACGTTCGCCCACATCCGCCCCGGTGCCCGGATTCTTATCCGACCACAGCGCGAATGCCGGAACTTTCATTCCGGCCAGCTCGTCTTCTTCGATCACGTTGGGCGCGTAGCGTCCGCCGAAGCTCGCACCGAAGACTTTGGTGAGTGACGCGTTGGTGTCGGGACGCGAATAGATCGCGGTGCGCAGATCGACCAGTTCGTCGGTCACGCGGTCGGGCGATGCCATCAACCACTCGAGACGTTTTCTGATCGTCTCGCGCGTGGGATTGGCGATTGCCGCCAGCGAGCGGTCACGCAGCATATTGCGTCCGGCGTTCTCATCGACCTTGACCTTGTCGCGATTCCAGTAGATCCCCGCCGTCGTGTTGAGGATGACTTTCTCGACCCGCTCGGGATGGTGCAGCGCCGTCCAGCACGCGACCCAGCCGCCGAGCGATTCGCCCTCGATGAAGCCCTTTTGCACGCCCAGATCGTCGAAGATGTCGAGCACTTGGCGCGAGAACACCGGCACCATTTCCGGCGTGAACTCGGGTTTGGACGAAAGGCCGTGCCACACGAGATCGATCGCGATCGCGTGGAACCGCTCGCCCAGCCGCTGCATGTTGCGCGCGTACGCTTCGGCATGTCCGCCCACGCCGTGGATCAAAATGAGCTTCTGCGGGTTGTGCGCGCCGGTTTCGATGGTGCGGGTTTTGAACTCGCGACCACGATAGCGCACTTCGGCACCTAGGAGATCGAGCCACAGCGTGTTCATCGAGTGATCCTTTCTAGCCCCGGACGATCGTCGCGCACGGCGCGCAGAGCGTCGGATGATCGGCGTCAGTGCCGAGCGGGAGATACTTCCAACAGCGCTCGCATTTTTCACCGGCTGCGGTCATCACCTTCACCGCGCTGCTGCCGTCGGCCGACGCATCGAGCGAACGCAGCGACGAGACGACCAGCGCCTCGCGCAAGCCGTCGCCGAGGGCCCGGAACGCGGGGAGTTGCGCGGCCGGCACGGTGACGTCGGCATCGAGTTGAAAGTCGCGTTCGCCCTCGGCGGCGGCGACCTGCGCGCGCAGGGCCCGTACCTGATCCCATAGTTCGAGCGCCGGGACGTCGACGGCGCCGAGCTTGGGGAATTCGACGTCGAAAATGCTCTCGGCACCGCCGCGCAGGCCGGCCGGCAACGCTTGCCACGCTTCTTCCGCCGTGAACGAGAGGATCGGTGCGGTCAACACTGCGACCGTGCGGAAGATCTCGAGCACGGCCGATTGCGCGCTGCGGCGCCGGCTGGAATCGGGGGCGCTGGTGTACAGGCGGTCCTTGAGCGCGTCGACGTAAAACGCCGAGAGATCGTCGCCGTCGAAACGCTGCAGCGCCAAGTACGCATCGTGGAGACGAAACTCGCGGTACGCGACGACGATGTCGCGCGCGACCGCATCGAGTTTCGCCAGGACGAGCCGGTCGAGCGGCTCCATCTCCGCGCGCGGCACGATGGCCTCGGGTGCGAGATCGTCGACCGAACCGAGATACCAGCGAAAACGGTTGCGCAAATTCCGGTAGACGTTGGCCACGTTCTCGAGCAGCTTCGCTCCGAGCCGCACGTCGGCGGTGTACTCAACCGACGCAACCCAGAGGCGTAGCACGTCGGCGCCGTACTTCTCCATCCCCTCGACCGCGCCGATGTAGTTGCCGGCCGATTTGTGCATTGCGCGACCGTCTTGATCGACGACCCAGCCCGTCGCGACGACTTGCTTGTACGGCGGATGGCCTTTGGTCGCAACCGCCGTGACGAGGCTCGAGCGGAACCAGCCGCGATATTGATCGCCGCCCTCGAGATACACGTCGGCCGGCCACGGTATGCCGCGATCTTCGAGCACCGCGCGATGCGTGACGCCCGACTCGAACCAAATGTCGACGATGTTCATCTCTTTGGTGAACGTCGTGCCGGCGCACTTCGGACAGGCGAAACCCGGCGGCAAAAACGCTTCGGCGGGATCGGTCCACCACACGCCCGCGCCGTCGTTCCGGAAACGCTCGGCCACGATGCGCGCGACCGCCGGATCGAGGATCGATTCTTGGCACGCGCTGCAGACCATCGCCGGGATCGGAGTTCCCCAGGTGCGCTGACGCGAGAGACACCACTCCGGATGATTCTCGATCATCTGCGTCATGCGTTCTTCACCCCAACCGGGCGTGAACGTCACCTCCGGCAGCTGCCCGACGATGCGCCGGCGCAGATTGTTGGCGTCCATGGCGATGAACCACTGCGCGGTCGCGCGGAACACGACCGGATTTTTGCAGCGCCAGCAATGCGGATAGGAGTGCTCGTACGATTCGGCTGCGATCAGGCGTCCCGACGCGCGCAGATCCTCGATGATCTGCTTCTGCGCCTTGAAGATGAACTGCCCGGCGTATGGACCGGCATCGGCGGTGAACTTGCCCGCGCCGTCGACCGGATTCAGCACCGGCAGACCGTGCTTCGCGCCGGTCAGGAAGTCGTCGGTACCGTGACCGGGCGCAGTGTGCACGGCGCCGGTTCCGGTTTCCAGTTCGACATAATCGGCGGTGACGACGACCGAATCGCGATCGAGGAACGGATGCCGCACGCTCGCGCCCGCGATCCGGTCGCCTTCGGTGATGCCGCGCAATATGCCGTTGCGCGTGCCGCTGATGCGTTCGATGAGCGGCTCGGCGAGCGCTTCGGCGACGACGATGTCCTCATCGCCCACGCGGTAGAGCGAGTATTCCGCATCGGGTTTGACCGCGATCGCAACGTTCGCCGGCAGCGTCCACGGAGTGGTGGTCCAGATCGCGATCGACAGCGGCACGTTCTCGTCGGCGACGCCGAAGCGCTTGGAGATGTCGGCACGTTGCGCGGCGGTTGCCGGGAAGCGCACGTAGATCGAATCGGACACGTGATCGTGGTACTCGATCTCCGCTTCGGCCAACGCCGTTTCGTCGTGCACGCACCACAGCGTCGCGCGCAGTCCCTTGTAGAGCTGTTTCGCCTCGGCCAAATCAGCCAGCACGTCGACGATGGCACCCTCGAAGCGTGGCGCAATCGTCATGTATGGATCGTCGTAATGGCCGAGCACGCCCATGCGCAAGATCGCTTCGCGCTGACGGTCGAGCCAGTACAGCGCGCGTTCGCGGCACTTCTCGCGCAGTTCGAGCGGGTCGACGTGATGGAAGTCGAGCTTGAGATGCTTGAGCGTCTCCAGTTCGATCGGCAGCCCGTGCATGTCCCAGCCGGGGACGAAATCCGCATACTTGCCGTCGAGCAGGTTGATCTTGACGAACGCGTCCTTCAGGACGCGGTTGAGGAAATGCCCCATGTGCAGGTCGCCGTTGGCGTACGGCGGCCCGTCGTGCAGAATGAACGGCGGGTTTCCGGCGTTCTTTGCCAGCCGTTTGCGATAGGTGTCGTGTTCGGCCCACCAGCGGACGCGATCCGGCTCCCGTTTGGGCAGCTCGGCACGCATGGGAAAGTCGGTTCGCGGCAGGTTAAGGGTCGCGCGATAGTCGCGCCGCGGCGTTTCGGTCTCGGGCATTGAACGGGAGAGGTTCGACGCAGTAGGTCGGTTCGCTTCCGGCGCATAGCTTGGCAATGAACCGCCTGGAATCGCTTGCACTCGCCGGCAGCCTCCTCACGGCGACCACGCTGGCGGCTTCCGCACAGACGCCTCCCACCGTACGCGTCATGTGTACGCCGACCGATTCGTTCGGCGAGGCCTATTACGCCCAAGACATGGGCTTCTTCACGCAGCACAACATCAGCGTCGAGTTCAGCGGGAGCAGCGGCGGCGCGATTGCGATCAATGCGCTGGCCGGGAACAGCGCCGACGTCGGCGTCGCCAATCCGCTCTCGATCGCGCAGGCCTACACCAAAGGGATTCCCATCTCGATTATCGCCGGCGGCGGCCTCTACACCACGGCCTCGCCCGCAACGCTGCTCCTCATCCCCAAGAATTCGACCGTTCGAACGCCCAAAGATCTCGAAGGCAAGACGATCGGGCTACCGGGTCTGGGCGACCAGCTGCAAGCGGCCACGACCGTATGGCTTCAGAAAAACGGCGTCGATCCTGCCAAGGTGCGGTTCATCGAAGTGAACCCCGGCCCGTTGATCCGCAACGCGCTCGAGCGCGGACGCGTGGATGCCGCGACGGCACCCGAACCCACGTTGACGGAGTCGGTGCAGGCGGGGGCACGCGTGTTCGGCGATCCGTTCGCTGCGCTCGCGCCGCGGTTTTTCATCGGAGTGTGGATCGCCCGCAACGACTGGGTCAAGGCGAACCCTGACGTAGCCCGGCGCTTTGCCGATGCGATCTACGACGCCGGCAAGTGGGCCAACGCTCACCCGAGCGAGTCGGCGGCCATCCTGGCGAAATATGCCAAGGGTGATCCCGCCGTGTTTCGCACGATGCACCGCGCGACATATCCGTCCTCGCTCGATCCGCGGTTGCTTGCACCACCGATCGACGCCGGATTTCGCACCGGCTTACTCCCGAGCGCCGTGAACGCTGCGGATCTCGTAGCGAAGGGCTTCTAGGGTTACGCGAGTTGGGGTTCGCGCTCGCGAGTGCGTTCGGCGATGATGTCGGCGAGTAGCGGGAGTTCGATCACCCAGAACGTGCCGCCGTCGGCTGATCCGATCTCGCCTACGCGCGCGCCGGCTTGGATCCACATATAGGTGCCGCGATCCTCGGTCTTGCCGCCGAGCCACGTCTTGCCGTCGTACGTGATCGAGCCTTCGATCAGATAACGAATCTCCGCATCTTCTTCGGTGCGCGCGGGGATGATCGCACCGGGCAGCAGACGAGTTTGGCGAATCCCCGAGCGCCGTACGCCGAACGAACCTAGATGTTTGTGTTCGACGCCCGCGAGTTTGCGATCGGGAACCCATTGCGCGTTTTCCGGTAACATGACGATCGGCGCTGCGAAGCGCGGTTTCGGAAAGTCGATCTTTTGGCCGGTGAGGTGCTCGACGCACGCGGCGTGGCTGTCCTTGGTGATCACTTTGCCGTCGGGCAGCGTGCGGCGGTAGATGCCGCCCTCGAATACACCGCCCTCGGCTTCCAACTCCGCCTGTGCGCGGTGCAGATCGCGGTGGCGCAGATACGGAAGCCCGGTTGCGCCTTGAAACTGAAACGTGAGCCCGGTACAGGGAGCGGTTTGCATCTGCGGCCCGTACGAAACGCCTTCCGGATAGAAGCCGCAGTCGCCGGCTTTGACATAGCCGTCCTTGATCTCGCGCGCGCCTTCGAAGGCTAAGCGAAATTGATCGAACGTGTGCTTGTGACGCGGCGTACCGTAGCCCGTATCGTAGTACGCCCACGAAATCTCCATGCCGACGCCGTCAACGCCGCTCTCGAGCGGAAGCGGCTTACTGCGCATGCCGCCCTCGCGGCCGATGCCGGCTTTGCGCGACGGAAGATCCGCAATCGAGACGATCGTCACTGAAGGTTCCATGATGAAATTCCATTTCTCGGCGCGTTGGAAAAAAGGAAAGGCCTCACACGACGCGGGCTTTTTTTATACAGCGACGGTACCCTAAAGTCATTCCGAGCTTGTCGAGGAACAGCGCAAATCTCGGCTATCAGCGAGCGAGCGCGGAGGCCCGAGGAGTGGGTGCTCTTTCTCTTTTTTACTTCACTGCTCGCGCCTTCGCGCTCGCACTCGGTAGTGGAGATTGTGGCGGTCCCTCGACAAGCTCGGGATGACACGGGGGGACTAGGAGACGGAACCTACGGCGCGGGGGTCGCTGGTAGCGAGGTCTTTGAAATCGAACGTGCACGATTTTCCGGGTTGCGGGGGCACGCCCGGGCCGTCGAAGTGCTCGAATTCCTTCGGCACCTTGCGGAAATTCGCGCCGGCCGGCCAAAGGCGGACGAAACGCCGGATTCGCTCGGGTTCGGGATAGTTGGTGAAGCCCGCGCGGGCGTGCATCACCGTGTAGTTGTTGATCACGAGCATATCGCCGCGCTCGAGATCGAACTCTAAACGGAACTCCGGCATACGCGCGACTTGATCGAAGAGATCGAGCGCGTGGATATCATCGTCGCCAAGCGGAACGCCGTTGGCGCGATGACCGGCCGCGATGCCGGTACGCTGGTAGTGCACGGAAACCTGGCCGTCGACGCACGCGAACACCGGCACCCGGTAGCGCGTCACCGGCGGCGCACCGTCGGCTTCTTCGCCGAGCAAGTGATAGTAGTAGCCGCCATACAGCAGCGCGAGCGCGTGCGGGTCGCGACGCGCGATCTCGTCGTGAATGCTGATACCGCTGCCGATCGTCGAGCGGCCGCCTTCCATTGCTTTGTGCCAGCATGCGAGCGCGAGCATGTCGGTGATGTCGGTATGCAGGCGCAATTCGACATTGCTGCGATACATGCGCGGCGTCGGATCGACGGCCGTGGCGTCGACCACCTCGGTGATGCGCTCGCCGGACGCGTTCTGCGAGAGCATCTGACCGCCGAAGGAGAGGCCGATGCCCCATGCGGCGGCGCGGAACTCGTCGAGCGTGAACGCCTCGTCCAGCGGCAGGCCGCGCAGGACCGTGAAACCCAAGCCCGAGCGTACTTCGGCGTACGCAGCATCGAGTTTCGTTGCCAGCGGGCCGAATGCGAACTCTTCCTTCGCCAGATCGTCGATCGGCACGCCGAGACGCCCGCGCTCGCGCAGCGTGCGGATCGCGGTTACGATCGTTTGCCGTTCCGCGGAGGTCAGCCGCACGACGTAACGCTCCGCCTCACTCGCCAGTGAGTCGCGGGTCCAGGCTGCCGGATCGCGCATGAACGTGCTCATCGTCCACCGGGCTACTATCACGTCGAAGCAGGAGCGACCTTGCGGCGGTCCCTCGACTACGCGCCCTTCGGCGCTCCGCTCGGGATGACAGGGGTGGAGAAAATTACCGCTCCCAGACAGCGTCGCGGGAGCAGGCACTGAGCCGAAGCAGAGGCAAATCACACGTTCCACCTGCTGCCCGATATACGAGGAATATCGCCAAGATGGCGAACCCGCGGTTTCAAACGAACGGTGTCGACTTATTGATCGACGGCCTTCTCGCTGCCGGTGAAGCCGCCGGCGATATTCGCGAGCGGCTCTGGGAGGTCGCGTGGGCTCGCGGCTATCAGGACGTCGTCGTTCCGATCCCGGTCCCCGACGTGCGGATCGACGGCTTCTGCGTGCTCGCCCAGAAATTCTCGGCGCAGCACACGATGGTGTGCGTCGACGACGGCGAGCAACTCGTCGGGCTGGTCGACCGCATCGACGAGCCGCCGCTCGGCGCCAAGGTTCGCATGCAGCCGCTCTACGGAACGTCGGCGCATTGGGGCTTCAAGGTCCTCGCGACCCTCGGCTGCGGTTTGACGATTCGTTTCGACGACGATCACGTGGAGTCGGGCTGGGTCGATCGCCTCAAGAATTGCCTGCACGAAGTACGCGAGCGCGAGGTCGCCGTGCGGCGCCAGATCGAGATCGATCGCGGCAACATCGTTTTCGTGCTTCCGCCGGCGCCGTTTCGGGTCGAAATGGAAAAGGCCGACAAGGAAATTCGCGATCGCGTGACCGGCGGCGGCTACACCGACGAGGAAGCAAGAGCGCTCGGGCGCGCCAAGAACAATCAGTCCGAGATTGCCAAGGTGATCGCCGCGCGCGACAAACGGCTCGTCGACGCCTACCGGCTCGAGGTGACCCAATTCCGCGCCCAGATCCCCGAACTGCGCGCCGAGTACGACAAGAAGATGGAAGCCTACGCGGAGTTTCGCAAGCAGATCGACCGCTGCAACGAGACCGACGGTGCGAGCCGCGCGATCACCGATGCCAGCCTACGGGCGACGCAGCAGCTCGAGACCATCGAACAGGCCGTGCTCAACGTGCGCGCTCAGGGTCTCGACCGGATCGAGGAAAATCCGCGCCGCTACTTCTCCGAGATCATACAGACCATCGATCTGCTGTTCGAACTCCTACCGAAGAAACTTCAGAAGCAGGCAGCGTCGGCAGCGTCGGGCGCAAAGTAACCACGAGCGGCGCTCGCCGCAGGGCCCGGAATTGGACCCAGCTCGTGCGCACCAGGAACCCGGCGAGAACCACGTACCAGCCGAACTGCCACGTCCGGGTCACGGCGACGGCCACGAGCCCGCCGGCCGCAAAACAGAGCCCGAAACCGATGCCGACCAGGGCCGCCGTTACCGTGGCCCCGTCGCGGTCGCCGCGTAGCTGCCACAGCAGCGCGCGCAAGACCCGGCCGCCGTCCATCGGGTAGCCGGGGATCAGGTTGAACGCCGCCAGCACGGCGTTGGCGAAGGTGACGTAGGCCAGAATCGACGCCGCGGCATCGGTGTAGCGGAACGGAACGACCGCGTCCACGCCGTGCATCGCGGCGAAGGCGGTCAGCGCGACGAGCGCGCTCATCGCCGGTCCGGCGAGGGCGACGGCAGCATCCGCGAGCGGGGTGGGCGGCTCCGCTTCCAGCGTCGCGACGCCGCCGAAGAGAAACAGCGCGATCGAGGTCGTCTGTACACCGAACCGGCGAGCGGTCAGCGCGTGCGCCAGTTCATGCAGCACGACGCTGGCGAAGAGCACGAGGGCGGCCGCGGCGCCGACGCCGTACGCACCTGCTGTGCCGAGCGCACCGATCGGTGCCGCGTTGGCGATCGTTACCGCAACCAGCGCATAGATCGGAAACCACGACGCGTGCACGTCGAGGCGAATGCCACACAGACGACCGATGGGGAACGCGCGAGACATCGTCTGCGTCACGTTCGCGCGAGCGTTACGCGCGCGCCTGCAACTTATGGTGTGTCGTTGGTTACGACTTCGTCCAAAACGTCGAAGTTACGCTGCGCAAGCCGTTCCGTTTCCGCGGCAACCGAACGCAGGTGAACGGCCAGTTCGTCGCGCCGCTGCCAAGCCTCGTCGATGCGTGCGATCACGTCCTTCACCGGTGCCTTGTCGCCGGGCGTGAAGAGCGGCGGCAGCGGATAGCGCAGATCGTCCAGCAGCGCCGTGACCTTGGGGTCGTAGGGCACGGCGCTAAACGGCACCGCCAGGCGCGCCGCGATAATCAGCGCGTGGAGGCGCATCCCGATCACGAGCGACGCGTGACCGATGATCTGCGCCGCCTGGCCCAAACTCATCGCGGGCAGCAGCAGCGGCGCCGATTTGGCCCGCCGGATGACGCTGGTCGAAACGTCGGCATCGGACGGCCCGCCGAGCGGCAAGAAGGCAATCTGCGCGCCATGCTCGTTCGCCAAGCGGTCAACCGCAGCCGCAAGTGCGGTGATCGTGGCCTCGTTGTGGGTCCAGCGCCGCACCGAAACGACGACCAGCGGGCCCGGTCCGCCGAGGCCCTCGGCCGCGAGGTCGAGCGGCTCCGTGCCGGGCTCGAACAGAAACACGGGATCGGCCGTCCGCTCGACGCGCACCTTCGGTAAGAGCGTCGTCAGCAGCCGGCGCGAGCGTTCGTCGCGCACGGTCGCGGCGCTAACCCCGCCGCAGCATGCGCGCACGACGGCGCGACCGAACACGTCGAGCGGTCCGATCGATTGCGCGAAAATCATCGTCTTCTTGTTCGCCCGCGTCGCCGTGCGCACGATCCCGGCGTAGTAGAGCAAACTGCGCAGGCTGGTGACGTTCTGAAGCAGCCCGCCGCCGCCCGAGAGCACCACGTCGGAGCGCTCGATCGCGCGGCGCACGGCGCCGAGATCCATCCGCGGCGTCGCATCAACGTTCAAGCGCGCGCTGGTCGCGGCCGGATCGGCGCTGAGGACGTCGATCGAACCGCCGGGATACGCCGCTCGCAAACGCGTCACGATCACGTCGAGTAGCGCCTCGTCACCTAGGTTGCCGAAGCCGTAGTAGCCCGAGATCAGCACCCGCGGCCCGTTCACTCAAGCCGCCGCAGCCGGCGGTAGACGAAGACGACCACCGCGCCGAGCACCGCACCGAGCACGCCGCCGTTGACCACGCGTTCCGCACCCACCAAGAGCGGCGTGTGCAAGTGCGAGAACGTGTCGATCAAGTCGCCCAGACCCATGCCTCCCGCCAGCACGAAGAGCCAGCCCCAACGGCGGCGATCCACCGCGTTCAGTGCCGGAACGAGCATCAATGCGGGCCAGGCGACGACGAACTCCTTGAAGCGCGGCCGGACTTGCAGAATCGTCGTCAGGTGCGAGCGCAGCGCCAACTCGAACGATGACGGCGCGATGTCGCTCTGGTTGCCGCTGCGTTCGAGCACGATGTAGGCACCGGCGACGAGCACGAGGCCGACCAGCAACTGGATCACGCGGACGGGCGTCTCCGCGGCCGTTCGCGGATCGATCTTCGCGCCGAAGCGATCGGTGAAGAAATACAGGCCCAGCGCAATCAGGGGCGGCAGCACCAGCACGTACTTCACGCCCAGAAAGCGATCGATTTCGGTCATCGTCAGCAACGTGCTGAGCAAACCCACGATCGCCAGCGCGCCGCACAGCGTTACCGCAACGGCGATCACAAGCGCGATCAGGCCGCGCAGACACACGTTCGCCGTGCGCAGCCACGGCGGGGCTTCGCCGCGGAACGCCCAGCCCACGGCCAACATCCCGGCAGCCGGGAACGTCAGCCCCGCCCCGAGCGCGAGCACCTTGCGCGCGATGATGTCGTGATGCGTCACGTAACCCGCCGCCACGAAGAGCAAGTCGGCCAGCACGAACGCGACGATCCAGCCGAGGCCGCCGATGCCGAACGCTTCGAGGACGAGCAGTAAGCTGGCCGGTACGGCCAACGATGCCAGCGCGATCGTGAGCGGCGAGATCGTGAACTTGGCGAAGGCCGATGCGGACGCGATGCGGCGGTGATCGGCGCGAATGCCCTGCGCGATGCGGCGCACGATTTCGACGTTGGTCGCCTCGATCGAGCGGCCGTTCCAGGAATGATAGTACGGGCGCAGATAGACGACGCGGATGTTGCGCTCGTTCACGCCCAGCAAATATCGCGCGATGATCTCTTCCGGGCTCAACTTGTCGGCTTCGGGCTTGGCGACGGCTTGCACGCGCACGAGCCGTTCGGGCATCCGGCGGGCGAGATCGGAATCGCCGAGCTGCTCTTGTTTGGGATCGTAGGTCTCCACGACGCCGAAGTTGAGATGATCGGCGGTCAGCGCAGCCGCCGCGGCCGCGGTGTTGTCGGGATAGCCCAGCACTTCGTTTTTCAGGCCGAAAAAGATCACCGTGCGCGCGCGCTGATCGCGCGTCGCGTCATCGAGCAGCGTCAGGATGTGCGCCGGCGAGAAGCCTTCGTCGTTCTGCAAGCGCGGCACGAGCAGCAAGCCGTAGCGCTTGGCAAGCGCTACGCGGTCGAACGGCAATCCGAACGCCTCCGCATCGAAGTAGTCGCTGGTCGTCCGGATCGCCCAGACCGCCGGCAGTTTCGCTCGCAGCAGGCGAATCGCGTGGGCATCGAAGTGCAGCGGTAACTGCTCGGCGTAGCGCTGCGCGGTGACCGCATTGTAGGCCACCAGATACATCGTGTCGGCGCGGATCGCGTTGGAGCGCGCCAATGCGGCAAACAGTGGGTCCGCTAGTGTACCGACGCGCGCCTGATCGAGCAGCGCCCCGCCGCTGAAGACGGTCGCCGTTCCGGCCGCCTGAATGTTGGCTCCGAGCTCCTCGCTCACGGCCAGCGACGTCAGACCGGCACGGCGCAACTCGGTGAGGAACGCCCCTTCGTTATAGGCGTAAGCCTTGGTGAGGGCGCTGAAATCCGCGTCGTCCATCACGATTTCGACGTTGCGGTTTGCCGCCTCGTGGCGCTCGCGGCGGCCGGTCACGTAGAGCGCGGCCAGTAAACCGATGGCCAGGACGAGGAGCACGATACGCCGGGAAGTCACCGGACGGCAGTTTCGCTAGGAAAAACAACAAGGCCCGCAGAGCGAGCCTTGTTGCCGTCGCGTAGTAGGTTGCCCTACTACCGGGTGTGGGCGACGATTATACATCAGAGCCGCGCGCCCACAATCGCGGTGTATCGACTGATGTGCCGCTGAAGAATAGCAATCCTTCGGGTCTTCGTCAAGTTCACGGTTGCTTCACAACTGAACATGTTCATGCACAGCTTTTCTGAGAATTCGCATAGAACATCAGCGACTCTCCGGTGCCCATGGGATGACGCGCTTCTCGATCGCACCGGCGATTGCAAACAGCGTCGAACCGATGATGCCGGCAGTCACGAGACCGGCAACGGATTGGCTGATGGAAAGCGTCGTCCACGAATTCCAGATCAGGTGCCCGATGCCGTTGTCGGCAACCAGAAATTCGACCGCGACGGTGTTGAGCAACGCGAGCCCGACGGAGAGTTTCACGCCGCCCATGATCACCGGCAACGCGGCGGGGAACATCACATCGAAGTACAGGTCGCGCGGACGCGCACCGAAACTGCTCGCCACTTCCTTGTAGATCGGCTCGACGTTGAGCACCGCAGCCATCGTCGTGATAATCATGGTGAAGAACGGCCCGAGCGAAATCAAGATGACGTTCGAGGTTTCGTTGAGGCCGACCAGGATCAGGATGATCGGAAACAACGCAATGCGCGGCAGCGGGTAGAACGCCGCCACGAGCGGGGCCACGATCGAGCGCGTCCACGGCGAGACGCCCATCGCAAGACCGATCAGCGTGCCCGGGATGAGTCCCACGAAAAAGCCGGCGAAAAATCGCGAGAGCGTGATCCCCGCTGTGGTCAGCAAGCCGCCGGTTTGAATCAACTGCACGATCGTGGCGGCGATCACCGTCGGCGGCGCGAGTATGCGGCGGTCGACGATGTTCATCCGCGAGCAGAATTCCCAAATAATCAGCACCACGAGCGGACTGACGACGACCATGATCCGGTCGCGCTGCTGCGCCGTCATGGCTTTTTTGGGTTTAAGCGACGTCACTGGAGATCTCACGTTGACGCAAGGTCAGGACTTCTTCGCGCAGCGCCGTCCAGATGCGGCTGCGGATGTTGAAGAAATTTTCGTTCGAGTGCATGTCGAGGACGTTGCGGGGACGCGGCAGATCGATGTCGACGATGCTCTTGATCGACCCGGGGCGGTTGGTCATCACGATGACGCGGTCGCCGAGAACGATCGCTTCATCGAGGCTGTGCGTGATGTATACGACCGTCTTGTGCGAGCCTTCCCACAAGCGCAAGAGATCTTCTTGCACGAGCAGTTTGGTCTGTTCGTCGAGGCTCGCCAGCGGCTCGTCCATCAGCAAGATGGCCGGGTCGTTGGCAAACGCGCGGGCGATGTTGACGCGCTGCCGCATGCCGCCCGAGAGCTGGCGCGGATACGCGTCGGCAAACTGGGTGAGCCCGAGCATGTCGAGATACGCGCGCGCGGTTCGCTCGCGCTCCGCGCGTCCGATGCCGCGCACCTTGAGCCCGAAGGCCGTATTCTGCAGCACGCTCATCCACGGGAAGATGCCCTGCTCCTGAAAGACCACGCTGCGTAGCGGTTTTCCGTCGTGCTCGATCGAGAAGTCGACTTCGCCCTCCGTGGGCGCTGCGAGTCCGGCGATGATCCGCAACAGCGTCGTCTTGCCGCAGCCGCTCGGCCCGACGATACAGAGGAACTGGCCCTCCGCGATCGTCAGGTCGATCGGTGCGAGCGCCTGAACATCGCCGTGGGGCCCTTCGAATATCTTGGTTACACCGCGGACGCGGATCTCGCCGGACACGCCTATTTCAGTGCTCCCCCGAACGAGCTGGACGTGCTCCAGCCGTTGCCGGTCCAGCGCTGCATGACGGCGTCGTCGATGCCCGCGCCGCGCTGCGGTTCTTTCGTGAAGTCGTAGACGCCGAGGATGCCCGGGTAGTTTTTCAACCCATCGATGTAGTCACGAATCTGCGCACCGGTGGCGGAGGGTCCGAGCTTACGCAACGCATCGACCGTGATCAATCCCGCGTCCCACGTCATACCCGACTGCAAGTCGGTTTCCACGCCGGCAGCCTTCATGGCCGCCATGTAGATGTCTTGCTGATGTTTGACCTGCGGGTTCTGCGCGATGCCGGCGGCATACGTCACGCCGGTGAAGTACAGCTCCTTCGGCATGAACGCGCTATACTGCTCGAGCTGCTTCGCGACTTGGTTGGCGCTCGTCGTGACGATCGGAACGTCGAGACCGACGTCCTGAACGGCACGCAGCGCGGTGGCAAACGGCGTGCCGGGGGCCCAGATGATCAGGGCTTGCGGTCCCGCAGCCTTGATCCGCGTCACCTGCGCGGTCGCGCTGACGTCGCTGGCCGCATAGCGCTCGGTATCGACCAGTTGCATGCCGCTGTTCTCGGGCAATTTCAGCGCTTCGCCGACATCGTTGACGCCGTCTTGGCCCGACGCGTCCTGCGACGCGAGCAACCCGAACTTTTTCCAGCCCTTTTCGCGGAAGAAACGCACGGTCGCGACGATGAGATCCTTGGTGGCGACGCTGGTCGAGAACACATACGATCCCTTGGGCGGGTAGATCGCGGGCGAAAGGCACCAGTTGACCGGTCCGGACTCGAAGACCGGCGCGATCGCCTGACACATGGCGGAGAGCGAGGAGCCCATGACGATGGGCGACTGGGTCTCGGCTTGCGTTGCGAGCTGCTTCGCGACGGCCGGGCTCGTCTGATCGTCGAGGAAGACGAACTTGAGCGGGCGGCCCTTGATCCCGCCGTCTTTGTTGACGACGTCCTGGAGAATCTGCATCGTCTTCTCGTGCGTCTGTCCGATGAACGCACCGCCGCCGGTCAGCGGCAGAATGATCGGGATCGTCACCGGTTGCTGATCCGCAGCGAAGGCGATCGAGCCGAGGAACAGCCCGCTCGCCGCAAGTGCGGCACTTGCAGCGATGGTCAAGCGTCGAATATTCATAAGTCTCTCCTGCTGAAGGCGCGGTTGGCGCAGTTTTGCGCCTCGTGACAGGGGGCCTTCGTTTCCGGCGCAACGGGACGAAGAGAAGTTTCGTTTTTCCACCTGTCATCCTGGACCGTTTTTTCTCGATGTAGAGGTGAGTGAGCAAACACTCCATAATGGGGATGGGACAATGACGTCCGCGGCTGCTGCTCGCGACGAGGGGGCCAAGAGCGCCCGCCTCTCGGGGCCCGCGTTCGAGCTGTTCCTGGCGATCGCCGAACTTTGGGGCCTCACGCCGGCCGAAGCGCGCACCCTGCTGGGCTCGCTGCCGGAGTCGACCTTCTATAAGTATCAGAAGGCGCCGCGCTCGGCCCATCTCTCGCACGACACCCTGGCCCGGATCTCGCATCTGCTGGCCATCTACAAATCGATCAACCTCTTGCTGCCGCGGGCGGAATCGGCCGACGCGTGGGTCCGCCGGCCCAACGACGCCCCGCTCTTCAAAGGACGCAGCGCGCTCGACTACATGCTGGGCGGGGAGTTCGAAGACATCGCGGCCGTGCGGCGTTACCTCGACGCCGAACGCGGGTGGTAACGCACGAGCGCTGGGCGACCACCTATCGTGCCGTCGCCTCGAAGTACCCGACGGCCGGCGTCTACGATCGCATCTCGGACCCGGCGAACCTCGCCACGCTGCTCGAGATCGAGGCCCTAACGAATCCGCGCGTGCGCGAAGAGGCGGCACCGTACCGCAAGATCCGGCCCGAAGACGCGATCGCGGGACCGGGTTCAACCCCGATCATGGCTTCGTTCGCCTACTCCGGGCCGAGCCGGTTTTGTGACGGAACGTATGGCGTCTACTACGCCGGGCGCGAAGAGGAGACGGCGATCGCCGAATCGCGCTACCACACCGAAGCCTTCCTGCGCGCGACGCATCAAGCGAGTATCGACGTCGATAAACGTTTGTACGTCGCCGCAATCGAGGGCGACTTCGACGACATCCGCAGCCGCTCGATGCGCTCGAAGCTCTATGCGGCGGCGCCCGATGATTACGACTTCTCGCAGCGCTACGCGCGCAAGCTGTACGCGCGCAACCGGGTGGACGGCATCATGTACAACAGCGTGCGCCGGCCCGGCGGTCAGTGCATCGCGGCGTTTCGTCCGCGCGTCGTGAGCAAAGCGCACATCCGCAAACACGTGCAATTCCGCTGGGACGGCCACCGCATCGTGGGCGTGACCGACCTCGTCAACATTCGAGAATAGCGGCGGTCCCTCGACAAACTCTAGACGAGGAGTTTGTCGGGGGTGATGGGGAGGTCGCGGATGCGTTTGCCGGTGGCGTGGTAGACGGCGTTCGCGATGGCGGCGGCGGCGCCGACGATTCCGATCTCGCCGATCCCTTTCACGCCGATCTCGTTGACGTGCGGGTCGACTTCTTCCACCAGAATCGCCTCGGTGGCCGGCACGTCGGCGTGCACGGGCAGCAAATATTCGGCGAGGTTCGCGGTCATCACGCGGCCGGTGCGATCGTCGCGGCGCGTTTCCTCGAGCAGCGCCATACCCAGACCCATCGTCATCCCGCCGATGTACTGGCTGCGCGCGAGTTTGGCGTTGATGATCCGGCCGGCTGCGAAGGCACCGAGTTGGCGCACGACGCGCACCGTGCCGAGATCCGGATCGACGCGCACTTCGGCAAATTGCGCGCCGAACGCGTGCATCGAGTACTGCTTCTTCTCATCGCCCGGCTTCGCGTCGGCCCGGCCTTCCACCGGCGTCCCGCCGCTGCGAGCGATGATCGCGGCGTACGTTTCGCCGCGCGCCGGATCGGACTGCAAGAAGAGCCGGCCGCCCGTGGCGGCAATCGCCTCAGGTGCGGCGCGGAACAGCGGCGAGTTCGCATCGGCGATCGCGAGTTGCGCGACCTTGTTGCGCGCGGCGAGTGCGGCCAGTTTCACCGCCGACCCGACGCTGGCGGTGAGCTGCGATCCGCCGGCGTTGGGCGCGTTGGGCATCCGCGTGTCGCCCAGGCCGAAGGTGATCTGCTCGACCGGGATGCCGAGCGCGTCGGCCGCGACTTGGCTGAACGCGGTGTAACTGCCGGTGCCGATGTCGACGCCACCGCTCTGCACCACGGCTTTCCCTTGCGCGTCGATGCGCGCGACGGCCGATGCCGCGCTGCGATTGGTCGGGTACGTTGCGCCGGCCATCCCGATGCCCACGAGCATCCGGCCGTCACGCATCGAGCCCGGCGCCGGCGTGCGGCGCTTCCAGTCGAACGCGTCGGCGCCGGCCCGGTAACATTCGCGCAACGACTTGCTGGAGAACGGCAGCTTCGCGTCTTGGTCCGTCTCGGCGTAATTGCGTAGCCGCAGTTCGATCGGATCGAGCTGCACGGCATAGGCCAGCTCGTCCATCGCCGACTCGAGCGCGAACGAGCCGCTCGATTCGCCCGGTGCACGCATGTAGGTCGGGGTGCCGACGTTCAGACGCGTGAGGCGATGCGTGACGAGCAGCGCGGGCGAGGCGTAGAGCATCGTCGTGAGGATGCCCGAGGATTCGACGAACTCATCGATCTGCGAGGTCTGCGAGTGCACTTCGTGGATCGTGCTGACGAGCGTGCCGTCGGCATTCGCGCCGAGTGCCACGCGCTGCACCGTGGGCGAGCGATAGCCGACGGAGCCCCACATCTGCGGACGCCACAGCGCGATTTTCACCGCGCGGCCGATCATCTTCGCGGCCATCGCGGTCAGGATGACGTGCGGCCAGGCCGAACCTTTGCCGCCGAAGCCGCCGCCGATGTACTTCGCGATGACCCGCACGTTCTCGGGCGGCAGGCCGAACATTCCGGCCAGCCGCGTACGCACGCCGAACACGCCTTGGCTCGCGTCGTACAC
>Ga0182030_10007353_pt1 | contig 22996 bp, 24 predicted proteins | sample 812S3MmetaG_FD_121299 | JGI IMG/M metagenome (GOLD analysis project Ga0182030, IMG submission 121299) | Permafrost microbial communities from Stordalen Mire, Sweden - 812S3M metaG (Illumina Assembly) | ecosystem: Environmental > Terrestrial > Soil > Wetlands > Permafrost | place: Sweden...
AAGGGGGAAAATAGGACATACCAGGTGGGGAATGCACCCATGTCAATTGCGGTGTACAGGTCTTTGCGATGGAAGTCGGGGTCTGATAGATTCGTGAGTATGGAAGTTGTTTGAGCGGGATGGTGCTGGCTTACCTTGGCCAGCGATCTTCAATGCTTCATCCCAGACAAGGGAATGGACACCAAGAGTTGGAGTGAAATGGAATTTGACGAAAGATCGTACGCCTTCGGCATTGATCAAAGTGTAGGTATTGACACCAAAACCTTGCATCATACGATAAGATCTTGGGATTCCTCTGTCACTCATGGCCCACATGAACATGTGAGTTGCTTCAGTATGAAGGAATTGAAAGTCCCAGAAGTTGTTGTGGGCGGTTTGGGCTTGGGGAACTTCGGTATCGGGCTCAGGTTCTGGAACAGTTAGTCTTCGCTCATTGGCATTGTCCTCGGGATACACTTACTGCCGGAATGAATAAGATCAGGGAACTTGATAGCATCTTGAATGAAGAATACGGGAATATCGTTTCCAACTATATCCCAATTTCCTTCTTCCGTGTAGAACTTGACTGCGAACCCTCTAACATCTCGAACAGTATCCGCAGAACCTCTGCTTCCCATAACGGTAGAGAATCGAAGGAAGACAGGTGTGGTGCGAGAGGTATCTGTCAATACACCGGCACTGGTAATATCTTCGGCACTCTCATAAAGTTTGAAGGTTCCGAAGGCACCGGCTCCGCGTGCATGTACAACTCGTTCGGGGATGCGTTCATGGTCAAATCTCATAATCTATCCAGCATAAGCAATCATCAGCTGAGGTATTGTGGGAAGTTGTACCTTTTCACGTCCAAAGTTGTCCTCCAACAAAGCCGGACCCTGCCTATCTCCTGTCGAAGCAGAGAGCCAGTTGTCATGGGTAGGGTTTTTAACACCAAAGTCACTGGTAAGGTGGGTGGAGGAAGTTGGGACTCGGATGTCATGCTTCATCTCAGCGGCTTTCTTATCACCGGCCATAGCTCCTGAAATAGCCTCTCCAGCTTTTTGAGCTGCGCCGTGTAGTGCAGATTGCATACTCAAGTATAGGTTGGAGGCGGTTTCAAATTGTCGTGGGAAGCTTTCGATATTCGAATGTTGAAGTGAGATGAAAGAGAGAAAGCAAAGACGATGTAACCTACCCTGCATGCCTTTCATATGTTGATGTCTAAAGTAATTTTATATGACGTTGTGCACAAGATATTTTTCAGCTGACGTATGGTGAGATGAACTGTGCATTGCCGCGAATCGTTGGCAAATAGGAAGGTAACCAGGATCTAGACCTCCTCAGAACCAATTATCATGTAGGCATTAATCATTTGCATGGAAATGGATCTGATAAAGCATAGATTTCGGAGCAGAATCCACCTTTTGGTTCGTCGTCGTCCGATGGAGGAGCAAGAGCTGTCAAACCCAGTAGCTCCAACTACGGGGCTCAAGGGGGCTATGAGCAACCCCCAGAGGTGCTTCCATTTTCTGGGAGTCTCAGGATCCAAAAATCCCAAAGGAGATATGTCCGGGAGCTCAGATACACCGACGGCACGCGTTTTGAGAATTACGTCGTTGTTTTTGTGAGAGAAAGGCCGGGCATGCAGATGGAAAATGGGAAATCATGGAAATGCTACTGCTATATGTCCACTTGAATCGGGTAAATATACCTTATACGCAGCTGCAGTTCCAATTATAGCAAGGATTGAAGTAGGTGGAAAACGTGTTGATGCTGATATCTACTTCTGTGTGAGGAGGGGAATGTCATGACGAAGATCGAAAAAGCCTTTGCAGGGAATGCACAGACCCTTTTCTTCAGGGGCAAATAAGGCCCAGGGGTCGTGCAGAGGCGGCAAATTGTATGCACATCACAGCATTGAAGCAAGTGAAAATATGTTATATCTCTTGAGGATGCAGTGTATTAACAAGAGTTGAGTGTTGTTCTAGCGCAAGTAATGCAGGTGAGTTGGTGATATATCCCGATTATTTCATCGACACCACTTTCCCATTCTAATTTAAAAGATCTTATGTTCCATAGGACGTTCCAATCATTAAACAATAATACCGATCATCTCTATATGCTCATTCCATCCTCCATCACTCTTACGCCTTATAATAGGTACTCAGCCTATCTCCCGCTCCACAAAATTCTAAATTATTTCCCGGACACAAAAACGAGCAGTCCGAATCCGTAGCATTCACACTGCCCGCATTAAAGCTATTCCCACAATAACACTCTCCTCCATACTCAACACCCCAATATAAATATCCCGCACAAATCGCCTCGCATGATTCAAGTGTCATGTATTTGTAGTTGATAGCTGATGCGGCACTTAAGGCGCGCATGTTGGTCGCTTCGGTTTGGCAGCCATAGTATTTGTAATTGCCTACTGTGGGCTTGATGGCGGGCGTTGTTTGGGTGGGCGACGAGGATGACGGGGATGTACTAGAGCTATATTTTGAAATTAGCGAGGTCGTGCTACTTTTTGAAGACGATGCTGAGCTGAATCTTGAGGAGCTTAATGCTGTAGAAGTTTTAAAAGACATTTGAGTTGAAGAAGTGAACTTTATTGAGGGTGTAGATGTCGAAAACTTCGAACTACTAGAACTTGCGCTAAATTTTGTAGGTAATGATGATTCAGAGTTGATGGAACCAGACTGTGTTGTAGCTGAGTATGAAGAAAACTTAGAGCCACTAAGACTTGTGCTTCATTTTGTTGAAGATGAATAATTGAAACTAGAAAGGCTCATGCTGGCTGTGGTTGATGAAATAATGATGCTGATAGACTTGGAGGTCGGGTTGAAATTTGTGAAGATACTAACCTAGATGATGGGGCACTTTGAGTCCCGTTTCTGATGTAAACACTTAATTGGTTGCCAGCACCACAGTATTCGTACTGGTTACCGCTGCAAGTCATAGAACAATCTGAGTCGGGGGCTAGTACAGATCCTGCACCAAATGAATCTGCACACCAACATTCGCGCCCATATTCAGCGCCAGCGTAGAGGTAGGGTGAGCAATTCGTAACGCATTGTTCGATACTCTGCCAATCGCTTGGATAAAACGCTTCACTCAAAGCCCTACCGGTGCCCTCAGTATAGCAGCCATAGTAGTCGTAGAGACCAGCTGATTGAACGATATGAAGCGTCGGGGTAGCAGTAGGGCTAGATGTGATGGAACTGCTGGAAATGCTGGATGCTGTGGCAAGAGCTGAAAGCATGTACATGTCTAGTCTTTCTCCAGCACCACAGTATTCGGAACTGTTGCCAGGGCACACAAAGCTACAATCTCCAGGAGCAGCTAGAACGGATCCTGGCCCTAATCTGTTACCGCAGTAGCCTATTCAAAGTTTAGTCCTAGCCTTTCTTATGCAGCTTATGTATCACATACACTCTCCTCCGTATTCAACACCCCAATACGTGAACCCCGTACAATCAGAAGCACATTGTTCGAGGGTCATTCTTGTGTAGTCATAAAATGATGCTCCAGACAAAGCTCTCTCATTAGTTGCTTCGGTATAACATCCCTGGAATGTGTAGGCGCCAACAGTCTGTTGAATGCTAGGTGTTGGTGTCGACGAGGAGGATGTGATAGTCGATGAAACAACGCTCGAGGAGCTGCTAGTCGACGAAACAGTGCTCGAGGTGCTGTTTAGGACAGCCCCCGAGGTTTGGCAAGTGGTCCCCAGGTCAGCTGGATCTTTGAAGGTATCAGATGATGCGCCGCTCACGACGCCATACTTAGTGCCAACCGCCGAAGAAACGGAGTAGCTGGCGCTGTACAAATTGTACGGTCCGTATGAGGATCCAGGCACCATAGCAAGGGACACACTGACTAAAGCAGCTAGTGGAGATGGAATTGGTGATCCCGATGCAACTTTTACTTTTTGTGTAACAGTCATGTTCACGGGAGTGGTGACAGTACTTCGGATCTGTGAAAATGTAAGTATCGAGCCGAGCCTCCAGTACAGGGCCAGGAATTCTTACAGCAGCTACAACGGTCAGATTGCCATTGCTCAAGCAACTCTGGGGAGTTTGAACAATAACAGCATCGGAGACAGGATACCCCGCGCCATTGTTGTCATGCGTTTCGGTACTACCGCTGACAAGGTTAATAAGCACGGTGAAAGATGAAATAGAGGAGTCGACGGGAAGGTTGGAGCTGAAAGAATAAAACTTGAAGAAGTCAGCAGCACACTCGGAAGAGAGGAAAAATTTGCTAGGACATACCGAAAAGCTATCATCAAATCCCTGGGTAGTCCCTCCTGCAGCAGCAACTATTGGAGAAATGACAGCTACCCCATTTCGATCCTCATACGTAAGCTGAACACTGGCAATTTGTGAGGCACTTCGAACAGTGGTTCGAACTCGGATGTCACCAGTAAACTGGAGCTGGGTACCCCCAGAAAGTAATGTCAGTTGTAGTCCAGTTGGTTTGACCTCATATGGTTGTATGATATCCGAGAGAACAACGGCAGGATCTACAGTCTCGATCATTTTCTGAAGAATAGTCGTGCACATGCTGTTGAAGGTTGCCGGGTTGGTCATTGCTTGAAGGGTGACGTTTTGGTCCGCATTGAATACAACGAGGTCGGAATTTCTTTTACTTGTTACAGATGGTCCAACTGCTAATGGATCCGTGTCCGGTCCACTGATGTAGCGGGTTGCAATATTGTTATCGAACTCGACAGTATTATCGAAGAGTTGGAAATCATTTGGCACAGTCCCTGGTGTAACAATATTGCTAAAATCGCCAGCATGGACTCCTCCAAGTGTGTGCCCACAGGCTGTCATCTGAATCATCTCGGTTTCGTTGAAGCCCATTCTCGCAAACTGGTTGGTGAACGTTCCTATGGCATTTTGAGGTTGTGGAACTCCAATCGGACCCGCTGCAGTTGCATCTTTTCTTCCGCCTCGCATGGGGATAATGGGACCGCCACATGCTCGCACCGATGCGTAAACTCCCAAAGCCACAAGATCCGAAGCCGGTAAACGAGAGTTAAAAAATCCTGAGTACGTAAGGAAGGTAGTATTAAACCCAGCACCTATATTCTCTCCATCGTTCAATTCGTATGCCAAGGAAGCATCGATTCCTCCGTAGGGAGTGAAAAAGGTATTTGTTGTCGCCATATCATGGAAACCTGCCCGAAGCCATTCGGCAGCTGTTTGGCGTCCGACAGTGCCAGCTGGAGCGGTAGCACATGGCGTAACAAATGATGCGAATCCTCTACTTTTATATCCTGTCGAAAGAAACATTACATCCTCCAACTCGTCGATCGAAGAAGGCCATGTCGGGTCTGCAGCTCCAAGCCTCGCAAATCCGGCAATGCATAATAGGAGGGTCGGGCCAGGGAACTTCATAATTAAAGACTATAGATATAGATAAATAAAGACCGACGAACGAATGACTAAACTGCTGCACTCGCGCAGGACGACGACAAGCAGAGCAATGTGAGAAGGGAAATGAACGAACACACAGGGACTTATCTTTTTTTATTGATTCTTGGACCTAAGGACCTCCTCAGCCGCATAGACATTTGACTAGATTAAGAAAAGGCTGCTCGGTAAGGGAAAGGTCGGACGCCTCCTCGCCTCGTATCAATGAAAAGAGCAGGGATGTATATCTGCGGGACAGTCTTGGCAGCTTTAGAGATCTCAGACTTATCCCGATTCGTTGTGATCAACCTATTCCATGTTCCGATCACACGTGGCGTCCTGTCCCGCTGTTTTGCCCACCTATGAGGACTCGTAGGAAAGGATTCGCCCGGGCAGAAACCAAGAGGGGCAGATAATTCTTCGGGCTGGCTGAATTCACTTTTTAGTTCCTGACATTGATGTCGCTTCTGTGAGAAGAAGTGAGAAGTACTCGTCCCTGACGGTAGTTCTAGATTGGCCGCTTGGTCGTGCTCACGGTTGGGAGTTTGGATCTTGTGCGGCTGCTGAAAGAACCGTTGGCTTGATGCTTCGCGAATTGTATCCCGCATATGTTGCAATGGTTGTTCAGTTTGGGTCAAGTGGAGATTAACGAAAAAGGTTAGAGAGGCAAGAGAAAACAAGCATCTCTCACGTGATTAATATTATAGCAAGCCGATCTAGGTATCTAATAAGCAGGGGGGTGGGCCATCCCGCCTGGCCTTGGATAGATATGTCTATAACTATAATTATTTATTAGCTTTTGATGAGTTTACTTACTAGTAATAATACTATTAGTAAATTCTCATAGGTTGTACAAGTAGAGGATCTAAGCTCCTGAGATAATAGAGCAGTAGATAAGCAAAGATAAGGAGGCCACTTATATGGTGGCGCAGGAGTTCTAAACAATGCCGTGTTCCTCTCTTGCCAATGCGCATTACTATACCAGCGGGCAGTGCTTCAAAACGTACAGCACTCGTACAGAGCCTCATCTCTCACTAATCCAACATGTTGATCCTACCCTCAAAGTTCAATTCGCGTTATATCTCAGCGGGGATTGTAGGACTACGCAATCGCTTTACTTACACCGTAAATGCTTTGCCTACATATGATCGACTAGCAGTATATAACGCACCACTGAGTAAGGATCATAGTTTCTAATCTAAACATATGTGAACAGTTAATTGTCTTTTGTATTCTTCTGACCCATCTACCACCATGCGTCCTCTTGCTTCAAAGATTCTATAAAGATGCAACAATTAGATTTCTCCTTCAAACACTCTCTCGAAATAGCCTTGATTGCCCTGTCCCTCGCCTCTCAGATACTTGCAGCCCCATCCATATCAAGAACAAACCCAATAATCAGCTGGGGAAATTGTACAGACTCGGATCCTCCAAACTTACAATGCGGAGTATTCAAGTTCCCATCGACTACAATAAAAGTCAACCTCACAATGGCTCCTATCAAAGCCAATAGTACATCTCGGATTGGAAGCTTGGTTTATAATTTATTGGCCCAGGCGGAGCAGCCATTGATGTTGTTTTTGGTAGTGTTTGAGGGATGTAAAAGTGTGGAGCCCGGAACTGCTGGTACAGTACGACCTGTGACCCGCGCCGAACCGGACTCAGCAACCCTTTGAAATGTGATCAAAACATCTCTAATCAACCTATCTCAACGACTCCCAAAAATGACGACGAGTATAACCAGCTTGTGGCCCACAATAGAGCCATCAGTGGGAGCTGCAAAAACGGAGCTGGCCCCCGCCTGTCTTCGACTTTTTAGATACTGCTAGCACCATCAAGGATATAGAGCCGGTTCGAAGAGGACACCATGAGAAGAAATTAAAATACTTCGGACAATCATATGGCTCCCATCTCGGCGCAATATATGCTGGATTGTTCTCAGGAATTCTGGACGTATGGTTATTAATGGGATCATAGATACATCAAGCTCCGACACTCTACAGCTTACAACTGAGTCCAATACATACGAAGCTACTGTGAATAAATTTTTCCAATGGTGCAATACGACTAATAACTATGCCTTACACAGTCAAAATGCTGCTAGAGCTTGTGACAACCTCATCATCAGCGCTACCAACAGCCCGATCCCGGCGTCAGGCTGCCTTACAGTTGGTAACAACCCATACAGAAGCAATGTCACCAGTGAGGAAATTCTCAGCCAGGTACAAGATGTTCTCTGGGGGGTTGCTAAGAATGCTTTCTTCCCAGGATGGGCCGCGCTTTCTGTCGCTATTGAAGAAGCAATACAGGGGAATGCAACTTTACTATCAGCACCTATCATAAATACGCCAAGCAATTCATATTTCCCTTTCCTAAGCATTACTTGTAAGGATTAGACTCCAATCCCCACGAGCTAGGTAGACCTCGAGCATAAAAGGCAAACGACCTGCGCATTATCCCCAGACACCAAAAAATAAGTATTTACTTGCCCTCTGTAGTGACTGGCGACCTATTCAGAATAATGTTCTTGACTGAGATATACATTGAGAGCTAGGCTCCTCATTTCTTAAAACAGCTGTCATCAGCCCGTACTAATTTGCCAACAGTAACTCAGATTATTACCTTGGTCAAACCTCTTGCATCGGGTGGGCTTCTCCTCCTACCAACGAACCACATGTCTTGGTTCCAAAGCAGGTTGCCCAACTGCCAAGTCTTCTTCTCGACAATTTTTTCTGGGCTCCTTCAACTTCAATTGCACGGGCAAACGATTTGAGACTTTAGATGCCGAGTTTTGTCCTCGTTCTCCGAAATGTCACCGGTCATACGAGTTACTTCAACTATGACGAAACTTCAGCGGCGATGGACGCATCTATGATTGTTATGTGACTACTTTACAATATGTCGTGATACGCGTCCTAGCTTGTGCTCCGTGCCTTACATAACCTGATTTAAATTTAATCAAACATCAGGCGATCATCTTATCTAAATACACACCTCTCTGAGCAATGACATTTCGTAATTGCTTGCTGTTTTGTATCTGCAATACTAGCGATGATGATTGTAACTTGTCGTTTACGAAGTGGCGATTGACAAGAAATATTGAGAGGAGAAGAGTCTAGAACGCCGCAGCTTGCCAATTCTCATGTACAGATAAAGCTATCGGTTTGTTGCACAAATGTATTTTTGAAAGATCCTGACTGAAAAAGTATCATTAGTTTCTCTAATAGCAATGCTATATTTTCTCGAACTTTTGAAAGGCGAGAAGATAATTTGAAAGAGGATTACTTCTAAAACTCTATCGAATTTGCATGCGTGCTAGATGCCTGAATCAAAAATTGATGGTCTGAAAAAAAGGCTTCCCAAACCTCCCCCACATTGACCCCTCAACTCACCTTCTCTCTTTTCTAAGAATGGACATTGTCTCAGACAGTAACCCAATTGTCGAACTCCTGATCACTTACAATGAACTTAATAGCGAATCGATCGAAGAACTTTTTGAAGAACCTTCCGCCTTGGAATTTATGCGATATGTTGCGAGGAACAGGCCGTTTGTGATACGCGGAGGCGCATCAAATTGGAGAGCAACCAAGACTTGGGACGTTTCAACTCTTAAGGAGCTGCTGAAGGATCATCCTGTCAATGTTGCCGTGACGCCGAAAGGGTGAGTAGAAGTGGCATCTTGTGAGAATAGAAGGAGGCTGATCGGTGGAAGAAATGCAGATTCTCCTACGCAGAATAAAGATGGCAAACTATTGTTTGTGAAACCATGGGAAGAGCAACAACCTTTTGATAAATTGATAGACTTTATCAGAGAACAAGAACTCAGCGGTATCACCCTCGAATCGGTTGAAGAAGTTAGGTATGCCCAAACACGTGAGTCCTTCGTCCCCACGTGATAGTATTTTCTAAATGTCATTGGCCAGAGAACGACAATCTACGAAATGAATACGCCACTCTATTCTCTCATGTAGGGAAAGATATTCCCTGGGCACGAATCGCTCTCCAACAAAAGCCAGAAGCTATCAACCTGTGGATCGGCAATTCTCTTTCGACCACCGCGCTACATAAAGATAATTACGAGAACATATATGTACAGATAATTGGTCAAAAGCACTTCGTCTTGCTTCCTCCGGTAGCTTATGCCTGTGTCGCGGAGCGCGAGTTAGTGCCGGCTTCGTATAAGAGGGTTGATGGTGGGGAGCTGGAAATAAGGGAGGAGGGAGGAGAGAAAGTGCCTTTTGCTACATGGGATCCAGACTCGGAGGCTGAGAATGAAACAAGGTATTCGAAGTATGCGAGGCCTGTGAGAGTATCTTTGGAGAAGGGTGATATGTTGTACTTACCTACGTTGTGGTAAGTTTAATCACATCTGGCGACTTAAAGCAATGACTGATGTGGTAAAGGTATCATAAAGTCTCACAGTCCTGTTCAGAAGAGGGCATCTGCTGTGCGGTCAATTATTGGTAATTTATATTTAATACTGAAAAAATGAGGACTGTAATGCTAATCAGTGTAGGTACGACATGGATTTTGGAGGAAGCTTTTATCCGCTCTGCAATTTCTCTCGAAGCGTTGCGTTAGCCTCCCTCGAAACTTAAGTAAATAGAGTGGCCTGGGTCTAGGTATCCCTTCTTAATTTCTCCCAAAAATTGAGACAATAAAGAAAATAGATATAGTACAAAAAGGGTCTCGGATGGGCAGGTGAATAGCCCTAGCCCCCCTCCCCCGCTTCTCCCTTCATTACCTACTTACCCTCGTCATCCGAATCATCCTCCCCATCCCCATCTCGACCCGGATTTCAACCCCTCAAATTTCTTAATATCTAGCAAGAAATGAACCTATTCGCCGAACTGCGACGTACAACAAAAAAGGGGAGGGAGGAGCGTGGGCTAGTAACCAAGGAAGCGAGCGGTATTTGAGGAGGCGATTATACCCGTCCTACTTACAGCTGAAAATATATCTCATGTACCCCCTCTTCTCCCTGCTAATCAGGAGAGCCTAATCAGTAGAGAGGTTAAGCAACTCAGTATTTATGTTGAAAGTTTTATCAAATTCAGAATGTTAGACTAGAGAGCACCATCCAATTATTGAGGCCCAATTGGGACTTGAGAGAGGGACATATTTTTGGAGAGATTCATCTTGCTGATACAAAATCAGAGGCGACCTGCTTTAGAGAATATGAGTTTCTCTCACACTGCCTTGCCATACTCACCCTTTTGCAAAGGTCCTCATTCTCAGTACCCTCTCAAAGCCCCATCATAAACATCCCTCAAATGTCTTCATCCTGCCTCCTCCATAATCTGCTTGAATCTCTCTCTCTGGTCTTAGAATTGCATCCAAAATCACGTTTCACATGACGGATTGCGCATATGCTTCATTGTATCTGGCATCTAAGTAATCTGATTACACCTTCGACGGCGGATCTACCGCTGCGTGTTCAGCATTTTTCTTAGCCGCCACCTCTCGCTCCTGAACCCGCAAAGCTTCAATGCTCTCATCAACCAATGCAATCCGCGCATTAACCTGTAGAAGCTTCTCTTGAAGCATATGTTCATATTCTGCATCTGATAAAATCTTCATTGGACTCCACTTGGAGTTTAGCCACGAATTTTCCGTGCTCTCTGTGCCCTCTTTCGCGACTTCTGAATTGTGAGAATCGGCTCTGTTATATAAAACCTGACCACCTCCTCCAAAAAGAGCGAACATTATGGCTCCTGGTATCACATTTCTTGGCCCGCCTAATATATCAGTCACACAGAATACTTCAATATGACACAAACTTACGCAAAAGACCACCAGTTGCTCCCGCAACAGTGCCCGCTATAGCGCTTGCTGATATTCTTTCCCGTGGTGTGACTTTATCTTTACCCCAGGCATGGATAACCGCCCCTCGCGAAGCTAAAGAGGCGTCAATGTCAAAATCAAAACAATGAATTGTTCGAGATCATTACCCCAGAACGTGGTTCCCAAAGTGAACCATTGAATACCAGATGCCAATGCAAATAATTTCGGAGTGCTAGATCTTACTACTCCTGCAAAAGCTCCAACGAAAAGTCCAGACAGACCTGAGTGGTCAGTATCTTGTATCACGTGAAAATTTATTGAGGTGAAGATTCAGGGAGAAACTCTTTGAGAAAGAGCTTACCAGCTGATCCCCCAACTTGAAGAGCGGGAAGGATTATCTCCATAACCTCAGACGGGAGGTCATTCCGTCGACGAGGCGACTGTTGCTCTTCATCTTGCCCCTTTCCTACCATATCCTCTTTGACTTTTCCAACAGCGCAAGCATTCGGTTGCATTTACTTCGAGATTGCTAGTCCTGCTAATGAAGCTGATCGAGATGGCTGTGAGAGAGGCAATTGAGTAACCAGGACTTGTAAGTCCGAAGATATGTCGAAGTATTTCTCAATATAAATATATCAATTTAACATTCACGTTCAGTCCCTGTAAGGTTCCAGTCAAGAATTGAATTGGCCGTAGTCCCGATTTGGAAAGGTCGATATTTCTCCAACCCCTGCGATTCAACCTAAAAAGAATAATCGCACTTTCCAAACTCTCAAGCCCGCTCTCGACGCAGGACTTCTATCGACCACCGCGACACAATCAAGTTCCTGGAACTTGATCCAACAAAGCAGACATTACTATCGACAGCACTGGGGGATAAATTGTCCTTCAGTCAAAACCTTAGGACAAAGCGCAAGACCTTAGGTTCTCGCGCAGTGTCCTTGGAAAAACCGCAATCATGCGTAATTGCCCCCAAAATCCCTTTGTTCTATCGTTCTTGGACAAAACCCTGTCCAGAATGTCTCTGTATCGTATAGGAAGTGCAGCTAATTCTTCTTATAGCTCCCAAGAAGAAGGAACAGCAGAAGATGTCCCTCGGGGCCTTCTTGACTGACGAGAGTAAGATCCAACATTTTCAGTGGAGCAGCCTTGTTACAAGTAGAGACTAACTTTTGGCAGAGATGGGATCATGGGCTGATGAAATGGAGGATATGCCAGTTTGTAAGTGCACCATATTATCCAACTCATATTTTCTTGCTAACATGTCTTTTTAGCCGGTACATATTTTTGCTTTTTCTCTCCACCTCTATATTATACGCCGAGCAAATGAAGGCTGACTGCAGTAGACTCTCGAACCGGATATGGCGGCGAAAGACGCACCTATAATTCTACTTCAGGTGCTTATGGCGGGAGCAGCATGGGAGGTCAGTTTTCGGAGAGGCCAATTGCACCTCATACCCAGTTTCTCCCATTGATGTTAATATCCGCCCAGGTTATTCCGTCCGTGAGGAACTTCCATTACCTGATAAGCCCCCCTATACTGTTCATCTCGGCAACCTCTCCTTCGATGCTACGGTAGGAGACGTCACCGACTTCTTTGCAGGTTGCGAATGCACCAACGTCCGAATTATCGAGGACAAGCTGGAGATGAAACCTAAGGGCTTCGGTTATGCAGAGTTTGCTACTTTAGATGGATTAAAGCAGGCTTTGACCTTGAATGGAAGTCAGTTTCAGGGACGCAACATTCGAATTAGTGTTGCTGATCCGCGTAAGATTTTCAGAGTCCTTATACAGTCGCCCACTAACACCTCTTATAGCCAAGGACCGAGACCGCCCAGATGCAAGAGAATTTGGAGATTGGAGCAGAAAGGGTCCGTTACCAGATTTGCCAGGCCGAGGAGGGGATCGCCGTACGTCAGACAGAGGAGGATTTGGATCCGACTTTGGTGGAGAGCGTAGAGAGCGTCGTGAGCCATATACTGAAGGCGATGGCAAGGTTCGGGATTTTGGGAATTGGGAGCGAAGAGGTCCTCTATCACCCCTTCCTCAACAAGAGCGTGGTCCTCGAGATGGAGGTCGCCCGCGAACAAATGATGGTCCTAGAGCAGAAGGATTTAGAGACCGTAAAGCATCCCCAGCTGCTTGGGGCGAGGGGCGTCCTCAACAAGGCTCACAAGATGGAGGCTCGCGACCCCCAAGACGTGAATTCCAAGAGCGACCAGTTGTCGAAAGAACGCCTACCGCTGCCGAGCAAGACAACCAATGGCGTACGAAGATGAGACCCGACGCGCCTGCAGCAAAGTCACCAGTCCCATCTCGAGACGGCAGCGAGGCTCCTTCATCTCCAGCTGTGGCAGCTGCTCAGCTAGCAAGCAGGCCCAAGCTAAACCTCGCAAAGAGAACCGTCTCTGAAGCACCAGACCAACCTTCACCGACCACTTCCGTATCTGGCGAAGCCAAAGCTAGCCCATTCGGTGCCGCTAGACCAATTGATACTGCCACCAAGGAGAGAGAGATCGAAGAGAAGCGATTAGCAGTTATCAAGGAGAAGAAGGAGGCTGAAGAGAAGGCGAAGATTGAAGCAAAGGAGGCTGCGAAGGCCGCCAAAGCTGCCGAGGCCGAGAAGGAAGGTGCCGAAGGGGAGAAGAAGATTGAGATTCTCCAGCGTAGTGATGGCGACGCAAGTGGGAACGGCGAAACTATTGAGACTGAGAACCAAAATGGCAATATTGTTGACGACAAATCAGTGAAGCCAAAGGAGATTGTTCGGGAAACGAGACCAAAGCCTGCAGATACTGGCGCATGGAGACGACCATCAAGCGGACCACCAACAACAAGAGATGATATCCCAAGAGGTCCTAGAGGAGGTCGGGGTGGACGAGGAGGTGGCCGCGGCCGAGGACACTACGATGACCGGGGAGGACGACACTATGATGAAGGCCGTGGAGGGCGACAGAACACAAACGGTAGCAATTCGTCCCCTGCCGCTGCGGCTCAAAGCCCTACTGCAGAGCCAGAGACTCAAGCTCTTGAGGAAGATGGCTGGAGCACCGTCTCGAAGCCGAAGAAGAACAATCGTGGCGGCAACCCAGGGTCGCGTGCGATTGCATCCTAACTGTAGACATAAAACTACTCATTCGAAATTGGTTGGTTCGAATTTGAGCGAGCTTCCTACATGCATGTAACGAAACCATTTGACTTGCGCCATACGTCCCGACTGCAAAAATCTCTCTGATCCCCTGAGTTCCTTCTCTTCTCGACAATTTCCACCAGGCGTTGGATTCCTATCATTTGTCTAGATCTTCTTGCACGAATCACGGCTCATTAATGGCCTTGGACACCGCGCGTATAACACATCTGGACGACTAGCACTAGATTGCATATGGGTGGCCTTGCACAAACCTTTCTCTCGACTCTATCTAGCATCATGGTATATTCGGAGCTATGCTGATCTTCCTTTGGGGCATCACTCGCATCTGCTTTTCCATTCGAATCACGAAAGGAACTGAACTCTCAGGTGGGCTTTCTATTAAAAGTACTTTACCTTCGATTGGTCATCATATAGGATGCGATGTTATGTACTGCACGGCTTCCTTTCTTTTGCAAGGCGGCTGGCTGGTCATCACATATAGGGCATAGAAAAGTGGATGGTGTCTGCGTGCGTGCTTTTTGTACTTTTAAGATGCGCTTCGTCATGGAAATAAAAGATCTCTTGACAACTACGAGATTGGTTGCGGATTTGTGATTGTGATTGTAATGTAACATGGCTTGATTGATCAATACATGTAAAATCCCCTAGTTCATTTCCTGCTCGCTATCAGGTCTCCGCACCGAACACAAATTATATACTTAGATGGCTTTCAAATCACAGGACATAGTCTATGAACGATTTCATGTGGGTCTGCCATCATACAGCAATTCTCTCTTTGCGATTGGGTATTAACCAGCTATTTATAGCCATCGGTAGACACTTTTATTCCTCCTATAACGCCATTCTATGCATCATCACACTTAGCAATCGGCTACTCATTATCCTCACCACCCTTCTGAGAAGCCGCTCTAACCCATTCCTCTGCCTTCGCCCTAACCTTCTCTAAACCCTTGTTATCACTATTCTCCTCCTCCCACTTACTCCACCTCCTAAACCAAGCCTTCGCCCCCTTCTTTTTCAAACCCTTCGTCTTAATTACCCGCTCAAACACCCCTCGAATAATATTCTTATCCTTCTGCTGAATCTCCAGATCTAACAACTGGTTCCAGATATCGAGACGTTTCGGGTAGGTAGATAGAACGCCTTCGAAAATCGTACGTCCGCGTTCCGGGCTGCCGTTCTTGGATTTGAACTCTAGAGCCGCGAATTTGAGGGTTAGTGCTAGGTGGGTCTGTGGTGGTAGGGATTGGACTGCACGGGGAAGGAGAGCGCGTGCGCGGTCTGGTGAGGAGTAGGTTGTGTGGAGGAAGTTGGCGTAGTTCTCCCAGACTTTAGGGGATTGGGAGAATTTTTTGACTAGGACTTGGAAGAGTTCATCGGCTTTCTTGGGGCCATTCAGTATTGATAGATGGACAATATAAGGATGGTTGAACTTACATCGAATCGTTCAGAGTTGATATATGTAGTTGCTAATCGCTCGTGAACCTCCTGCGCGTCACTATATTGACAAGCCCGCTTGAAGACCTCTTCGACAGATTCATCGTTTCCATGAGTAACTTCGAGAACAAGCAATGCGATCCAAGCGTTCAACTTCTCAGTCTGTTCCCGAATGTTGATGGTATTAATAGCTCGCTCGGCAACTTCTCTTGCTTTGCTGATCTCACCTAGTTGGACTTGGAAGAACATGTATTGCCTCCAAAGCTCGGATGAGTCTGATTGTCCTAGTAGCAGTCGTTCGAAATCACTGACGGATTGCGGGCCATTAGCATCGAGATCTCCAGTTCGGTCAACCTTGACCTCTGCCTTTCTCCGCTTCTTCTTTTTAGGTTTCTCATCAGCGCTGTCATCTTCCGAATCTGCATTGAATTGCTCATCCTCTTGGTCGAGGATGTTGGCGGACCAATCGAATCCACCTGCATCGAGAGCAACGATGTCGGCCGCGTCCTTCATCTCTGTGTCTGAAGACGGATCATCGTCTTCCTCCTCCACGCTTCCAATGCTCTCAACATCACCTAGGTCAATGCTACCACCTTCACCGTTTTCTAACTCGCCTTCGTCGCTGGATCCTGCTAATTTGACACCTTGCACCCCACTGATATCATCATCGCTCTCTTCCACAGCCTCGGATCCATTGTCAAAATACGACGTTTTAAGCCCTAAGTTGATTCGCTTCTTCTCCTGGTCAATCTTGAGAACGATGGCCTTGACTGAGTCGCCTTCATCATAAAGCTTCTTGACATCATGTACCCTCTTCTCTGCCATCTCACTCTGATGACATAGACCACTAACATTCGCCGAATTGTCGATCACAATGAAAACCCCGTAATCTTCGACTTTTCGAATCTTGCCAGTGACAATTTGACCCACTTTCACGTCGTTGAATGTAAGAGGTGTGACGTAGTTCTTGTCAATTACCGAAGCTTTCAAGCTCATCTGCACGTGGCCAAGATCTGCATCGACAGCCGTGATTTTACCTTTCACGAGTTGATCAATCTGGAAAGCGGACTTCCAATCCTTGATATAAGAGTCCGATAGATCAGAGACCCGGACATAGGCTCTCAAATTACCACCGATGTTTATAAATAGACCCTTATCGGAAACATTGTTGACAAATCCACGTACAATGTTATTGACCATTAATTGTGAGATCGATGAGATTTCAGGATCCTGCACGGCCAAAGAGGAATTCAAAACCCTCGATGGTCGTGTGGATAATCTGATTTTCTTGTTGGGGATGTCGACATCAATAATGCACACCCGAACAATATCATTTTTAGAATACTTGGTCGTATCCACTTCCGAATAGTCGTCTGATAGATCGGTGAGATTGACTGGGCCAGAGATATCGTTGCTCAGCTGTACCATAATTTGTCTCTCATTCACTCGGGTCACCTTCCCTGGTACCACCATTCCCTTGCTAAGACTTTGGAAGCTCAAGGCTTGTGAACTTTTTGCGGACCGTGCAGAAAGATCTAGTCGATTATTCGAGACATCCACAGCGGTGACATGTACTCTGATTGCAGACCCGATCGGAAAATTGGATCCAACATCTTTCAACAAGGAGACATCGTCGGATAGATTCAACACTTGAATTCGACCGCGCACGTTTGGAGAGAGGTTCACCCAAACGCAATCCTCACCAATATTATTAACAAATGCAATCCAAGAAGAGCCAATTTTGACTTTGTCCAAAGTCAAAGGCTCGCGTAGTTCTTGCTGTTTGTCGCTGTTCTTGGCGGAAAGTTCAAATACAAGCGTCTTACCCGCTCGGTTGGTAATAGGAAGAAATCGGTGGTTCCGCGCGTCGTGAATTCCAAGGACTCGAACATCAAGGACACTATCCTTCGAAGAAAACGATCTCAGGGGTCGCTTACGATCTTTGATCTCCTCCCATGAATCGAAAATTTGGGAAACATCAATACGGCCTTGAATATTGTCTGCTAATTTGACATTGATTTGCGTCTCTTTGATAGAGGTAACCTTTGCCTTCGTGAGTTTTCCCAACGTTAGATCATCCAGCGAAGTGATATTGTTGTCAATTGGGTTGACGGCTGTTTGATTGACCCGAATGGAAGGCGCTGCACGGTCGGAAAGCTTGTTCTGTTCGACGTTCTTATCTAACATAGATAGCACAAACCTCTGCAGGCCGTGATCCACAGAAACAATCTTAACTTCTATTGATTGAGACTTTCTGAAGCCGAAGTCAGGAAGGCGAATGGCTTCTTCAGAAAGCTTGTTCTTCGGAAGTAGTCCAGTAAGGCCGCCCCCAAATTGGACGAAGACAGCCGTGAGCGTCAGGCTCTTGACAAAGCCATGAACAATCACGTTTTCTTTGACATCATCAAAATGTCGAAGGAGAGTGCCGTCCTTCGCGGCTTTGACGAGACTAGGTTTGTTTGTCAAAACGACGAGGCGTTTCTCCTCGTTTTTTTGTAGCACCGCAAGATCCGACAAAACTTGGCCAACTCTAATCCTCTTGAACGCGGCGAGATTTTTTGACTCTGACGCATCAGTAAGTTGTCCAACCGACAAGAAAGCTCGTAATCCAGAGCCTTGAATTTCTACCGAGATATTGTCATTGGACTTTTCCATGACCAGTGCCGATACAATCTCGCTGATCTTTAGAGCCTTCAGTGCGTTTTGCTGTTCTAGACTGAAAGTTGAGGGATCTTTGCAAGATACTGTCAATTTCTTGGCGTCAGGATCGACCTTCAGTACATGGACGTTTACCACCTGACCCAGTCGAAAGTGCTGGTTGGGATCTTGGATGTATGCCTCGCTCATTTCACACACTGGTAAAAATCCCCGAACGTTGCCGTAAAATTGAACAACTGCACCGGCTGGGACAATATTAACAATGGTACCCGGACTTTGCATACCCACGGTTATCTCATCATACGAAATGAAGAGAGCCGCTTCTGAATTGACCAAACTCTTCTTTAGAGTAAGCCGTATTTGACGTTTGCTAGCATCGATCGAGAGGACACGTGCTGTCACAGACTTCCCTTCCTTGAACATTTTCTCCGGATGGAGAAGCTGAATATCGGCCATGTGCATTTCCGGAACTAATCCGGTAATACCTTCAGCCAGGTTCACTAGGACTCCTCCAACTCCACCCGCATTTATAACAATCTTCTCAATTGTTCCTTTGACCACTCCGCCGATTTCTAAATCTTCGATTCGCAAGAACGGCTGTTCCAAAACATTCTGCTCGAGTGATACTAGGAAGACACCATCGAGAAAGTTGTAGCCGACTAATCTACCTCTATGGATGGCGCCAACTTTATATGGGCCGGTGGATTCTGATAGAGTCTCGATCTTGCCATCTTTGACCCGCGAGATGTGTACAAATCCGGACACCCCTTTTACACCAATGTCCACAAAAAGACCGACTCCAGGCTCGACCTTCCGGATCGTGACCTCCTCGACAATCGCTGACAATGGTAAGACATCCAAAGGGTTTCGCTTTTCCCTATCCTTGGTCGCTTGTTGCGGAGAAAATGATAAGATATGATCCAGTAGGGACACTCCAAGCTTTGGTGGCTCTGCAGTTGGAAAATTACATATCACTCTTCCCTTAATTTTGGATCCAATTTTATATTTCTTTTCCAGATCTTTTCCGCTCGTTCCGGCCCCTGAATGCATCAAATCTGCAGTCACGTCGAGCATGCCCATGACCTTCCCAGATATTCCCTTTGGAGTTATATCTGCGACCAGTATTTCCACAGCTGTTCCTGGTAAGAATGCATCAATTGTTGGAGCTTCACTAAGGTAGTTCAGCTTTTTTACGTTTGCAATCTTTTGGGTATCAGCTGATAGTTTAACGATTTTCCCATTAGAGCTGAGACCAGTGACCATGCACAAGAAAACAGCTCCTTCCCGGATTTCGGTCATCTTCAAGCCGTACCCGATTTCCTTCGAGGACATAAATCCCCGCATTTCTCGGTCTTGGAGACCCAAATCCATAATAAGGCCATGGTCTTCAACACTGGCAACAGATGCCATAAGCGTGTTATGAACAATGACATTCTGCACGGTTACAGATCCATTTGCTTGTTGTGGTCGCAACGTCAGTTCTATTCGTCTCTTCAATTTCCCAGAATTCGTATCAATTGGATCGTAAGTGGTAGAGACCACAAAGGCTCGAAGGTATTGCCCAATCCTGAACAGCTTGCTTAAATCAATATCATCAGTGTTTTGTGACTCCTCCTCGGTTTCGTTCTCTTCAGCTGTCGCAATAGCTTCGATCTTCTCCGTCAATTTGTCCGAAATCGAAGTAACAGGTACATATCCCGTGAGATTGTTTGGTAAGGACAAAGCAATATCATGAACGTTGATCTGGGAGACTTGACCTAGGACTAGAGAGCCTGGAACTATTCTCTAGTTCAAATTAGCTATATCTCAACTAAGAATTGAGATTGTGATAGTGTACCTTGTAACTTAAACCTTCAACTTTGACAGTCTCTTCTTCTGGTTTTTTAGACACTTTTTCCTTCTTACTCTTTCCCTTCGACTTCAGCTTCTTCTTAGAGGGACGAGAATCCTCCTCATCGCCTTGAACGTTTGCCCCCGCAGTCTTCCCGCTTTGTTGCTCAAAAAGAACATCTCGAGTAGCATCTATTTGAATTTGCTTATGTTCTAGGGGAGTAAGAACACTGGCACCCCCTCTTGGGAAAGCAGCCTCCTCCTCCCGTATTCTTGATATCTTTGGGACGTGGGGAATCTTCGCTGCGGTAGCAGTCCTCCCCTCCTCATCTGGGCGAAGTCTTTTCGAGGGTCGATCATCTCCGTCGGTGGTAGGTTTCCTAGACCTTACAAATGACTTATTAGTAGGGTCATTTTTCCGCTTCTTCTCCACGGGCGCCATCTTTTATGTATAATCTGGCTTTCCTTGCCAAAAATCGAATGCACGGTTCTGAAAAATACTTTATGGTCCCGCTTGAACTTTTTTACGTTCGGCTATAGCGACCATTTACGAAGCTGCTAGTGCTAGTAATGCTGATTGTGAATACCAACCGGGGCGTGTTGATACCTTGCGAACTGCCAAACAGTGACATCAGGCTCCCAAATAACGATATCTCAACATTTTTTCTTTTGTTATTCGTTGATTCAGGCAGTGTTCGATAAAGAAGTACACAGAAATTTTTTTTAATGGGCCCATCACGGAAACGACCAAGAACTACACCTCCCAAGGTGGAAGAGCCTTTCAATACACCGCCAGTGAAAGAGGCCTCCTTGGTGGGGGAGCCCTCGACCCCCGTGGCGGATAAACCGAATAATAGTCATAGCACGGGGGAAGACACTGCAACACCTCTAAAGAATATAGAGACCAATAGCAGCTCGGGGAAGCAAGTATGTTCAAATCGTTTTTCTGAATCATCACCTAGTTATGCTAATCGTGCTGCCCAGCTTAAATCAAAGAATAGTAACGAACATTCAGGAGTATAATCTCCTATTCCAGAATGTTTCACGAGTAATAGAGAAATATGCTTGCTCCCGAGACTTAAGGGTGCTTAAATAGTTGTCTGTTTACTCATGAGACAATTCCAACTTCTAAATCTGTCCGAAAGAAGTAATTACTGACTCCCTGATGTTCTAGGCTGGTATGGGACTTGGCCGCGAAAGTCAACGCCTTCAACTCAAGTAGCAAGGGAGACAATTCTTGCAGATAAGCCATCAAATGGCTCGTCCGCCGCTGATTTAAGTCGATTCGAAAGGAAGACATTCACGATGGCTGATGGCAGACCACCCTCAATGAATTTGGGGAAAAGTAAGGAGACCTCGGAGATTACTATGGGAGGGACTATAGCGGCGGAGAATGCAAAAAATCAGGAGTCGAAGCCGGACCAAACAATTATTGTTGGAGAAGATTCGAAAGCGAAATCAGGGAAGGCAGAAGAGGTTATATCTACACAAGAACCGACTCAGTCGGAAACAGAAACCGTGGAGCGGCCTGTAACCTCTTCTGGCTGGCTAGGAGGCTGGCTTGGCTACAAGCAAGCTCCAAATTCCGAAGCCAATCCATCGTTAGCTTTGAAGGCGTCAGATCCGGCTCCTGAGCCTACTCCAGATACCCGACAAACTGAACCCGAAGGATCCAGACCGTCTGAAGACTCATCAAAGCCAGTTGCACCTTCTTCATGGTTTGGCTTATGGTCAACTGGCCCTCCGTCCGCAGATGAGCCGAAGGCAGAAATTCCAGTGAAAACCACGGATGGCGAAAATACCATTATGCAGGATGCACCTACTCTTAAGCCTGCTCCAGAGAGCAATGCGACCTCAAGCTGGGCTTTCTGGTCTACTGATATAAGTAAGAAGGACATTAAAGCCTCGGAGAAATCTATACAATCAGGCCAACTTGCGGTTACTGGTCAATCATCACAAGCCCGCCCAGAGCCTGCAAAGTCTATTAAGGTCAAAGATGACAAAAAAGGAAAATCGAGTAAGAGAAGCAGACCACTCTCTATGGATGCGGATGAGTCTTCAACAAAGACAGAACCGGTTTTAACCAAAGCTATTCCTTCTCAACCCCCTGCCCCTGCAAACACGGCACCTCCAAATCTTTTGATGCCATCAGTAAGAAGTACATATCGTCTAGTGGAGAATCCATCGATCCTCCAACAAATTGCGCGCCTGCTTCTCCATGGTCAGCAACAACCTGTCAAGCATGTATTCCTCGCCAAAGAATGTCCAAGAATCAAAAAGGCGCTTGCAATTGGAATTCATGGGCTTTTCCCGGCCCCTCTATTACGAACTGTCATTGGTCAACCTACGGGAACATCTATTCGTTTTGCGAATCATGCAGCCGCAGCAATAAGACGTTGGGGTGATGCTCACGACTCTGTCGATTGTGAGATAGAAAAGGTTGCGCTTGAGGGCGAGGGCAAAATCGCTGATCGGGTAGACAACCTCTGTTCGTCCTATTTCCCTTCAAATTTCTACCTTTTTCTATGGGGTTCCGGAGGTGGGAGTTGTCTTAAAAGCATACAAATAGACCACCTCGTTGTATCTCGACTCTTGAAGAAACTCCCCAGCTGGGGATCTCTCATCGCGCCCCCCCCCCCCCAACCCCCAAACCCCCCCCCGCCCCCAAAATTTCATAAATCCAGATAAAGGAAAGATGTGTTAAAATGGTTGTAGTAGTAACGGGAGAGGGTACTCAAATTAA
>Ga0182030_10007354_pt1 | contig 22993 bp, 24 predicted proteins | sample 812S3MmetaG_FD_121299 | JGI IMG/M metagenome (GOLD analysis project Ga0182030, IMG submission 121299) | Permafrost microbial communities from Stordalen Mire, Sweden - 812S3M metaG (Illumina Assembly) | ecosystem: Environmental > Terrestrial > Soil > Wetlands > Permafrost | place: Sweden...
GCTTATCTACGTACCCTTCCTCGGGATTGTGGTTTTGCAAGCGACCCTCCAAAGGCCTGTTACTCAATTGGAGATTCTCGATGCCCCCCACAGCACTTGACCCGCGTCGCTACTTTGAAGGTGTGTCGGAGAATCGATCGGCCATCGCCGATGCGGAGCCCGTGTGTCTTTATTTGGAAACGACCAATCGATGTAACTTACTATGTACCACTTGTCCGCGAACTTACGAGGAGCTCGAGCCCCCCGCTGACATGAGCTGGGAGCTTTTCACGCGTATCGTGGACCAATTTCCCAAGATCGCGCGCGTGGTCATGCACGGTATCGGCGAACCGATGATGGTGAAAGACCTTGCAAAAATGGTGCGTTATTTGAAGGCGCGCGGCGCTTACGTGCTCTTCAACACGAACGGCACCCTGTTGCGACCCAAGAAGGGTCGCGAGCTGATCGAGGCGGGCCTCGATGAGCTTCGAATCTCGCTGGACGCCGCCGAAGCGCAGGCGTTCAAGCTCGTCCGCGGGCGTGACTGGTTCGAGCGCATCGTGCGCAATGTGGGAGATTTCGTCGCACTCAAAAAGCAATTGCGGGCCACCAATCCGCGTTTGTCGCTGTGGCTCACCGGTTTGCGCGAAACGCTCGAGCAGCTGCCGGATTTCATCCGACTCGCGGCCGATCTGGGCGTTCCGGAAGTCCATCTGCAGCGGCTGGTGCATTTTCCGGAGGGCCAGGGATTGGCGCGACTGGAGTCGTCGTTGTTCGAGCGCCTGCAGGCCGAGGAGGCAAGGTACCTGGAGGAGGCTCGCCAGGTCGCTGCAGAGCGTGGCGTGAAGTTCGATGCCTCGGGTGCGGGCGAGCCCGAAGCGAGTCTTACGCGTGCCGACGGGCAACAGCCCTGGTCGATCTGCCGCCGCCCGTGGACACTCATGTACTTTACCGCACACGGGAGAGCGATTCCCTGCTGCATTGCGCCGTTTTCGATGCGCGGATATGAGAGCTTCACGCTGGGAGACGCCTCGCAGCAGTCGCTCCGTGAAATCTGGAATGGGCCGGGCTACCAGAGCTTCCGGGCCGCGCTCTTGAGCGATTCACCCCCCTCGGCTTGCGCGAGCTGCGGCTTGCGCTGGAGTCTGTAGCGCGATGGCGGACGGCGCTGAAGTTGCGGAGCAAACAGCCGCGGTGAAGAGTGCTAGGCACGCCTGGGTGCCCGACGCGCAAGGAACCCTCCCATGGATGGAGCGTGTCGATGTGGAGCTGAGACAAGATGCGGTCCGGCGCCTGCGGCAAGCCATCGAGCACATGAAGCGGTTTCTGCATCGGCGCGAGTGCACGGTGTCCGGCGCCAGCGATCCGACCTGCGCGCTTTGTGCGTCCCTCTGTGCGCAGGCACACGAGTTCCTGCGCGGGTCGCTCTCTCGCAGGGCCAGCTTCATCCCGTCTGAACACACGCTGCGATGCGCTTATCGACTGGCCGGCGCTCTCGGGAGCCTGGTTGCCTCGAATGCCCCGGCGGTGAAGGAGAGCACCTCGCTCAGCTCCTTTCCGCTCCCGTTCAAGCGTGACGTGGTGGCGTATGCGCGCTATGGCGGCGCAGAAGTTCTCGCTCAGGAGTCGGCGTATATTGGCATGCTAGGAATTGATGCTGAGCGCGCGCGACTGCTGTTGACCTCCTCGGGCATGACAGCCTACGCGCTGATCGAGACCTTCCTTCTGCGCGAGGTGCTGAGGTCCGGGGATCGAATTTTGGTCAATCCAGGTATCTACTTCGAGACCCGACATCAACTGCAATCACTGCCATTCTTCGACCTGACAATTGCCCGCGGCGGCGCCCGCAAGGACATGCTCGATGGCATCGTTGAGCACCGCCCGCGCGTCGTGTTCGTCGATCCGCTGACAAATTCGTCTGAATTGAGGCTGATCGATCTGCCCCAATTGCTTGATGCCGCTGATGTCCTCTGCGAGCGCGAAACCTGGTTCGTGGTCGATGGGACCTTGCTGTCCGGAAGCTTCGACCCGTTTGCAAAGCCCCGCCGCTGCGTGCGAGTGCTGTACTACGAAAGCGGCTGCAAATATCTGCAGTTGGGCGCCGACCTGGGTCCGACGGGCATAGTCATCGTGGAGCGGGGCCTCGCCGCCCGGTTCGAGCACTGGCGGCGCGGGATCGGCGCCATAACGACGGACACATTGGTGCTGCCAAGGGTATCGCGCAACGCTTACCTCGGCTTTTTACGGCAGCAAACGGCCTGTGCCGCGGCGATCGCTGAATCCGTGCGGGCAGCGGCGTGGGAGAGGGCGCCGGTCATGGCGTGCTCTTTTCCGTCGGAGGCAGCGCATCCAGATTGTGCCGAAGCGGAACATTATGAGCACCTCGGCGGCGTTATCGCCCTTCGCTTCCTCGATGCGCGATTAAATTTCCGCAAGCCGCTCGAACTCTTTATCGATCAACTTGTGGCGGCGGCGCGGGTACGCGGTGTGCCGTTGACCGTGGGCGTAAGCTTCGGCTTTCGAGTGCCCCGAGTTGGAGCAGCTTGGATAAGCTACGACGGCGATGAAGCTTTTCTGAGACTATCGGCAGGCGTGTCCCTCGACTCGGCCGACCGGCTCGGCCAGCTATTGGTCGAATGCGCCCATCGATTCGAATGGCCCGGAGGCGGATCCGAATGAGTGCGGTGGCGGCGCGAGCACCCATTGTATTGATCGTCCCGACGCGCGACGAGGAGGGTTCCATCGGCGCGGCCCTCGCCCACGTTCCCCGGCATCGCGTCGATCGCATCATCGTGGCCGACGGCAACAGCACCGATTCGACGGTGCTGAAAGCGCGCGCGGCCGGGGCCGAGGTGATCGCGGCGGGTCGCGGCTACGGCCGCGCCTGTTGGCTCGGGGCGCTGGCGGCGGACGAAGAGGCGATCCTCATCTACATGGACGGTGACGGCAGCGACCGCGCGGACCTCATTGAACTGCTGATAGACCCGATTCTGTCGGGCGAAGCAGACTTCGTCATCGGCTCGCGTACGCGGGGTGAGCGCGAACGGGGTAGCATGGGATGGCATCAGGTGGTCGCGGGCCGATTGGCCGGTGCGATGATCCAATGGCTCTACGGCACAAGATACACCGACATGTGCGCGTTTCGGGCGATCCGTCGTTCTGACCTGCTGCGCCTCGGGATGAACGAAATGACCTATGGATGGAATCTCGAAATGCAGATGCGCGCGGCAAAACTTGCTCTACGCGTGCTCGAAGTCCCGGTGCCGTATGGCGCCCGGGTCAGCGGCAAGTCCAAGGTTTCCGGTCATTTCACCACAGGCGTTCGCGTGAGCGTCCAGCTTGCCTCCACCTTCATGCGCGTGGCTCTATCATGAGCGGGGGCGCCTAGATGCCGGCGAACCAGCCTTCGCCCAAATTTTCCCAGTAACCCCCCGGATATCGGTTCGTCACCTCGATCGCGGTGATCCACTTGGGATTCTTATATCCAAGCTTGGTCGACATACGCAGACGCACAGGAAAGCCGAACGGGTCGGCCAGCGGCTCGCCTGCGTATTGGGTGGCCAGCAGGGTTTGCGGATGCAGCGCCGTCGCCATATCGATGCTGCTGGGATAGTCATCCGCCGTTTTAAAGGCGACATATTTGGCGCGCACGTCTGCTCCCACTCGTTCCAGGAAGCTGCGCAATGTAGGGCCAGACCATCCACCGATGTAATCCCAGCCCTCCACGCAAATATGCTTGATCACCATCTCGCTCCTGGGAAGCGTCAGGAGACGTTCGAGGTTCCAAGGCCGCTTATCCGAAATCAATCCGGAAAGCTCGAGCTTCCAATCCGTCGCATCGACCGGTTTCACTTTCGTGATGTCATAATACGCGTTGAATTTCGGCGGCTTCAAAATCATCGATGCGGGGTAGGTTGGCGCCAGGTGACTCGGATCGAAAAGCGCGGCTTGGACCCGATCGTTCCACGCAGACATCAGACGCAATCCCTTGTCGACGGAAGCATCCGAGGTCACGTCGCATCCCGTCAGCATGGCGAGCGCACCGAGCGAAAGACCGCCCTGTATCAAACCCCGACGTTCGAGAAGCCGAATCCGCCCGCGGTGATTGTCCAGAATGGCAGGATCCGGCAGCTTCTTGGGTCGAAACGGCGACTTCACGGCGATTCTTCTCGCGGCTGCAGACGCGGACCCCCACTCAACATGGCCCACAGGGTTTGCGGCACGAGCAAGGAGAGCGCAACGTGTACGATCAAAAAGCCGACGATCACGCACATACCGATGAAATGCTCGATGCGCACTGCCTGAAACCCGCCGAGGAGCGCCACCACCGACGAAAACTGAACCGGCTTCCAGACGAGTAGGCCTGTCGCGACCTGGGAGACTCCCGCTAGGATGACCACGATATAAAGCAATTTCTGTACCGCATTATAAACCGTCAGATCGTCATGACTGATCTTGAAATGCAGCGTCTCACGGACGGTTTGCACAAGAGCGTCAGCATGTATCGGCAGCATCCGCTCCCGCAGTCGGCCAGTCACGACGCCGTACACAAGGTACGCGAGCCCGTTCAACGCAAGCACCCACATGCCGGCAAAATGCCAGAGCAAGCTCGGAGCGGCCCAGCTGCCGAGGCGCAAATTGGAAGAGAAATGCAGTCCATGGATGATGACATAGTCGTCGTAGATACCCCAGCCGGACATGATCATGACGATCATAGCGACAGCATTGATCCAATGCATGACCCGCACCGGGAGCGGATGAAGTCGTCTAGGTTTGGCTTTTGTCATTCAGTTGACGCTCTTTGCACTGGGCCATTCCCTCATCAATGCGAAGGATGTGCCAAGCCCATGTGGATCACCTCATCGGGGCCGAGCACGGTGGCGCTGCTCGCCGCGAAAGTCGGGAACGCCCGCAGATTCTGCGGCGTGAAGTCGAGCACCTCGAGTTCCTGACCCAAGAGCACCATCCCATCGGCAGGGACGGCGATGTCGCGGCTGCCGAGACCCCAAAACCCGCCGTACTGGATGACAATCGCGAGCTCATCGTTCGCGAGCCGAACGACGCTACGCACGTATCCGAGTATTGGTCGACTCTCCAATGGCGCGAGTACCGGCCGTTGAATCAGATCGCCGACACGCACAGGCTGAGGAAATCGCTTCGCAGCAAAAGAGCCGAGGTCGCTGCCAGGTGGCGCAGCTTCCTGCGCCAGCGCGCCAACTGCAAAACACGAGAATGCGACGATGCGCAACGCCAAACGGAGGGTCGGGGATGTTAGGACATTAACCATACGCCATTCTGACCGGTAGTCCTCCAGCCTATTGAAGCATAACGCGGATCCACCGCCAATGGCATACCAGATCGCTGAAACGGATTAATCGCAATTGTTGGAGCAAAATCGCAGGATTGCGACCATCAAGCGCCGGTGCAGTGCCTGTGCCTCAGGCGTGCGGCGGGCCGATGTCACGCCGGCGGAGCATTTCAATGCGTCCAGCGGACCCCTCGCCAAGTCCGTCTCGATCAGTTTGTCCGAGGATGCGCAAAAGAAGGTCGCGGACAACGTCAAATTCAACCCGCAGACCCTCCTCGATACCGTCAAACGCAGCATGCAGACCAGTAAGCTGCTGGATGAAAACAGCGGTCTCGCAACACGATCTATTGATATCGTCATCACCGACATGCGGGCCCGCTCGAATTTCAGCGCCATTGCGTTCGGGTTTATGGCGGGGGCGGATATGGTCAAGGGCGATGTCGTCACACGCGATCTGCAGGGTAAGGAAATCGGCCGGTTCGAAGTGCACGCGGACTACGCGCTGGGAGGTCTCGCGGGAGGCATGGACTCGACGCGCATGGATTGGTTGTACGAGAAGTTCGCGCAACTGACCCTGGAGAATTTACAGGGCACATCGGACGCCGACGGCGGCAAAAACGGCGCGGGGAAAAGCAACTCCGGCAAGTAGGTTAGCCTAGGAGTGCGACTGGGTCGTCGCCGCTCCTCGCAGTTGAGGGTGAGCCTTCAACGCGGCCCGATATGCAGACTCGAGATGTCCTGCAGGAATACGTGGGTGACATGCGAGCCTGCAACAGAGCCGCGCGTTGAAGTAAACACTAGCCAGTGACCGTCGGGTGAAATGGACGGATAGCCGTCGAAGAGTTCGCTGTAGGTCAGGCGGGTCTGCTCGTCGCTGTGCAGGTCGCCGAGGAAGATCTGGTAGACATGGGGTCGCAGTACCTTGACGAACACATAGTGATGACCGTCGGGGGCCGGATACGGCGACCAGTTGGTCCCCTCATCGTGTGTGAGCGCCTGGAGTCCGGTGCCATCGGCATGGATGGTGTACAGCGTCATCGGCAGCGGCTGCTTATGGGCGGCGGCATCGGTCGTGCGCCAGGCCCGGAAGATGATCGTATCGTTATCGCGGAAGATGAATGCGCCGCCCGGCTCCCAGCCATCCAGGTGCGTAACTTGAACCGGGTCGCGCCCGTCCGGCCGGGCCCTCCACAGCTCCATCTTGCCGGAGCGCTGGCTGCCGAAAAGAATCCACTGGCCATTGGAAGCGACCGAAACCTCGGCATCGTACACGCTGTTGTGCGTCAGTCGCTTGACGTGGTGTCCTTCGAGATCCGAGGTGTACAGCTCGGCGCCGCGCGGATAGTCGGTCGGGTCCGAGTAGTTGGATGCGGCCAGTTCCGGGTGGTCCTTCGTGGACGTCCAGATGACGTGCTTGCCGTCGGGAAAGAAATACGAGCAGGCATCATCGCCTTTGTCATTGATGCGGCGGATGTCGGTGCCATCGATCTTGAGTGTGTAGACGTGATAACTGGTGTCACCCTCGCGTTTGGCATCGCCGATCAGATGGGTGCTGTCGGGCGAGAAATAGAACTCCGCGCCGGAGCCCAGGTTGGGGATCTCGTGCACGGGGAGCTCGGGGCTTGCAGCCGTTGCAGAAGACGCATCGGCGCTGCCCTGCGCCACGGCCGGCGCGCCTGCGGTCAGCAGCGCTGCCGATGCACTGATCGCAGCCGCCCAGGGTCCGCGCCTTGCTGGGCGAGCGGCGTTAGCTATCGCCGTGATGCTCATCCTGTTCTTCCTCATGTTAGTTAGCGTTCTCCCAGCGTGAGCTGAGCTTTCAACGTTTTCTGATCGCGCGCGAATTCGACTTCCACCGTCTCGCCCGGATGTAACTGCTGCAAAGCCCCTGCGAGCGCCTTGAGGTCGGGCGTGCGGGTGCCGGCGATGGCTAGCACACGGTCTCCCGTCTGCAGACCGGCCTTGTCGGCACCGGATCCCACCGCGATGCTCGCGGCACGCACGCCCACGCCCTCATAGGTCATGTCCGGCACGATGCCGGTCGCGGCGCGCTTCGGAGCGCCCTGGGCGGCATCCGGCGCACGGGCCGCCACCACGGGTAAGGCAGCCGCGGCGCCCGTGTAATGCAGCGGATCGGGGCGGCTGGCAAGGTAGTCGGCGGCTTCCTTCAGCGCGGTCGCGACCGTGACGAGGCCGACGACATCGATCTTTGCAGCCGTGTCACTCGGCCGGTGATAGTCCACGGCGGTCGAGGCGAAAAGCTGCACGGCCGGGATTCCCGCCTCGACAAAGGCGGTATGGTCCGAGGCGTCTACGGCTTTGGTAACGACGGTGATCGGTATGCCCATCGTGGCCGTGATGCCATTGAAGATGAAGGGCCATTCGCGCGCCGAATCAGCGCCTAATACCGTGAGCTTCCCCGTCTCCAGACGCCCGACCGTATCGAGATTGAGGTCGGCCATCACGCCGCCCAGTGGCCAGGGATCATCCGGGCCCTTGGCTCTGCGTACGTATTCCCGCGATCCCAACAGCCCCTCTTCTTCGCCCGTGAAGGCGGCAAAAATGATGCTGCGCTCGGGATGAGAGTCGGCAAGCGTGCGCGCGAGCTCGAGCAGGACGGCGACACCGGAAGCGTTGTCGTCGGCGCCAGGGTGGAGCTTCCCCTCATCCCCGGAGTGGACATCTGGCCAGCCCCGGCCGAGATGATCGTAGTGCGCCGAAATCAGCACCGACTGGTGCGCATAAGCCGTATTGGATCCCGGCAGCACGCCGATGACATTGCGAACTGCGGCCTGCTTGCCATCCGGTCCGTTGACGGCAAAGTTCTGGAAATAATCGCCACTGGGCCGTAGCGGCTTCAGGCCGATGCGCCGAAAGGCGTCTGCCACGTAGTTGGCCGATTCATCGAGACCCCGCGTCCCGATGCCGCGGCCCTCGCGCGCAGAATCGGCGAGCCATTCGACGTCGGCCTTCAGACGGCCGGCATCGAACTGCGGCGGCAGTTCGGCCAGCGCAGGGCGAACCGGAAGAGCGGGCAGGGCGGCCGGTTGGGATTGGAATACCTGCACGAGCGGCGACTGGCTCGCGGGCCACTCGCCTTTGGCCTCGTTATCGGGTGCATCACCCTGGAAGATGAGCCAAGAGTACTTGCCGTAGTGCGGGAGCTTGCGCGCCAGACCCTCGGCGGCGGCCGCGGTGGGTGCCGAGACGTACACGAGAACCGTGGCCGGGTTCTCGGGGTTGCGTACCGCGACCACGATGCTCTTGGCACCTGCCGCATAGGTGGTATCAGCGAGCCGCAGGGCGCCTGCGTCCAATGCGGCACCATAAATACCAAGAGCCTGGCTCACGGCGGCCGCATAGCGGTTGTTGCTGCCAATGATCCAGACCGGGCGGTCATGGGGCAGGCTCGAGAGGCTTCGGTCATCAACGACCTCGACACCGGTCCGGCTCCAGGCCTTGACGAATCCGGCGTAGCTCGTCCCGGCGTCCGCGGCGGGTACGACGATGAGCACCTGACTCGCTCCAAAGGCCTTGGACAGCGCAGGCGGTGTCTCCAAGGGGCTGAGTCGCCGGTACACCTGGAACTGCGGATCAATGTCGACGCGAGTCACTGGGGAGGGCAGCGTAAAGCTGCCGGTGGCGGTCGGCTGGTCGGCCGTCATCACGATGGAGCGCAGCTGCACGCCCGAGGCCGTATAAATCGCAACCGGGACATCGAGCGCAAACCAGGGCGGAGCCTGAGCCTGCGCAAGGCGCACGGTCACGTCGTTGCCGCTGCGCGTGGCCTGATCGAGGCGCAGCTCCGGCAAACCCTTCTGCGTGACCCATTCCTTAAAAAACGGCCCGAGGTCCCGGCCGGTAACGGCCTCAAAGCTGCGGCGGATGTCATCGAAGCTGGCGGCCCGGAACTGATTGTCGCGGTAGAAGGTTTTTAGGCTCGCGAGGAACGGTGCATCGCCGACGCGTTCGCGCAGCATGTTCCAGACCATCGCCGTTTTCCCATAGCCGATCGCTTCCGTGACGGCGTCATAGCGGCTGCGGAACTGCGTCAGCGGAAAATCATTCTCCGGCGTCACGAAATCGGTGACTCGCTGCAAAATGTCGCGGCGATGCACGGCACCCTGGCCGCGCTGTTCGGCGAGCAGGTGATCGGCAAGGTAGGCGGTGAGGCCCTCGCACCAGTTACCGCCCGTGAAGTCGACGAACACGCCGTTGCCCCACCAGTTGTGCAACAGTTCGTGCGGATATGAAGACGTCAGAATGAACGGGAAGCGGATGATCTGCGGTCCGAGCAACGTGAAGCTCGGCATCCCGTAGCCCGTCTCCCAAAAGTTCTCGACCAAGGCGAACTTGCCGTAGGGGTATTGACCGAACAAGCCGTCATACATCTTCAAATACTGTGCCGTCGCGGTCAGGTAGCGCGCCGCGAGCGCTTCGTCCGGGGTCCGAAGGAACGCATAAGCCTTCACGGCACCGGCATCGCGCGGGTACTCGGTGAAGCGCGCGGCGATCAAATGGACTTGCTCGGTGGGTGTAACCACCTCCCAGACCTCATGGACGCGATCCGGCGATGTGTGCGGACCTGTGCTGGAATCCTCCCCTCGCAGGCCCTGGCTCACGGACTTCCAGCCCGCCGGCAGGTCAGTGTGCAGTCGGTAGCGCAGGAGCGTACCGTGCGCCTCGGGAACCCAGTGGCTCGATCCGGCCAGATACACGCCGCGCTCCTCGATGATGCCGGGCGTTTCGCTAAATCCCCGCGCGTAAGCCTGGCCTTGTTCCCGGATGGGATTGTCGATGACGCCCTCGTAAGCCAGATCGAGCGCGAGGTCGCTGTGCTCCCTCACGCCGTGCACGCGATACACATTGACGCGCACCGGGTTGTTCGGATCGTGGTCTTCTCGATCCATGCCCACAGCGCCGGCAAGCACGCGCCGCTTCACAATGGCGAGACGCAACCCCGGCGACGCGCTTCGGACCTTCAGGTCGGCGTTGAGCAGAAAACTAAAATCGTGATCCACGAGCACGGCAGGGATCTTCAGTCGGTCGTGCACCTCGAGTCGGTGCGCGGCGGGATGCAGACGAACCTGTAGCGCATGTTCGATGACCGGGCTGTCCGGTGCCGCCCGCGGCACGGTGGCGGATGGTACAACCGTCGTCGCGGCCGCAGCGGCGGCCGTCGCGCCAGGCGGTGTGTACCTGCACGGATTGGCCTTGCGTTTGGCGCTGATGCTGCGGATGAAATCATTCTGATCTTCGCCCTCCACGAATTCCTCGGGGAGCGGATAAACGAGCTGCAGCGCCGTCGCGTCGGTTCGTAAATCCGACGCAAATCCAGGTGCGCGCCGGTCGGTCACTTCCACAGCATCGATCACGGCAATCTTGAGCGTCGGGTCGCGCAGTCGCAGGCGCGTGACCGTACCGAGGAAGCCCTCGGCATGGAAGCCGCCGGTGATGTGCAACACCTTGCGACCCGGATACTGCCGCCGCGCCAGCACGATGGATTCCGCCATGGTGTCGTCACGGGCCACCTGAGCGGTGAAGCTGCGCTCGGATTTCAGTTGCGCCTCGGGCGTCGTCGCCCCCCCGCCGCCGTGAGTGGCGCTGCCCGACTGAAACTGCATGTATTTGTCACGATAGGCGTCGCTGGTCACGTGCAGGTCCCGCGCGACCCAGGAACGCTCGGTTGGCGTGAACTGCTCCAGTATGTCCGGCCCGAATTGGCCGATGCAGACGATTGACCAGACCGGCGCTTCCGCCGCGATGACTGGTAGCTGATGCTCGCGCGCATACGAGAGCAGCGGCCGATAGGAAGTTAAGTAATTGTCCCAGGCACGGCCTTTGTCGATCAGCGCGCGCTCGCCGATGCGGCCGGCCACGTAATCACTCACGACGCCCTGCACGTCGCGCTCGAACTGCTCGAACGAAAGTATCCACCGCGGATTACGCTCATACAGCGAGCGCAGCAGTCTGAGCTCCTGAAGGTGAACGCCTGGATGGCGGTGGATCTCCCCAAAAAGCACGACATCGTAGTCAACCAGCGCGTCGGCCAGCTCGGACTCGCTCACCACCCGAGGCGCACCCTTGCCGGCGTTCGTGAGCACGAAGGCCGAATCGTATAGGTCCTCGAACCCGCGGTTCAGGACGTAGCGCCCGTGCTGTTCGGAGAGCTTGTCCTTGCCGGGTCCCGACAGGCTCCATGCCAAGACACCCGCCGGCGGGAGGCAGGCGAGCAGCACAGCGACGGCAAACAGTGCACGTTGCAGCAATCGGGTGTTCAAGAGTTTCGACTTTTGTTTCGTTCTTTCGTCGTGCGCGCAACAGTAGCATCTGCAAAACGACCGTGCCGATAACATATCTTTATCACCTTATATATTCGCTAATCCGGGGATGCTCATTCGAGACGAATGAGATGCAATGTCCTTCTCGTCGTCGTGCACATAATTCAAATGAAGCAACTTAGCACGATTCTATATTGGACCAGCTCGAGGGCCGCTGTTAGCTTTCGAAGGATACGAGCTGAACGCGAACGCACCTGACGCAGGTGTGTCGCAGTCCGCCACAGGGAGAAGAATGAAACTCACGGACTTGAGGCCAACCACATCGTGGTGACCGGCTCGCTGATCCCGACCAAGCAGATCAACACATTTACACCGGTCGAAACGATTACGGCGGAGGACATCCAGGCCAAGGGTTTCGCTGACGTTGCCGAAGCGCTGCAGCGACTGTCGATTTCGACGGGAGCCGTCTATGGCGCCCAAGCGGTCGGCAGCTACACGCAGGGCGCCACGGTCAAGAGCTTCTTTGGGCTCGATCCTTCCTATACCAAGTACCTGTTCAATGGCCTGCCGTTCGCGAACTACCCGGAGCTGTACAACGGCACTGTTACGATGATGGCGGCGGCACGGACCGGCGCTTCACCATCGGCGATGGATTCTCGCTCGGCAATTTCAGTATCGTCGGCGGATTGCAGTACGAGAAGAGCGATCCGATCTGGGCGTATCAGCGGCACCTGACACAGCAATACTACAATCAGGGATCCACGCCGCAGACCGCAGAGCATGACTATGCGGTCATCGGCACCTTTGGCCAGAATGGCAATTAGGCTTACTGCGAAGATCCGGCAGGTTGCGCCAATGTGGCATTCGAGTGGAGCCACACGGAACACCTCGCGACGCAGCCGACATTCGGGCAGTACTGCGGAACCGTCTACGACGGCGCTTTCACCCTGCAGAATGGGGATGAGCAGACCCAGATCTACCTGCACTCGACGCTCGATATCAACGACGATCTGCAGATCTACGGCGAAACTCTGTTCAGCCACGACTTGACGCGCTTGAGCCTGGGTCCGCAGGGGTATTTCAGCGGCAACGACCCCGGCAGCCCCTTCGCATACTACGAGGATCCGCGCTTGGGCCAGGACACGCTCATTCTGCAGCATTCGTTCTCCCCGGAGGAAGCCGGGTGGCTCGATCGCTGGCACTGAGCCTGTCATTGAACAATGCGTTTAATGCCATGCCCCCGGCGGACCACTCACAGCCGGGCGAGGCCATTGCGCCCTACAGCACTCAGAACTACAACGTGTACGGCCGCGAGTTCTTTCTGCAGGCGACCTACACGCCGGGTCGCAAATAACCCGCGGATGAATCCGCGAGACGTTAGTCGCCGCGGATCCGTTCACCGTTCCGCACGGCAACGTACCATCCGCCGAGTTGACTTATTGGACCGAGCGTCATTCAACACCGCGACGAACGGGACTAAATCCACGACGAAGCGGACCGAAGCAATACCAAAGAGCCTACCTGGTATACGGCGCGGTACACTGCATTTCGATGACCCACCGAGCCGACTTCCTGCCCCCCCTGCGTTCGGATGACGCGGAGCCTCGCGCCACGAATGCTCCATTCATCACCCTGGGGTCGGGCCGAGAGCTCTCCAAGGCCAGTCTGTTCAAAGTGCTTCAGGTCGGTGGTTGGGCAGTCGCATATGTGGTCTGCGCGTTAGCAGCGGGCCAAAAGTTTGCCCTTTGGCCGACACTGCTCGATACGTCGATTTGGGCAATCTGCGGATTTCTCATCACCCTTGGTACCCATCTCATCTACCGACGATCTCGTCGGCTACATCACTCATACGTAGTGTTCGCTGCCGTCGCGCTGACCGCGAGCGTACTGCTCGCGCCTTTGTGGTATTTAGTGGAACAAATCTCCCTACGCATGTCGCTAACGGCGATGCTGCAATTCGATTCGTTGAGATCGATATTTTCCGAGTACGCAGTTGAAACAGCGCGTGAACCACTTTTTTCCTTCTACCAATGGCCCTTTTACTCCATCATCCTCTTCACGTGGGCGTCCCTCTATTTTGGCGTTAACGCCATGCTTGAGCTCGAATCAGAGCGAGCCAATGTCATCAATGCACTCAAATTGGCCGACACAGCTCGTCTTCGTGCCCTGCAATCGAATTTGAACCCGCATTTCCTGTTCAACGCGCTGAACGGTATTGCGACGCTGGTTCGGGAACAAGATTCCGTGACCGCTGCGGCTATGGTCGATGCCCTGGGCACTTTTCTTAGATCAACGCTGCAGCGGTTGGATACTCCTGAGCTGCGCGTTGCAGAGGAAATCGAGCTTATCGAGCAATACTTGCGCATTCAGCGTTACCGGTTTGGTACCAGGCTGCACGCGGTGATCGAGGCCGGCCCCGAGGCGCTCGACGCCCTCATCCCGACCCTCATTCTTCAGCCACTCGTGGAAAATGCAGTACGGTACGGTGTGCTGCCCCGCGACGCGGGCGGCTCTCTATTGGTCTCCGTGCGCAGGGAACTCGCGGTTTTGGTTGTGTCGGTGGAGGACGATGGCCCCGGACTGAACGGCGGCACCTTGGACGCGTTCGGCATGGGCCTGCAGAACTCGGCCGACCGGCTGAAAGCACTGTATGGCACCGACGCAAGCCTGACGATAGGCAGTAGAACTGACGGCACTGGGTGCGCGGTGGTTATCAGACTCCCCTTCAGGTTGGCGGCTGTCGGGCTACCTTGTGACGGCGCCATCGCGGCAGCATCAGCGTGAAGATCCGCACCATCATAGCTGATGACGAGGAGCTTGCGCGTCGCGGCCTAAGGGCGCTTTCACAGCGATATGAGGACTTGGAACTCATCTGCGAATGCCGCAACGGGCGAGAAACTGTGGACGCGATTCACAGGCATCGGCCGGACTTGGTATTCCTGGACGTTCAGATGCCGGGAATGACGGGGTTCGACGTCATTTGCGCCATTGCAGATGCCCAACGCCCGAATGTTGTATTTGTAACTGCGTACGATAAATTCGCACTACGGGCGTTCGAAGTGCATGCGCTGGATTATCTCCTGAAACCGGTGAACGAAGAGCGGTTCGATGCTGCACTGTCACGTGTGCGCGAGGCGATGTCGCACGCGACTGACAACGCAATCGTTCAGCGGGTTCGGCAGGTGGCCGCGGATCTGCAAGTGGCAACCCCACGATCGACGGTGGATCGCCTTCCGATCAAGGTAAACGGACGAATAATCGTTATTAGATTGGCTGACATAGATTGGATCGAAGCGGACCGAGACTATGTATCGGTACATGTGGGGAGCAAGAGCTGGTTGATGCGTGAAACGATCGCCGCCGTGGAACTGCGACTGGCGCTAGCCGGATTTGTGCGAATTCACCGCTCCGCTTTGGTGAATGCCGAACGGGTGAAGGAACTTCGGCCACTGGACAAGGGCGAATATATGGTCGTACTGAATGATGGTACCGAGCTTAAACTGAGCAGAAACTACCGGGCCTCCGTTGAACGACTGGTGGGCGCAAACCTCTAAGCCGCCGCAGCGCCGTCGCCACAGAGGCCTCGGCTAGTTGAATTTGGACGCCTTTTATATCCGCTTTGTCGTGCTTCTAGCCCGTCATGTCGCAAAGCGATGCACGCCCTTGATTTTCAGTCATAAACTGGCGCCCGGTTGCTTTGGTGGATCCGCATAGCTGAGATTGATCGACGTATCACGGATTTGTACGTTGGTCAGAAATCGCTGAGTACAGGGGGGAAATTTCGGATGACAATCCAAGTTATGTCGCGCCGGACGATTCTCGAGGCAGGTGCGTGCGCACTCACTGCAGCGGCAGGCATCCCGCCAATGGCGAGTGCGCACGTTCAGACCGGACTGAGCCCGCAGAGCGACAGGACAATTCGCAAATGGTATGCGGCGTGGGAGCAAAAAGACTGGCACCCGGTTGACATGCTGCTGGCGGACGACTTCACATTTACGAGCGCAGCCGGTGACGACCACATCAGTAAGAGCGCTTTCAAAACGAAATGCTGGGAGTCACAGATTGATTTTATCGATCGCTTTGACTTGCAGCGCGTATTTGGAAGCGGCAACGAGGCGTTTGTGATGTACGTTTGCCGCACCAAAAACGGAAAGGCATTTCGAAACGTGGAGTACCTGCGCCTTGGAGAGGACAAGCTGCAGGCCATCGAGTGTTACTTCGGCACTCAATCCAGCTATCCATCCGCGGTCAGCAATGCGCAGAGCTAACGCCATGGCAACCCGCCGCTTGAACACATAAATGGCAATGAGCATGGTGCTTTCTGCTGGTCAAGTCCGAGAGTGCTCGTGAAGATATTAATAGTGGAGGACCATGCCCATGCGCGAGATACTCTGCTTGGGCTGTGTAAGTGCAGGGACGATATACAGGTAGTGGGCGAGGCTGCCTGCGGCAAGGCGGCTATTGACGCGGCGGGCATGCTTAGTCCGGATATAATGCTTCTGGATGCGGAATTGCCGGACATGTCGGGCTTCGACCTGTTGCGCGCGCTGGCGACAGACAGGTGTCCATTAGGCATCGTGGTTTCGAGTTGCGCCGATCATGCGACCCGGGCCTTCGAAGAGGGCGCTTTTGACTACCTTGTGATGCCCGTGGCCGCGGAGCGATTCGATCGCACATTAACTCGCGCTCATTACCGGCTAAACTCTGCGCCACCCAGCAGCGTTCGCCTTTCTTCGGATTGGATGGAACTCGCTCACACGGAGGTGGTTCCGCCACGTTTTTTGGTGGGCGAGCGACAGCGGAAACTATATCCGCTCGATCCCAAATCAATCGATTACATCGAGGCGGACGGCAACTACGTAACCCTGCGCGCGGGTAAGGCCGAATACCTCAGCCGCGATTCGATCAAGCGCCTGTCGATGCAGCTGGCGGAGCTTGGCTTCATTCGCATCGCTCGGTCCCTGCTGGTGAATGCCGCGGTGGTGTCATATGCCGAAGTGGCAGGTCATGGAACATTTGCGTTCACTCTGACCTCGGGTGTTTGTCTGCATTCGAGCGCTGCCTACCGAGATTCGATTCTGCGCATTATCCCACTGCCAGCCTTGTCGAAGCGTTACGCGGACATTGTGCCGTAGAGGTTTCTTGAGTCCGTAGGGCCCTTCACCGCGGGTGGAGTCCTTTGCGAAAGGTTTCGTCGATAAGCCGTAGCGAATCGGCGCCGTCCCATTGTCTCGCACCGTATATTTTCTGCAGTACCCGACCGTTGGCGTCGATGAGAACGGTGAGAGGCAGATGCGATGCGCCCAGCATGTTCTCCATCTGAAGATCATGGTCGATGAAATGGCTGATGGTCGCATTGGTGTTTTTCAAAAGGCCCTGCGCTTTATCGGCATAATCGTCCGTCGAGATGCCGATGATCGCGAAGTAGCGCTCCTGCCAGGCGAGCCGTTCCAAGGAGGCCATTTCCTGCTTACACGGTCCGCACCAACTGGCCCACACGTTGATCAACAGCGGCCGCCCTCGAAACGAGCTCAGGGCCCTGGATGGGCCATTCAGCCCTTGTAGTGCGGCGTCGGGTAGATTCGCGCCGACCGGCACCTCACCGGGGGTATCTGAGGCTGATCGATTCGCAATGGCGAAGCAGAACAATAGAGCGCAGAGACATGTTGCGATCGGCCTTTTGTGCGCTCCCATGGGCGCCTATTCTATCTTGAAGCAGGGTGCCGCGGAGGAGGGCGGCCTTGGGGCGGGCGAGGACCAGGACACAACCTTGAACAGCTTCCGGGGTACAATTTCCTGCCGTGACTTTCAAGGAATTTAACTTGACCTGGGACCTCCCGGCGCCGCACACCATCACGTTGAGCGTGACCGCGGCGGACATCGATGCCTACGACCATGTGAACAATTCGGTCTACATGAATTGGTTCGATCGGGTGGCGTGGGATCACTCCGCCGCAGTGGGCTTACCGATCGAGCGATGTCTGTCGCTCGATCGGGGCATGGTGGTTTTGCGCAGCGTCATCGCGTACCCACGTCCGGCCTTTCGAGACGATGTCGTGCGAATCGCCACCTGGTTGCTTCCCGGCTCCCGGAGAATTCGGATCTCGCGCCGCTTCCAGGTGATTCGCGAAGCCGATGGGGCCACGTTGGCGCGCGCCGAGATCGAGTACGCGTGCGTCGAGCTCTCCTCAGGCCGGCCGTCGCGGTGGCCGGCGGAGTTTATGGAGGGCTACACGCTCAAGGACGAGGTTGCTGCCGCGTATCCGCAGCTCGAGCCTGTCTGAGAGTGTTTAGGGCACCTGATCTGGGCGGCTGCGTCGCCAAGGATGTGCTGCCCTATGGCGACACGTCCCCGGCGCCGAAACTCGACGCGCGGCCTAGGATTTTGCACCCGGCCCCGAGGTAAATTGCTGGCGCGGACCGCTACAAGCGATTACAAGTCCTTCCGCAACAAGTGATCTATTTGCATCAGCTCTACCGGTGCGCCGTTCACTTCAATGAAGGCGACCAGCACCCCAGCGCTCGGACTGTTGGGAGCAATGATCACCTTCTGATTCCGGATCGCCAGGGTTGCTCCTGCGTCGAGAGCTATGCCGCCTCGACCGACCGCATCGCTTGGACGCCCACCGGCACGATGCACAGTACCACCCCATCTAACACCAGAGCGATAGCGTAACGACCATTAATCTGCACCAGCACGGAGGCGCTGCGTGCCCCCGTCTCGCGCCCGACAGGTGCTGGGCAGGCCTGCGCCTGGGCGGTAGTGCCCTGGAGCATTTCCATAAGCAAAGCAGGCTCGCGCCCCTCAATGGCCCGGCAGCAAAGTCCGAGGTAGGACTCCTCGGCTTCAGCGTGCGCCTCGCTTGCGCGCGCACGTAATCTTGCCCGATGCATAACCTGCCGGGTTGCCGATTCACTCTTGTCGAGCATGTCTGCAATCTCGTAATATTCGAGCTCAAACACGTCGCGCAGTAAGATTGCGGCGGCTTCCGAGGCGCTGACACGGCTCAGGAGATGGCGTATCGCCGCCTCGCATTCCGACCTGACCTCGAACGGTGGATTTGACGAACTCTCAGCGGTCGATCCGGCATCTGCGTGCAGTGACTCTGTCCTTAGGCGGCGACGCCGGTCGATGGCGATGTTCCGAAGCACGGCATACATCCACGCCGGCTCCGGTGCCCGCCAATCCGAAAACGTGTCGAACGCTCGCACGTAGGTATCTTGCACGGCATCCTCAGCGTCTGCGCGGGAATCGAGGAGCCGGTGGGCGGCATTGACGAGCTTTTGTCGGTCGGTGGCCATGGCCCGACTGTGCCACAGCTGAGCCAGCCTGAAAACCTCTGTCACAAACGGCGGGTCTCGTTCGTTAAGCAATACAACGAGGAGAATCAATGGAATCCCCACCGCCCGCTGGCCCGACCGATCCGAGAAGCGCGTTTCTGGAGGAAAAAGCCTTCAAGTCACGGACGGTATTCATTTTCGGCACGATCACCGATGCAAGTGCCGCCGAGGCCGCGCGCCAGCTGATCGCACTCGATGCGGATTCGGTTGAGCCGATCGATGTGATCATCTCATCGCCCGGCGGACACCTGGAATCCGGCGATGCTATTCATGACCTGGTCCGGTTCATCCGCGCGCCTGTTCGCATGATCGGCAGCGGCTGGGTAGGCAGTGCGGCGACCCACGTCTACCTGGCGGCACCTAAAGAGCGCCGCTTCTGCCTGCCGAACACGCGTTTCCTGATCCACCAGCCAAGCGGCGGCATTGGCGGCAAGGCCAGCGATATCGCTATTCAGGCACAGGAGATCGTCCGCGCGCGGCAGCGCATCGCCGAACTCATTGCACAAGAGACGGGCAAACCGCTTGCCACGGTACTGGCGGACATCGAACGGGATCACTGGCTGTCCGCGGAAGAAGCGGTCGATTACGGGCTGGTCGGTCGGATTATCAAGGAACGCCAGGCCTTGTAGCGTACGAGCTATTCAGCCTCTACAACCTATTGTCCGGGTGCGTGTCGCGGGAGACGGCGCATCAGGTCATAATGAACCGACCGTCGAAGAGCGAGTTGCCTTCGACACCCATTTCGCCGTAAGGAAATTCTGTCACCCACATGACGACCAGAGCTGATCGCAGCCGCCTGTATCTGCTCGCTTGCGCGATCCTGTACTGTGGAAGCCTCGGGGTTGCAACCGCTGCGCCGGGCGCGAGCGCCGATCAAGTATTCGTTCACGCTGCAGTCTATACGCAGGATCCGACGCAGCCATGGGTCGAGAGTTTTGCGGTCGCTGATGGCAAATATCTAGCCGTCGGCAGTGATGCCACGATCCGCGCGTTCGTCGGTCCAGCGACTCGCGTGGTGGACCTCGAGGGGCGAATGGTCATGTCGGGGCTGGTCGATGACCACGTGCACGCGGCCGACGGTGCAATGGGGGAATTATACGGTTGCATATTCCCGTCGACCGCGACGCCGGCGCAGCTGCGACACGCGATTGCCGGGTGCGCCAAGAGAACCCCTAACGGCGGCTGGATCAGCGGGGGTTTCTGGGCCAGCGATTTCTTCAAGCGCTACCCGATTCTCTCGCCGCGTCAGTGGCTCGATGGGGTCGCGGCGGGCCGGCCGATCATCTTGCGGGATGATACGGGGCATAACGTGTGGGCCAATTCCGAGGCGTTACGGCTCGCCGGCGTCGATGGGCAGACCGTAGAACCCACCGGCGGGCATTTCGAGCGGGAAAGCGACGGCAGACCCGACGGCGTAGCGCTCGAGGCGGCAGCGGAAAAAATCCAGGCGGCAGTGAGCGAGCGCAGCGCAGCTGAATATCGCCGCAGCGTCCAGCATGCCCAGCAGATCGCGCATCGCTTCGGCTTCATTGGTCTGAAGGAAGCGGACGCCTCGACACCGGTCATTGCGGCCTATGCCGCTGCGGATAAACAGGGCAAATTGGCGTTGTACGTAGCGACCTGTATTTCAACACTCGCCATGCAGGTCAATCCGGATACGGTGCTCGATTACGACAAGATTGATAAAGTGCGTGCGACCTACCGGTCCAATCTGGTCGACACCAATTTCGTCAAGATCTACCTGGACGGTGTGCCGACCGAGGCACGCACGGCAGCCATGCTCGAGCCCTATTTGCCCGATGCTCAGGGCAGGAGGGTCTCGGGTGACCTTCACGTCAATTCCGATGTACTGGCGAAGGAGGTCGTGGAATTCGATAGGCGCGGCTATACGGTCAAGATGCACGCGGCGGGCGATCGGGCCATTCGAGAAGGCCTCGATGCGATTGCTGCCGCCCGCAGGGCGAATCCCAACGGTCAATTGCGCCACGAGCTCGCGCATGCAGGCTACATTGCGCCGCCGGACCTGAATCGCTTCGCCCAACTCAATGCCGTGGCGGAGTTCTCTCCCGTGATCTGGTATCCCTCGCCGATCATCGACGCGGTCGTTGCCGTCGTCGGAGAGCGTGCGAATCACTATTGGCCGATGCGGTCGCTGCTGGCCACCCACGCCCCGCTTGCGGCCGGCTCCGATTGGCCCTCGGTGGTGCCTTCGATGGATCCGTGGGGCGGCATCGAAGCGATGGTCACCCGCAGCGACCCGTACCATTATTCTCCGAAGACCCTGTGGCCTGAGGAAGCCATCGGATTGGAGGATGCACTTCGGATTTATACGCTCGGTGGCGCAGCTGGATTACGCCGGGAGGCCCAAACCGGATCCATCATTGTCGGAAAGTCGGCGGATTTCATCGTATTGGATCGCAATCTATTCAAGGTGCCGACAAATCAGATCGGCAAAGTGAAGGTCGAAATGACGTTCTTCCAAGGCCGCAAGGTGTATCAGTACTCGACCGTCGATGCTGCCAAGTCGAGAGGAATTTCATAGGGTACGGGCTCCTGGTTCTTTGACCATTCCGCAGCGATGTTGAACCGAGGTTTCGAGTGGCGCTGAGTTCCACAATCTACGTCTTTACGGTGCGGCTCGCGGATTCCGACCGCGGCGTGTATGAAACGTTGTCGTTGAGGGTGGCACAGCACCCTTCGGAATCCAACGAATATCTCGTGACGCGCGTGCTGGCCTACTGTCTGGAGTACACGGAGGGGATCGCATTCTCCAAGGGCCTGTCCGATCCGGATGAGCCGACCATCGCGGTGCACGATCTCGCCGGCGTTCTCGAGACTTGGATCGACGTCGGTTTGCCGGAAGCCGCGCGTCTGCATAAGGCCGGCAAGGCAGCGAGGCGGGTGGTTGTCTACGCTCACCGCGAGGTCGCACCTTGGTTCGCCCGACTGGAAGGTGAGCGGATTCACCGCGCCGAGGCGTTGGAGATTCACGTGATGGACCGGGATTTGGTGGCAGCGTTGGCATCGCGGCTCCAGCGTCGGATGGAGCTGGACTTCTCAGTGTCGGATCGCAATCTCTATGTGTCGGTAGGCGAGGCGACTTTCTCGGGCACTGTCGAAGCGCGGCGACTCATGGCGTGATCTTTGGGTTTGGGCGGGCGTATGCGGACTTGGGGAGTATGCGGAAACGGCATTAGCGGGAAAGGGCGTAGGTTGACAATTACGGGCGGAGTGGGATAATCCCACCCATGATCTTGACCCTAGACGCCAAGCGCCGACTGACGCTACCTGCGAGTCTAGTATCCGCGCAGCCGGGCGATAACTTTGAGGCGGTGTTTGACCCAGAAGAGGATGCGGTCATATTCCGTCGCCTGTCCAAGAATACGAATTGGCTGGCGGTCCTCAAGGGCTGTCCGGTGAAGATGGACGATCTGCCGCCGCGGAGGCGCGAGTTTCCCAAACGCCTCAAGCTGTGAGCTGGCTTCTAGATTCCGATGTGCTGAGTCAGCCGGCTAAGAAGGCCGGCAATGCAGGCGTCATCTCTTGGTTGGAAAAACATCAAGACCAGTGCTACACGAGTTCGATCGTAGTTGCACAATTGGCATTCTGGGTGCGCACTAAGCGCGGAAAGCAACGCATCGCGTTGCAGAAGTGGTTGACGGATCTGATCGAGGCCATGCACGGTCGAATTCTGGGCTTTAACGTATCGACCGCTCACGTATGGGCGGAGCAGCAACACCAGTTCCAAGCGGCGGGTAAGCCGATGCCGGTTGAAGATAGCTACATCGCGGCGATTGCGCGACGGCATAATCTCACGGTTGTCACCGGCAACGCGAAGGATTTTCAGCGGCCCGGAGTTATGGTTTTCGATCCGTTTACCGAAATCGATGTAACGTGAAGACCAGCCTATGATGGGGTGACTTCAAGATACGGATTTTTCCGTAGGCTTGGATACACTTCAACCGATCGAGATCGCGCATCGCAAATGTCACTGTCGTGTTTTGCCTCATCGCCGATTTCCAGATCCTTTGAAGTGACCGGGAAATTAGCGCTCAGCAAGTTGAAAGCGGACATTTGAACGCAC
>Ga0182030_10007355_pt1 | contig 22991 bp, 24 predicted proteins | sample 812S3MmetaG_FD_121299 | JGI IMG/M metagenome (GOLD analysis project Ga0182030, IMG submission 121299) | Permafrost microbial communities from Stordalen Mire, Sweden - 812S3M metaG (Illumina Assembly) | ecosystem: Environmental > Terrestrial > Soil > Wetlands > Permafrost | place: Sweden...
ATCGTCATCGTCATCGTCATCGTCGAAGTGGCGATGCGCTTCGTGCGCGGACGGATCGTCCGTGCCGCCACCTCCGCCACCCCCCGCGACGAAGGCCACGGGAATGATGAGCGAACCATCTTTCTCGTACGCTGCACCGAACGCGCGGCTGACCGACAGGTGTTCACCGGCCTTGCTGAGGAGATCCTTCAGATCCATGAGTCCTCTTTTCGAAGATCGACGAGGCAACTCGTCACGGACAACCTGAGTCCGAGCGTAGTTCTTGGCGCGATCGTCGTGTCTTAGAGACGCTCACGGGTGGCTTACGCTTCTACGAAGAGCGAGGAGGCAATGATGGCCGGGTTTCCCTACGAAGATCAGTTCGAGGTTCATCGGACCCTTCCCGAAAACGGGATGGACAAGGACGCCGTACTGGCCACGCTGGCGGTCATGTCCCAGGCCGAGAATCCCACGTGGGAGACGGGACAGTGTTCGGGCACCATGTACTGCGGTGACCACGATCACTACGACTTCTTAAATGAGGCGTTTTCCTATTTCTCTTATGTGAACTCTCTGCAACGCGACATGTGTCCGTCCAACACGAAATTCGAGGCGGAGATCATCGCGATGACGCTCGACTTGCTGGGCGCGTCTAGCCTCACCGACACGACTCCCGTGGGGCTTGTCACCTCTGGCGGTTCGGGTTCAATCGCTCACGCGGTCCTTGCCTATCGCGAGCACTATCCGACCCCGGGTCGGCCCAACATGATCAAGCCCGAGACGGCTCACCCGGCGTTCTCCAAGGCGGGGCACCTCTTTGGGGTCGAGATGAGGGTCGCGCCGGTGGATCCCACAACAACCCAAGTCGATCTCGACTGGGTGCGGGACCACATTGACGAGAACACCGTCGCACTAATCGGTTCCGCGTGCAACTACGGCTACGGCACGATTGATCCGATAGGTGAACTCGGCGCGCTCGCGCTCCAGCACAGCATTGGGCTTCACGTGGACGGCTGTCTCGGCGGATGGATTCTTCCCTTTGGTCGCGAGTTGGGATATGACATCGATCCCTTCGACTTCTCGGTGCCCGGCGTGACAACGATCTCCGCCGACACTCATAAGTACGGCTACGCGCTCAAAGGCACCAGCGTCCTTTGCTTTGCCGATAAAGCGCTGCGCAACGACCAGTACTTCTATCTGACGGACTGGTCGGGCGGAAAGTACTGTTCGCCGGGCATGGACGGGTCCCGTTCGGGCGGACTCCTCGCCGCTACCTGGGCCGCCATGGTGCACCTGGGCCGCGCGGGCTACCGCAAATACGCAGAAGCGATCTTTGCCACCTCGGTCGCGATGCAGGATGCTGTCCAGGAACACTCGTCGCTGCGTATCCTGGGCAAGCCAAGTTTTCTCTTTTCGTTCACCTCCGACGACTTCGACATCTACTTGGTCAACGACTTCTTGCGCACGCGCGGGTGGCGACTGAACGGTCAGCAGTATCCCAACGCACTCCATATGGCCGTGACTCGTCCGCAAACTCAACCAGGCGTCGTGGAGCGCTGGCGTCAAGACCTCGCCGACGCCGTGGCGTACGCCAAGGAACATAAGGACGAGTCGCCGCAGTCGGGGGCGATCTACGGGGGAGTGGCGGGAGGACCAAGCGAAGAGTCCGACGCCATCATTAAGTTCTTCATGGCCGACATGATGGATAAGCAGTCCGCCATTCTTTCGTGACGAGCGATCTCTGTCTCAGCATTGATCTCGGTACGGGCGGACCGAAGGTCGGACTGGTCACGCTCGAGGGAGAGATCGTCGCCCATGAGGTGCACTCGGTCACGACGCACTTCAGCGCGGATGGCGGAGCGATCCAGGACGCGACTGAGTGGTGGACGATCATCGTCGCAGCGACGAAGAGACTGCTCGCCGAGGTGGAGAACTCGTCACTAAACCTGAGGGCGGTGACCGTGACGGGTCAGTACGCCTCGACGGTGCCCGTAGACGCGAACGGCGATCCTACAGGTCCCTGCGTCACGTGGTTCGACACCCGGGGCGGGCACTACACCCGGGACGCCGTGGGCGGCTGGTTTCGGGGGTACAACCCACGGAAGATTCTGCCCTTTGTGCGCAAGACCGGTGGCGCGCCATCGACCGCCGGCGCGGATCCCATCGGACAGATACTTTTCATCCAGCGCAATCAACCCGACATCGCCGCCGCCACGCGGTGGTACATGGAACCGATTGACTATTTGACGATGCGCTTTACGGGCGTTGCGAGCGCTACCCACGCGTCTCGCCTGGCCATGTGGATGACCGACAATCGCCGACTCAACGACTATCGCTACGACACCCAACTTCTGTCGCTCGTCGGGCTCGATGAGAAGTTCTTGCCCCCGTTACAGGCGTTCGGTTCGGTCGTGGGCACGCTGAGCGATAAGGTCGCCGCCGAGTTGGGACTTTCGAAGGACGTCGTTGTCGTGACGGCAATTCCCGATCTACACGCGGCCGCCCTGGGTGCGGGCGCCACTTCGCTCTATGAGACGCACCTGGCGCTGTCCACAACCTCGTGGATCAGTTGCCCCGTGCCAAAGAAAAAGACGGACGTGGGTCACAACATCGCCGCGGTTCCGGGACTGTCCAACGACTCCTACGTCATCATTGACAACCAAGAGACGGCGGCCAAAGCGCTCGAGTGGCTGCAAGGAGTCATGGCCGGTTCGGGCACGAAACTCAGTTTCGAACAGCTCGGCGCACTCGCGGGCACGTCGCCCCCGGGCTCGAACGGGGTGCGTTTCACCCCGTGGCTCGCGGGGGAGCGCTCTCCAATCGATAACAAACACATTCGCGCGGGATTTACCAACCTGTCGATCACCACGACGAGCGCGGACCTCGTGCGCTCGGTCATGGAGGGAGTCGCCGCGAACAGTTCGTGGTTGTTCGGCTATGTCGAGAAGTTTGCCGGTCGTACTCTGTCGCCAATTCGGATGGTCGGCGGCGGCGCGCAGTCGTCGTTGTGGTGTCAGATCTTCGCGGACACGCTGAACCGCGAGGTACACCAAATTGACCAGCCGTTGCTGGCCCAGCTTCGCGGGGCGGCTCTGCTGGCGGGGCCGGCACTCGGTCTTCACTCCCTCAACGCCGTCCCGCCGCCGAAGGCAACGGTGTTCGAACCCTCCAACCAGGAACCCAACTCTCGCAAGCGCGCGGACGACATCAAGAGTCTCTACGAACGCGACAAAGCCTGGTCCCGTCGGCACGCGAAAGCGGGGTGATCGGCGCGAAAGAGGTGCGGACTCGCCGATAAGGTCCGTTGTATGGAAACCACTGTCGTTGTCGCCACCGCCTTTGGAGGCCCTGAGGTTCTAGTCGTCACCACTGCCGAACTAAAGGAACTTCAACCAGGAGACGTCCTCGTCGAGGTTCGCGCCGCCGCCACCAACCCTGTTGACTACAAGCTCTACAGCGGGATCGGTGCGTACGGAAACGATCCGTCGAAGCTACCGATGCGCCTCGGGCTTGAGGCCGCCGGGGTCGTGCGAAGGGTGGAGGGAGAACCCGTTGGCCCCAGCGGACCCATTCGCGTCGGTGATGAGGTCATTGTCTTTCGCGCATCGGGTGCATACGCGGACGCCATTGTGACGCCCGCCGAAACTGTGATCGCGAAACCATCGTCGCAGTCATTTGAAGAAGCGAGCGGACTCATGCTGACGGGTACGACCGCCGTTCACGCTCTGACCAAAGTGTCCGTCAAAAGCGGCGACACAGTATTAATTCACGGTGGGGCGGGCGGCGTCGGTCTCCTGGCTATTCAGTTGGCCGTGGCCGATGGGGCTACCGTGATCGCGACGGCGAGTGAGGGCTCGCACGAACTTCTGCGCGAGCTCGGCGCCCAACCGGTCACCTACGGCGAGGGACTGGGCGAACGCGTGCGAGCGTTGGCGCCAAACGGGGTCGACGCTGCACTGGACCTTGTCGGGAGCGATGAGGCGGCCGATGTCTCTCTCGAACTAGTAGGCGACCGTTCGCGAATCGTGACGATCGTGGGATCGAGCCGGGCTGGCACGCTGGGCATTCAGGCGATCGGCGCGGGACCGGGCGCCGATCCCGGCACAGAACTTCGCGCGGCGGCTCGTCTCGATTTGGTGAAACGAGTTGAGGCCGGTTCTCTGCGTGTCATCGTGGACTCGACGTATCCGTTGACCGAGGTGGCCTCAGCGCATCGCGAACTCAAGGCCGGTCACGCCCACGGCAAGATCGTGTTGATCCCCTAGCGGTAACAATCAACGTCCACTGATGAGGTCGTATTGGGCCGAACGGTATCATCGAGTTTTGTGCCAAAGGACGGTTGTCGTGCCCTACGACGTTGACGCAGTTCGCCAGCACTTTCCTTCCCTGAAAGAAGGGGCGGCGCATTTCGATGGACCCGGTGGATCCCAGGTTCCCGACGTAGTCGGAGACATCGTGCGCACGACGTTGATTGGTGCAATCTCTAATCGCGGATCCACCACGACGTCGAGCCGTCGAGCCGACGTTGTCGTCCTCGACGCACGATCGGCCATGGCTGATCTTCTTGGAGTGGAGTCAGCCGGCGTCGTGTTCGGTCGTTCCATGACGCAACTGACGTACGACTTTTCGCGCACCCTCGCCAAAGGTTGGGTCGAGGGGGATGAGATTGTCGTTTCTCGATTGGATCACGATGCCAACGTCCGTCCCTGGCTGCAGGTGGCCGCGCGTACGGGAGTAACCGCGCGATGGGTCGACTTTGACCCGTTCACGGGAGAGTTGGATACGGCCTCGCTGCGTGAGCAGCTGAACGAGCGCACCAAAGTGGTAGCGATCACCGCCGCGTCCAATCTCATCGGCACTCGACCGGATGTGAGCGAGGTGGGTCGACTCGCGCGCGAGGTGGGAGCGTTGACGTTCGTTGACGGGGTACACCTGACTCCTCACGCGCCTGTCGATGTCGGCGCATTGGGGGTCGATTTTTACGTCTGCTCGCCCTACAAATTCCTCGGTCCCCACTGCGGCGTTCTGGTGGGTCGTCCCGAGTTACTCGAGTTACTCGAGCCCGACAAGCTGCTTCCCTCGAGCAACGCCGTGCCCGAGCGCTTTGAGTTCGGCACATTGCCGTACGAACTCTTGGCGGGCACCACCTGGGCCGTTGAGTTCCTCGCCAACATTGCCGGCGGATCGGGCTCTCGTCGAGAGCGGATTGTGACCTCGATGAACCTTATCGAAGAGCACGAACAGGGCCTATTCCAGGAGCTTGAGAATCGCTTGTTGGCGTGCGACGGCGTCACTCTGTACGGGCGCGCCCGACGTCGCACTCCAACGCTGTTGTTCTCGATTGCCGGCGTCCCCTCCTTCGAGGTCAGCGAACGGCTCGCGGCGCTAAACGTCAACGCGCCCGCGGGCAACTTTTATGCGCTGGAGGCTTCACGTCGATTGGGACTCGGCGACGAAGGGGCCGTCCGCGCCGGTCTCGCGCCCTATTCCGATCACGAGGATGTCAATCGTCTTGTCGAAGGGGTCGCGGCGATCGCGCAGCACGGTTAGACCGTCGCTACTTTTCCTGTCCCGTCGGCTCGCCCCGTTGTGGGTGATGCCGGTGAACCTGACTCAGGTCAGGCGACCGGCCAGAGTGGCAATCGCCCCGACGGCGATGAGTATTCCGTAGGTCTGAACCCACTCAGTCCAACCACCGGGCCGAAAGTACGCAATGACGCCGCCCAGGATCAATCCGATCACGCACGACGACACCACGGCGGTGGCGCCCGCCGTGAACGTCCACGGGACAGCTGGCGCAATAATGGCGAGCGACGTCGCGATACCCATAATGAGGGCGAGTCGAAGGTCCCGCTTGGTGTCCGCGAGATACTGACTGGCGGCCATCCCAAAGCCTTCGGCGATAAGCAGACCGATCGCGGCGGCCAGGACAACTTTTCGCCCATGCGACTCCGTGGCGAGAATGAGCGCCATGGTCGCGACGAGGCCATCGGACGCGCCAAAGATGGCCGTCGAAACGGTGGGTGTAAGCGCTGTCCCCTTCACGAAGTCTTGATACTACTGCGGTCGTGCGATCATGGACGAGGAGGTGAAGAGTGAACGACAACGAGATTCGCGTCGCCGCGGTGCAGCTTTCCTCGGGCGCCCATCCGGCTACGAACGTGGAGCGCGCCCGCGAGCTGGTGCGTCGCGCCGCGGGCGAAGGCGCGTCGTACATTCAATTGCCCGAGTACTTCAACTTTCGCGGTCCCGCGTCGCGCTACTCCTCCGTCGCCGAGACGATTCCTGGGACGACGACGGAGATCTTTGCCGCCCTCGCCAATGAACTCACCGTAGTCATTCACATCGGCAGTATGTTCGAACGCTCCTCTCATCCCGATAAGTCCTTTAACACCAGTGTCGTGATCGACACGGACGGGGAGATTCTCGCCACCTATCGAAAGGGCCATCTCTTTGATGTCAATGTGCCGGGAGAGATCGTTCACGAAGAGTCGCGCCATATCGCCGCGGGCGATCAACTCTCAGTAGTGGACGTATCCGGTCTTCGTCTTGGACTGTCAGTCTGCTTTGACCTGCGCTTCGCCGAACTGTATCGACAACTGTCTCTGCACGGCGCGACGGTTCTCGCCGTTCCTTCCTCCTTCGCCGTAGCGACGGGCCGCGTCCACTGGGAAGTGTTGCTGCGCGCTCGCGCCATCGAGAACCACGCGTACGTGATTGCCGCCGCCCAGGCGGGCACGACTGATGAAGGCGTCTCCTCGTATGGGCATTCTTTGATCATCGGGCCCTGGGGTGAGGTGCTCGCTGAGTCGGCGATGGATGATGAGGACATCATCTACGCGACCATCGCCGGCGACGAGGTGGCTCGTCGGCGATCGCAGATTGACGTCTTCTCGCTGCAGCGACCTGATCTCTACGAATCATTCGGTCCGTCGGTTTCGAAGACTCCCACGAACACGTGAGCGAAGCCCGAGCGCCAACCTCGGACGCCTTTGGTCGCGCGGTGTGGGACTGGGCGCGCGGCGGCCTGATTCCTGAGATCGTCGAACGCGACGACGGCTACATGGAAGAGGGCGCGGGACCTGAGGTGTATCTGGCCGGTGCGGCGGGTTGGCCGAGTGGAGAACGCCAGGCCCTTCGCCACGTGCGTGGGCGCGTTCTCGACGTGGGTTGCGGCGCGGGTCGGGTGACTCTTGAACTTCAAAAGCGGGCCTTCGACGTGGTGGGACTCGATGCGTCACCCCTCGCCGCGCGCGCCGCGCAACTTCGCGGTGTCGAGACGGTGTGGCGCACGTCACTGGAGAAGCTCGGAGCACGCATCGGAGGTTTTGATTCCCTCATCTTGTTCGGCAACAACTTTGGGCTGTTCGAGACGCCCCACGGCGCCCACGAACGTTTGATGGAGTGGGCGCGACTCACGAAACGTGACGCGCGCATTTTCGTCGAGAGTACGAGCGCGTATGGAGGGGGAGCGCCGGGATTCGATCGGACGTACTACCGGCGCAATCGCGCGAACGACCGACCGCCAGGAGAACTCCGCGCTCGTTACCGCTACGAGGACTCGGTCGGCGGATGGTTCACCTGGCTCTTTGTTGGTCGTGGCGAGATGCGCAACATACTGCGCGGCACGGGCTGGCACATGGCCCGAGTCTTTGGTTCTCACGTAGGTGAGCCCTACGTCGCGATGCTGGAGAAGGATTGAGCCAGAACGTCGCGGACGTCAGCTAACCGATAAGTTTTTTGATCCGTCCGTACGTGCTCGACAGATTCGGGCCGCCAAGGGTGGGCAAGACGATCGAACCATGTTGTACGACTTCGGCGCTCGGACAGCCGCCCAGTTGAAAGATGACTCGTGTAAAGGGTGTCGAACCAGGGGACGCGGCGAAGCTCAGCGTAATGGGCACCATCATGTCCTCGGGACAGGCATGGTGCAATTTATTCGTCAGTGGCAGCGCGTTGATCAACGCACGAACCTCGGCGATGATGGTCAGATTCCTCACGACGATCGTTCCGTTGGTCCCGCTGCCAACTACCGAGGTAGAGCTCCAAATTAAAACGTGGGCACCCGCGGGAACGAACTCGCGAGGCGACTTGGTGGCCGCAAACGCGGTAGGCGTGCTGAGGGCAATCGTGGTGCCAACGACCGCCACCACCAACATCGCTGCACGCCCGGCGGAGGGCCAGCGCCACGTGAACCTCCTCGAAGGGCCGCTCGCGCTGTTTGAACGGCTGCGCCAGTGAGTGAGTCGATCTCGTCTCGTGGACATCACCCTGAACGTACCAGCCGGGCCCGGCCAAGTGGCGTAGAGGTAGTGGTGGAAGAACCAGAAAGGGTCCGCCCTCAGTTATTGGCGAGCGCCGCGACCAGCCGGTCGAGGAACCCGAGTTGACCAGGTAGGAGTTTCGTCTGGGCCTCGGGAATGGCGAACCACGCTGCCCGATCGACTTCGGGGAACTCAACCAGTGTCCCGGACTTCGGCGGCCACTCCATTTGAAAAGTGTTGCTCGAGATGTGTTCGGTGTCGAAGTTGGCCTTGATCGCCCAGGCGTGCACGCGTTTGGCGCTGGATTGATCCAGTTCACCCAGATCGATTCTCGCCTCCACCGGAGCAGGCTGGCCGAGCTCTTCTTCGAACTCGCGCTCGGCCGCGTCGAGTGCCCTTTCGTCGGCGTCGTACTCGCCCTTTGGAATTGACCACACTCGGTCATCCTTCTTCGCCCAGAAAGGTCCTCCCGGATGGACGAGAAGTATCTCGATCTGCGCCTCGTCGTTGTAGCGATAGAGGAGGAGACCGGCGCTAAATCGTGGCACGCCTTTACTTCACCGCCGTCAATACCTCAGACGCGATGAGGCGAACGTGATCCAGGTCGTCAAAGTCGAGCACTTGGAGGTATACGCGCGAGACACCGATCTCGCGATAGGTTTCGATCTTCTCAATGAGCTGGGCCGGAGTTCCGGCGAGGCCATCGCGGGACATCTCCTCAACGTCACGACCGATGTTGGCGGCGCGTCGTTTCACCTCCACGTCGTTCTCCCCACAGCAGACGACGACGGCCAGAGAACGCAGGAGTGACGAGGGGTCGCGCTCAATCACCGCGCACGCCATGTCGACCCGTTCGAACTGGGCTTTGCTCACATCCAAAGGTGAAAACGGAACGTTGAACTCATCGGCGTAGGTGGCGGCGAGTCGGGGCGTGCGCTTGGCGCCATGCCCGCCGACGATAATCGGGGGACGCGGTGACTGAAAGGTTTTGGGCAACGCGGGGCTATTCGTCAGTGAGTAGTGCTTGCCCGAAAAATCGAACGTGTTACCGATGTCGGTCTCCCAAAGGCCGGTGATGATCGCGAGCTGCTCCTCCAACCTCTCGAATCGATCCGCCAAAGGAGGAAAGTCAATCCCATACGCCGAGTGTTCCTCGCCGAACCATCCGGCTCCGAGTCCCAGCTCCACGCGGCCACCACTCATGGCGTCAACTTCTGCGACGCTGATGGCGAGAGGTCCGGGTAGACGAAAGGTCGCCGACGTGAGCAAGGTACCGAGGCGAATCTGTTTCGTGTCGCGGGCCAGGCCGGCCAGGGTGATCCACGCATCGGTGGGACCGGGGAGTCCGGTCACCGAACCCATCTTGAGATAGTGATCAGAACGGAAGAACGCACCAAAGCCGCCCTCTTCGGCGGCGAGTGCCAGTTCGAGTATCTGATCGTAGGAGGCGCCTTGTTGGGGCTCACAAAAGATTCGAAGTTCCATGAGTCACACCTTATTGTCGGAGTTCGACAATTGTGTTAGCACAATATAATTTACGAAGAGATCACGTACCGGGGATGTGAATGGCTGAAATGACATATCGTCGGCGCCGACTCGTGCTGTGGATCTGCTGCATGAGTCTGTTCATCGTGGGACTCGACGTCACCATCGTCAACATCGCGCTTCCCTCTATTCAACACGATTTTCACGCGTCGGTCAGTGACTTGCAGTGGACGATCGACATGTACTCGCTCGTGATTGCGTGCCTCTTAATGCTCTCGGGATCGATGGCCGATCGTTTTGGTCGCCGCCGGGTCTTTCAGATCGGCCTCCTCCTCTTCGTACTCGGCTCGCTGCTCTGCAGCCTCGCGCCGGGACTCGGGTGGCTGGTCGCCTTTCGCGGGGTGCAGGCGGTGGGAGGATCAATGCTCAATCCCGTAGCCATTTCAATCATCGCCAACACGTTCACTGATCCAAAAGAACGGGGCAAGGCCATGGGCGTGTGGGGCTCGGTCTTCGGGCTGAGTTTGGCGCTCGGGCCTGTGCTCGGCGGGCTGCTCGTTACTGGCATCGGCTGGCGTTCCATCTTTTGGATCAACGTACCCATCGGAGTCGGCGTCATCGTCCTCACCCAGTTGTTCGTGCCCGAGTCGAAGGCCCGCAAGGTGCGCCGGTTGGATCCCTTTGGCCAAGGCCTGGTCGTAGTCGTGTTGGGATCCCTGACGTACGCCATCATCGAAGGTCCTCGACGGGGCTGGACGTCGCCCCTTATCCTCGGTCTCTTCGCTCTCACTGCAGTGGGGGCCGCGGCGTTCGCCGCCGTCGAGCTGCGCCGACGCGAACCGTTGATCGACATGCGCTTCTTTCGGAGCGCGCCTTTTGCCGGGGCCAGTTTGATCGCGATTTTTGCTTTCTTTGTGCTGGGGGGATTCTTGTTCCTCAACACCCTCTACCTTCAAGACGTTCGCCACTACAGCGCACTGCAGTCCGGACTCCTCACTCTCCCGATGGCGGCCATGCTGTTCGTGTTCGCTCGAATCTCTGGATCGATCGTCGGCAGTCGCGGGCCACGACTCCCGCTGGTGATTGCCGGAGTACCACTGGCCGTTGGCGCCGTGTTACTGACTCAACTGACTCTGCACACGTCGATTATCTATTTGATCGTCACCTATCTCATCATCGGGGTCGGCTGTGGTCTTGTCAATGCACCAATTAGCTCGACGGCCGTCTCGGGAATGCCGCTGGACCAAGCGGGGGTGGCGGGGGCCGTCGCCTCGACCAGTCGTCAGGTTGGCTCCGCCCTGGGCGTCGCAGTGACAGGATCGATCGTGGCGGGCGGGTTGGGCTCGGCCTTCATCTCGTCGAGTCACGTCGCTTGGGCCGTTATCGCTGGGTGTGGCGCGGCGATCATCCTGCTCGGGTTCCTCTCGACTGGCCGGTGGGCTCGCGGCACGGCGGAGCGAAACGGGGAACGACTCAGGCAACGCGCGGAGCTGTCCGTCTCGTGACGGCGAATCCGTCAAAAGATGAGACCGCTGCCCGCGTGTGGTCCGCCTTGCAGGCCTTTGTCGAAAGTCACCACCCTCGAAAAGAGCTGCAAGAGATTCTCGGACTCGGTCGGGGGCTCGGTCGGGTCAAAACCATTCTTAAGTTGGTGAGCGGACCGGCAACACTTCGCGACATCGCCGAGTTCCTCGGTGTCGACGCCCCCTACGCCACGGTGATTGTCAACAAGCTCGAGGACGTCGGATTCGTAGAGCGCACCGCGCACCCCGACGACGACCGGCGCAAACTCGTCCAACTCACCCCCGCGGGCAGGGAGGCTGCTCGGCTGGCCGATCGCATCTACGCGAGACCTCCCAAGGCTCTCGCATCGTTGGCGCCTGATGATATCGCCAACCTCGAAGTTCTTCTCGCAAAACTCACCCCAAAGGCGGGCGACTAACTCGCCGCGATGCTGTTCAGTTCGTCGAGGTCTTCGCGTGAGAGAACGAGGGCAGCGCCGGTCACGTTTTCTCGCAAGTGAGCGAGCGACGAGGTTCCCGGAATGAGCAAGATGTTTGGCGATCGCTGCAACAACCACGCGAGCGCGACGGACATGGCGGAGGCGCCGAGATCCTTCGCGACCGAGTACAACTCTTCTGATTGCAATGGCGAGAAACCACCGAGGGGGAAGTAAGGAACGTAGGCAATGCCTTGGGCGGCAAGCAAGTCAATGAGCCCGTCATCCACTCGATGGGCCAAGTTATAGAAGTTCTGCACGCATACCACCGGGGCGATGGACTGCGCTTCAGCGATCTGCGTCGCCGAGACGGTGCTGACGCCGAGATGCTTGATGAGTCCTTCTTCTTGGAGCTGCGCGAGAACGCTGAAGGGCTCGGCGATCGACTCTTCGATGGGGCTCCCGAACCCGCCGACGCGCAGGTTGACGACGTCGAGCGCCTCGAGACCGAGGCGTTCCAGGTTGTCATGCACGGCCTGACGCAACTGCTCCGGGGACCGCGCTGAGGGCCATCCACCCTCGGCATCGCGCAACGCTCCCACCTTCGTCACGATGTGCAGCGAGTCGGGGTAGGGATAGAGCGCCTCTTTGATGATCTCGTTGGTCACAAACGGTCCGTAGTAGTCGCTCGTATCGATATGTGTAATACCCATCTCCACAACTTCGCGAAGGACGGCGATGGCTTCGTTGCGATCTGCGGGCGGACCAAAGACGTGGGGGCCAGCTAACTGCATTGCGCCGTACCCCATACGCGTCATGGTGAGCCCCTCGGCGAGTGTGTAAGTTCCGCCGGGAAGTGGGTTTGCTGGCATAGGTGTCCTTCGTGTTTGGGGAGTCGTTGACATCAGTGCCGCGAGCGCGGTGACATCCGTCGTTGGCGTCAGCGTATTGGGACCGCGGTTGCCCCAAATCACGTGCGACGTCTCAGCAACTCGCTAGAGAGTGCGGGGAGATGTTGGCCCGAGCGCTAAAGGTCCTGTGCCCGGCTGATCGGGCCACGGGACGAAATATTCGAGAAAGCCGCCGTGTTCCAGACGTGAAAAGCGGAGTAGTTCGCGACTGATGCCCGCGTTGCCCATAGCCCAACCGACTCTCGGCTCGAGTTCGCTCGGAGTCGTACGATGCTCAAAGTTCGACCAGTAGAGGCCGTTGTCGTCTGGAGTTGCGCGAGAGCAGATGTCGTCGATGAGAACTCGGGCGAAATCGAGCGGCTCGCCGCGTTCCGCGTGACGGTCGCACGCGAAGGCCAGGACTCCGGCGGTCCCACAGCAGCGGCCGCTGTTATCCCAGAATCCGGGACGAATGCGCTTGGGCAGACCCGAGGTGACCACGGTGTGCCAACAACGATCCGCGAGACTCATCCACTCGGCGTCGCCCGTGACGGCGTCCAAGAGACGAAAGACCTGAGCGTCGCCCGCCGGTCCGTGGCACCAACCGTAACTAAATCGTTCGATGAGTTCTGGGCGATAGGGCGGGTCAGAGTGCGGTACGAGGAAACCGTCGACTGCTGTGTCGCTTCGACTCACGACATCGGCGGCGCCGGCCAGAGCAAGTTCCACGAAGTCGTCTCTCTTTGTCGCCGCCCCTACCGCGGCTAACGCTTCGACGATGCCCAGCGTGCCGTGAGAGATGTGGTGAAGGCGAGAGACCACTCCCTTTCGATGGGCCCAATAAACACCAGCCGCCGTTTTCTCCGCCGTCTTTAGATAGGGGGCGACGGCCATTTCAGCGAGTTCCAGGTCACCCATGTACAGGGCGCCCAAGGCGACCCCCGCGCTGCCCGCCAGCAACTCGAATTGATCGCCCCAACCTTCACCATCGAAACGATCACGTACAAGATTCATAGCGCGGGTAACGCTCGAGAGAGCGCCGGTGTCGCCCAAAGTGACGTGCACTGCCCACAGCGCGACCGCGATACCGGTCACCCCGAAATAGAGCGAACTGTCGTCCCACGCCTGCAGAGCGACGCCGAGTTCTTGACTGGCCCTGATCGCGACGTCGGCGAATCGATCGTCGCTGAAATGACGATGCGCTTCTAACAGGGCTATGACAATTCCCGCGCCACCGCCGTACAAAGTCGGATCGCGTTGCGCGCTCGATCGAGTCGTGCCCCAGGCGACGCCGTTCTCGGTGACGGTTGATGAACTGACGAGCCACTCCAGGGCCTGTGCGGCGACTGCTTGAGGGTCAGCGTGCTCTGCGCTCACCTGACCAGTATTACTGGTCATTACTTCCTCGGGAATCTCTTAGAAGATGTCGTCATAAACACACCATGAACCGGATCGCTCCGCATGTAAGCGCAGACATTGATCGTGAACGCAATATTCGCATGGATGTATTCGATATTTCGAAAATTCTGTGAGCTGCGTGACGGTGCGATGACAATCGATCGTGCTGCGGAGTTTTGTTCTTACCGCGCACTTACGTTGAAAATAACGCGGCGGTACGAAGACATCGTACGTACCGATGTATGCAACAGGAGAGATAATCATGCGACGAAACTCCAAGTGGTTTATCGCCACAACGGTCGTTGTGGTGGTGGCGGCTGTGGCCATCGGTCTGGTGGCCAGTTCATCCAACTCGCCAACGACCACTACGACCACGTCCAGCAAGTCCAACACGATCACGTTTGCTGAGGCCCCCGGGGCTGCCCCCAACTACATCTTTCCGTACCTGGGGTGTCAGTACTTTTCGGTGGCAACGTTGAGTCAGTTCCAAGAGTTGACGTACCGTCCGCTCTACTGGTTCGGAACGCCCGGCTCGAGCGCCGTCGACTACAGCCTCTCGCCCGCAATGCAGCCGGTCTTTTCTAACGGTGATCGAACGATCACCATTGACATGAAGGGTTGGAAGTTCGCCGATGGTCAGCGCGTCAACGCGCAGTCAGTCATGTTCTTCCTGAACATGTACAAGGCTGACCCGACCTCCTACTGCGGCTACAACAAGGGGTACGGCATTCCCGACCAAGTGGCGAGCGCTTCAGGCTCGGGTAACGCGGTGACCATCAACTTCACCGCCAGCGTGAACCCGAACTGGATCCTCTACAACTACCTGGCGGAACTCACGCCGATGCCCAATAGCTGGGACATCACCTCCACGGGCACGTCGTCGACGTGTGCCACCGGCGTGTACGGTGCGGCTTCAACCAACACCGCCTGCAAGGCGGTCGAAAAGTACCTTGACGCTCAGGCGGCGACTCAAACGGACTTCGCCGACTCGTTGTGGACGAGTGGATCGGACGGACCGTGGAAGTTGACGAAAATGGATGACCTCGGTGACGCCACGTTTATTCCGAACGCCACGTACTCCGGTCCGGTGAAGGCCCAGCCGGGCATCAAGTTCGTGAAGGAAGAGGCCTTCACATCATCCAACGCTGAGGAAACGGCGCTGCGAAGTGGCGACGTCACGCTCGGCTTCGTCGACCCGACGGTGCTAACGAGCAACGCGCCCGCACCAGGACAGGTGGGGTCAAACTGGTCAGCCATCGCCAACAATTACAACTTGACGACCGGTTTCACGTGGGCCTTCAACTACGCGCCCTTCAACTTCAGTACGAAGAATCCGAAGCACGCGATCGTCAGTCAGCTGTACATCCGTCAAGCGTTACAAGAGGCGGTCAACCAGAGCGCGATCATCGACAAGGTCGACAAGGGGTACGGAGTGCCGATCGACAGCCCGCTGCCTCCCAACACACCTAAGTCCGTGAGCGGTCTCGCGTCCGCGCTTGAGCCGGTGGCGAACCCGTACCCCTATAACTTGGCGGCCGCGAAGAAGCTCCTGACGAGCCACGGGTGGAAGTTGGTTGGGAACGTCGACGCTTGTGAGTCTCCGGGCACCCGACCCACTGACTGTGGTGCGGGCATCGCCCAGGGTGCGACGCTCGCGCTCAGCATCGTCTGGGCCAGCGGCACCCCCGCCTTGGATGACACGTTCAACGCGGAGATCGCCGACTGGGATGCGATCGGTTTCAACTTCTCGCACTCAGAGGCAACCTTCAACGATGTGATCTCGGACTGCGAAGCCGGCACCACATATGAGATCTGCTCGTGGGGCGGCGGTTGGAGCTACGCCCCGGACTACTACCCCTCGGGTGAGACGCTGTTCGCTCCCGGTGGTGGTTTCAACGTCGGTGACTACTCCAACGCGACTGAGACCTCTGACATCAAGGCCACTACGTCTGGAACGGCCAGCCTGAAGGCCTACGCCAAGTTCACGGCCCAGCAGCTTCCTGTTCTCTTTCAGCCTGAAGCAACAGCGACCAACGAGGTCTTGAAGACCTTGCAGGCGAAGAGCGTCAACGGTGCGAATGGGCTCGCGGCGAATCCGCTGCAGAACTTTATGCCGGAGTACATGTACTACTGATTCATTTGACCGGTCCCCGCTATTCGCGACTAAGCGACCAGTAGCGGGGACCGGTTGCAACTAACGGCATCGACTCACACCACAGTTTCAGTTCGAGTCGGCGAAATGCACCTTGGCAAGAGGACTTCCCTCCACCCACCTTTCGAGCGCCCACTGACTATCCGCTCCATCTCGACGATTGAACTTATCGACAATGTCAGTGAGAACGCGGCGACGTTCAGTGGGACTAGTGATGACAATCGCCACTGCAGGTAGGTCAACCACGACGCCCTTCTTGAGGTGAAATGTGAAGTTTGGCTCGGCCATGAGGTTGAGGAGCCAGTCTCGAGGTCGTGCAGCGGGGCTGCCGCTCAGATAGGTGGAGTCCTCGAATCGGTAAAAACAGATCTCGATGCGGCGTGGCTCGCCCGTGCGCCGACCGATTGTCGTGATATCGATCGTGCGGTCCGCGAAGTCAGGAGACTCTCCCTTCTCCAGGGCCCGACTCACGTCATCACGCATCTGCAGAGGCTACGTTGCGCTGTGACGATTTGAGAAGATTTTCATCGTTGATTCACTTCACATCATCGCGCTACTGCGACGCACCTTTGGCGAGTTCGTCGCGCGCCGCCTGGACGATGTCCGCACTGGTATTGGCGTGACCACTGATACCCCAACCACCTTCGGGCGACTCCGTGATGAGAACCCACGTGCGATCTGCCTGAGTTGGATCGCCGGACGCCAAGGTGACGATGTCGGTGAGCTCTTTGACGACACCCAGCTGTTTGTCACGATCAAGCACGCCCACCGGAGTCAGCACCTGTACGCGGATGTAGTTGCTGTCTCCCGCGGCGTTGGAAATAGACCCCGAGGGGAGTTCGTGGACGAATCCTGCAGTGTTGTTGCGAAACAGAGAGAGCGGTGGAACTTTTTCCCAACGCATGACCGCGTTGGCCACGTCCTGAGCGAGTTGATGCTTATCCGCGAACGTACCTTCTGTGGCGTACACATCGATCATCGGCATTGTGTTCCTCCTGGTCATCTATGATGGTCATCATAATTTGGCAGAAGCCTATTCTATGACGCGCGTCATAGCAACTGGAGTGTGACGATGGGGGACAGCCGAGACAAGATGGTCCAAAGTGCCGCCTCCCTCATCGGGAAGCGGGGCATGAACGCGACGTCATTTTCCGACGTGCTGGCCGACAGTGGCGCCCCGCGGGGATCGATTTACCATCACTTTCCTGAGGGCAAGAGACAGTTGAGCGAATGTGCCATGCGCTTGACCTCAGACCAGATCCTCGCGTACATGCGAGCGAGTACTGCGACCACTGCTCACGGCGTGTTGCGACATTTCACCTCGCTCTTTCGCCAGGTCGTGGTTGCTTCGGGGGGAAGCGCGGGGTGCGCCGTTGCGGGAGTAACCATTGACGTTGCGGATGATGAGGATGACTTGTTGGTGGTCGCACGAGACGCATTTCAGTCCTGGGTATCGCTACTGGCAGCGCAGTTGGAGGGCACGGGTGTGCCGACCACGAGGGCGTACGGCGTCGCGGTGATTTCCATTGCCAGCGTGGAAGGTGGACTCATTCTCTGTCGGGCCGAGCGGAGTGACGAACCCCTCCGGGTAGTTGAAGAAGAACTGCTGGCGCTGCTGGCCGACACCGTGTCATCGGAGGGCGGCGACCCCGCGTGTTGGGCGGGGCTTCTTTGTGAGGAGTGTGGTGTCGTTCTCGCGGAGGGACCGCACCGCCCTACGTGCACGGCCACTCGTTGACCTAGTCGGTGAGAACACCGGCCTCTTCGACCCACTTCCAGTGCATGCGTCCGTGATCAGCGTTGGCTCCGAGTACTCCACCTAAGGTTCCGTCCGCCCATGGGGCTCCCGCAAGCTGCTCCTCTAGTTGTTGGTCACTTAGTTCTGCAATCAACTGGAACGTTGAACCGCGGGCCGCGCCCGTCAGTGCCACGACTTCGCCGAACGTATCGTTTTGATGCTCTCGCTGCCACTGCTCGGTTCTCTCGTTCACAATCGCCATGATCTCGGCGCGCGAGCGTTGCTGACCTTGGTCATCGTTCAACAATCCCACCGGGTTCGCGATTCCCGCTACGTGGCGTCGCACCATCGCGGCGAAGTCGCGCTCGATGAGTGCCAGGTGCGCCAAGTGATCAAGGGCGCTCCATTGATTCTCGGGATCGTGCTGGCTTTTGGTCAAAGGTCGATGCAGCTGCTCGTCGGTTAACTCGACGTATTTCTCAAGAAGCCAGTTACGACCTTCGTTCAGTTTTAGCTCCAATTCAACGCGATCCACAACGCCCCCGAGTCCACCGTAGATCAAGGTCGCGTCGCGGCCTTAGTTACTGCCCCACTGATCTCGAGGCGGCTCGTCACCGTAGTAGCGCTGCGCGTATCGTAGGACCTGCTCGTCGTCGAGGTGGTCGATGTCAACGCGCACGTCGGCAATGATTTTTGCGGCGACGTCGGGGCGTTCCTTCTCGACGTACGAGACCCAGTGGTGCGACGCGTTGGCCTTACCTTTGCCGTGGCCCAGCACCAGAATGGACAACGCGGGAGAAAGGGCCTCGGTCAGCTCGCGCCAATACTGTGAACTGTCGTCTTCGTAGGTGCCGCGAGGATTCCCCGCCTGGTGGTGGACCTTGTGATAGCGCCCGAGCGGATCTGGCGCCACGAGATGCTCGGGACGCGAACCCTCTGAGGCGTCAGTCGGATAGATCGTGGCCTCACGGTAGGCAATAACCACCACGACGTTCTTTCCCTCTAGATCGTTGGCCACCCTTAGTCCTCTTTGCCTTTTTCTTCCAAGTCCTTCGCGACCGTGTCGTATCCCGCAGCGGTAAAGATGTGACGGAGATCAACGACCTGTTGGACGTCGATGTCCTTGTGCTTTGGTTTCGTGATGACTTCGACGTTGTCGCCAAGTCGAACGTGATACTTCCCGTCGTGCTCTTGCTCGATCGTTCCCGTCGCCTCGAGCAACGACAAGACGTCGTGCCACTCGATGTTATGGCTCGTCGGATGTTGAAATATCTGGAGAAGCGTGTCGCGATGATGGCTGCTGAGATGTGGCAAGTCTGATGTCAACGTAGATTTCCTCCGTGCTTGACCTCAGTGTACTGAGCGACAATCGCCGGAGCCACTCGTCGAGTGATCCCTACCAGTCGTGGAGCATCCGATCAAGGAGCGCCGTTTTGATGGAGGGACGGCTGGCGAAGACGAGGAGCAGCGACGCTTCGCGGGTAGAGCGCTCGGCCACGTCGCCCGAAATCGCCGCGCGACTCCCCGTCGTGACCGCGAGCACGTGAGCGCAACGCACGGCCAACGCTGACGCGCGAGCGCGAGCCCCATGCATATCCTTCGGGCCCGCGCGGTCGAGTTCTTCGCGCGCACCGCGAAGTTCGTCATCGAGAACCGAGGGCCCGATCACATCGCAGCAGCGACGCGCGACCCCGAGCGCGAGCGAACCGTTGACGCGAAGTCCCTCCGGTCGCTCGAGACCAGGAGCGTAGGGCTGGCTCCCCACGTAACGGTCGTGGGGAACCTTCAGGTTGGTGAACGTCACGGTCACCGTTGAACTGGCGTTCATCGCCGAGAGATGCACCGGCGTCACGCTGAGGCCGTCGCACAGCTTCGCGTCGAGCACAAAGCTCGCCACGCTCTGGGGACCCTCGCGCGCAGTAACCACGAGCTTGTCGACGATTCCCCAGCCGCTTACCCAGGGCGCATCGCCGCGTAACAGCCATCCACCGTCGGTGGCTTCGGCCGTGAGTCGAGCTGGACCCGGTAGCAGCCCTCCCAGCGAGACCCCTCCCTTCACCTCGCCGCTGATGACCGAGGGCAACATTGAGCGAAGGGTTTCGGGCGTGGCGGGATCGAGGAGGGCGCCCAGAAGTCGGAAGTGCTGGAGCCACACGAAGGTCGTCGTCACACACGCCGCGGCAAGTTGCTCGACGACGTCGCAGGCCTCGGCGAATGCAAGTTCTAATCCTCCGACCTCCTTTGGCGCGAATGCTCCATACAGTCCCGCGGCGGCGAAGGCGGTGAGATGGCTGGAAGGAATGGTCAGCGACTGATCAACAACGGCCGCGTCACGAGAAAGGAGTTCGATGAGGGCCGGAAGCGGTTCGAATGACTCCACCGCTCCATACTTACCGGCGCGGGCACAGGCAGTTCATTCCCAGTGTGAGAACTACCAGGAATTGTGATAGAACGCACACCATGGATGTTCACCTTCGCCACCACTTAATACTGCAGTCGCTTCAGGAGCATGGGGAGGTGCAGGTCAGTTCGCTGGCGTCTGAGTTGGATTGTTCCGAAATGACGATTCGACGGGACCTTGAGTCCCTCGAAGGGCTCGGAGGATTGCGGCGAGTCCACGGCGGCGCCGTCAGTCTGTATCTCAGTGCGGAGGAGGCCCCTTTTGAAATTCGCGCTCTCGAGAACATTGAAGCCAAGACGGCGATCGCCATGGCCGTGGTTGATCTCCTCGTCGAGGGTGAGACGGTCATATTGGATGGGGGCTCGACGACCATGGAAGTCGCTCGATCCATGCGCCAGCGCCGCCTCACCGTCATGCCGCTCTCCCTTCGGCCCGTCATGGAACTCGACGGTTGCCAAGGCATCAAGCTGCTTCTTCCCGGGGGAGAGGTACGCACCAAAGAGCTATCGCTGGTGGGCAGCCTGAGTGAGCACGCTTTTACACAGTTGCGATTCGACACCTTTGTCATGGGCATCTGTGGAATTGACGCCGTGGCGGGTGTCACCACGCAGATGCTGGCCGAGGCCGATGTGAAGCGGGCCGCCGCGAAAGCTGCGCGTCGAGTCATCGCAGTGGCTGACGCGTCGAAGATTGGCCGGGTCGCCTTCGGTCACGTCTGTGACATCGCGGACATCGACATCTTGGTTACCGACGCGTCGGCCGATGATCTCATTGTCGAAGAACTGATCGCGGCGGGTGTCGACGTTCGTCGAGCATGAGCACTCGCGAAAGAAGTAAGGCGTCGAAGATCCCCAACGCGGGACGTTGGATGCGCAACGGTGTCGTCTCAGCTTTTTTCGTTCAAGGTTTTCTCTTTGCGTCCTGGACGGCGCACATCCCGCACATCAAAGACCACCTGCACCTGAGCGACGGGTCGCTAGGGATCGCTTTGCTCGGAGCTCCGATTGGCTCCATGCTGGCGATGCTGGCCGTCTCGCGACTTCTCCCGAAATTTGGGAGTCGCCGAGTGGTGCGCGTGGCACTTGTCGGGTACTGTCTCGCCGGTCCCCTGGTGGGTTTCAGCACCTCGCTCGTCACGTTCTTCCTCGCCTTCTTGTTGTGGGGCGTCTTTCAGGGGTCTCTCGACGTGTCGATGAACGCTCAAGCCATTGCGGTCGAAGGACGGATGGGTCGGCGTCTCATGCCCGGCTTTCACGGATCCTGGAGCATGGGTTCGCTAGCTGGCGCCGGAGTGGGGGTGCTGGGGGTCGGTCTGGGCTGGTCGCTGAGCGAGCAACTCCTGATTTTCGCGGTGCCCTGTCTCTTCGGGGTGGGATGGCTGTCGACTCAGATGATTCCCGACGATCAAGCTCGCGTCGAGAGCTCCTCGGAGCCGACAGAGAAAGCTCGCTGGAGTCTCCTGCAGAAAGCGATTGTCGTGTTAGCCGCCATCGCCTTCGCCGACATGTTCTGCGAGGGCGCGGTGGCGGACTGGACGGCGGTGTACTTGCACGGAACGCTCCACACGTCGGCCGTCGTCGCGGGACTCGGGTACGCGGCGTATCTCCTCATCATGATGACCGTGCGACTTCTCGGTAACAAGGTGATGAATCGCTTTCGCGTCCACTTGGCGCTACCACTATTGGCGATCGTGGGCTCGGTGGGGCTCGGAGTTGGACTGATCATCAATCGCCCGGCGAGCGTTTTGGTGGGCTTCATGTGTCTCGGGGCAGGTTTGGCATTGGTCGTGCCCATGGTCTTCAGCGCCTGTGGGCATATTCCCAACGTTCACCCGGGTACGGCCGTCGCCACGGTGTCGGCGTGTGGGTGGACGGGGTTTGTTCTTGGTCCTCCTCTCATTGGGGGGATTGCCTCGCTGACCTCGCTGCGGACCGCGCTGTTCCTACTGCCACTCCTTACCGCGGTAGTCGTGGTGGCGACGGGGACCGCGCGAGTTCTACGCGATGGCGAGGCAATTATTGCGTAGTCGGTGCCAGAACATGGCGTGTTCTAGTTTCGACAGAACCGTCTAACTGAGGTTCGCCTAGAGAGCGTCGCGGTGCGACTTCTCGTGGCCGCGCGCGTCGACATCGGAGCACGGTCCGCTGACATTTGGCGCACGATAAAGCCCGAACTCTCGAGGAGAATATTACGAATTCATGACGGACCCGAATAATGGACGTCCAATTTTGCCAGTGTTTCAAGGGAAATTGCCGCCCATTTGCGCTCCACAGGTGCCACCTGTAAGCGTTGAACCTCAATGGGTGGGGATCCGATAAGCCGTTTTACGTGGACTTACGCGCCGGTAAGAGCATTGGCTCTTTTCGCGACGCTCGGAACGATTTTCTTCGCGACCCAGTTTTCCTTCACCGGCATTGCCAGCGCCAACGTGAGTGCGACGTACCACGAGATGCCCTGGACCGGAGAGGTCGGCGTGAGTCAATCGTCTCGCTGCGCCACCATCTCTCCCAGCTACGCCTGCACCGTTGGTGGGTACGCCGCGTGGCTCACGAACCCCAGCGGTTGGGCCTGGGATTTCTATGGCGGCTCCATGCCCAGTCACAACGCCTATGGCCCGCACAACTGCACGCTGTACGTCGCGTATCGACTCCAAGAGCGGGGGGTCACCCTCTCGTGGAGCTCGAACGCCTTCGACTGGGCCAGCGCCGCCGCCAACAATGGCGCCACGGTCAATCAGACCCCGGC
>Ga0182030_10007356_pt1 | contig 22988 bp, 21 predicted proteins | sample 812S3MmetaG_FD_121299 | JGI IMG/M metagenome (GOLD analysis project Ga0182030, IMG submission 121299) | Permafrost microbial communities from Stordalen Mire, Sweden - 812S3M metaG (Illumina Assembly) | ecosystem: Environmental > Terrestrial > Soil > Wetlands > Permafrost | place: Sweden...
ATGATTTTCGTGAATTCTTCAAGCGGTACTTGAAGGTCGGCCATTTGTCATGTGCAACCCGTTTATTTGTACCGTCGAAATTTCTCGTCGGCGAAAAATCGGATTGCGGGACGCGCTCTACCTCGCAGTCACAGGCCGGAATCGCGGGGCGGGGTGAGAGCGCGAGTTAGCCGCCAGAACCTAATCTTCCAGGATCACGTGCGCCATTCCTAACTCCGCGGTGTGGGTGATGGACAGCGAGACGTTGCGGACGCCGAGTTTCTCGGCAACCCGCGCCGCCACCCCATGGAAGAGCAGCGTCGGCTTACCCGACCGCAGATTCGCAACCTCGAAATCCTGCCAGCGTACGCCGTGGCGCCAACCGGTGCCGATCGCCTTCATGCCAGCCTCCTTAGCGGCGAAGCGCGCCGCGTAGCGCTCGAAGCGGTTGGCCTTGCGCTCCACATAGGCAATCTCGGCGGGTGTATAGACACGCTTCGTGAAGCGCGCACCGAAGCGCTCGATGGAGGCTTTAATGCGGGGTACTTCCGCTAAGTCTACGCCGGTTCCGACGATCATTTTATACTGCTCCGGTCATTTTATACTGCTCCGGTCATTTATACTGCCCCGGTCATTTTATACCGCTCCGGTAGTGGTGATGGTGAGCCGCCCGTGTTTTACGCCCTTGGTGCTGATCAGTACGTCCGCCACCTTGCGCACTTCCGCGGACCTGCCCTTCACTACCAGGACTTCGAGACAGTTATCGTGGTCAAGGTGGACGTGCAGGGTGGAGAGGATGGCGCGATGGTGATCGTGTTGAATGGCGGTTAGCTTCTGATTGAGTTGGCGCACGTGATGGTCGTAGACCAAGGTCACGGTGCCGACTACCTGGCTATCGGGCGACTCCCAGGTCTGTTCCACCAATTCGTCGCGAATCAGATCCCGAAAGGCCTCGGACCGGTTGGTATAACCGCGCTTCCCGATGAGATGGTCGAACTTGTCCAACAGGTCGCTGTCGATCGCGACTCCAATTCGGCTGAGGCCGCTCATTGTTAGACATGGTAGCACCCACGGCCGCTCGCCGGGATTTTTCCAGGCAGCGAAAGAGCAGGCCGTCCGCTGCCTGAATCACTTTTTGTAAGAAACTAACGAGAGCCTAATCGCCGCTTTGTGCCGCGGCCTTTTTCTTGTGGAACTCCGCCCACCTCTTCTTTTGTGCCGCGGCGATACGTGCCCGGGCAGCCTCACTCATTTCCCGCCTGCCACTCGATTTAGCGGGTTTGGCGGCAGGCGCCGACACCGGCACCCTCTTAATCCTGAGTTGCACCTGCAACTCCCGGATCTTGCCCTCAATCTTCTCTTTTTCCATCTGATAACCGAACAAGGCCGCCTGCAAGAGGCCGGGATCGTGTGATACTCGTGCCATGATACAAAACCCCCCGAACAATATAACATAATGGTGAACGAAAGTTGTCAACATAGCATCTTGTAAAGCCTGTCCCTGGAGGTTACTTACGTGCGTTTGGTTATCCAGCGGGTGAAAGAGTCCAGAGTAACTGTGAACGGTAGTACCACTGGGTCTATACGTATGGGCCTTCTGGTATTGATCGGCATCTCACGGGAAGACACGGCCGCCGACGCGGATTACATGCTCGATAAGCTGCTAGGTCTACGGATCTTCCCCGACGATAACGGAAAAATGAACCGGAATATAGGGGAATCCGGAGGGGCGCTCCTGCTGGTTTCGCAGTTTACGCTCTACGGCGATTGCCGGAAGGGACGGCGCCCAAGTTTTGACCGGGCGGCGCCGCCGGTGCAAGCCCAGATCCTCTATGAGTACTTCGTGGAATCGGCCAGACGTAGTACTGTGGCGGTAGAGACGGGCGTTTTTCAGGCGAGCATGGAAGTGCACCTGATTAACGACGGCCCGGTTACCATCCTGTTGGACTCCGACGACCGACAAAAGAAAACCGCTCCCTGACGGACCCGTAAGGCGGGTCAGGGAGCGGTGTCAGTCTCGACAGCGACTTATTGCCGGCTCATGTATCGCTCATACAAGCGTATCTGCTTGTTGGAGAGAGTGATCTCCTTGCCCTTGATAAAGAGGTGGCGAATCTGCGTGCGGACGTCCATGGGATCGCCATCTACAATCATCAGGTCGGCCAATTTGCCCTTTTCCAAAGATCCGATGGCATCGCCGGCGCCCCAGATCTGCGCCGGATTGATGGTAAGTGCTTTCATTGCTTCATCGTGCGGGAGACCGTAGGCGACGGCCGTGGCCGCCTGATAGGGCAGATCGCGCACGAATTCGTTAGTAAACGTGCCCAGGGCGAACTTGACGCCCGCCTTGTAGGCTTCCAGAGGTTGGGTATATCCCTCGTCGTACTCAGCGTCCTCATTGTCCGGTAAAGCGAGGACGCGGCCCAGCACGACGGGTATGTTCTTGGCCTTAAGCTCGGCCCCGGCCTTGGCGATGTCTCGCGGCTGCATAATCACGATCTTGACGTTCTGTTTTTCGGCCCAGGCGATGGCGTCGTGAATGGCGGCAGCGCGTGACGCGTTGACAGCCAGCGGCATCTTGCCATCGATTACCGGCAGCATAGCCTCGAACCTCAGATCTTTGTGGAAATCGGGCAGGTTAGCCGCTTTGGCAACCTTATACTTGTGGGCATCGTCAAAGAACGCGTTGAGCTTGGCGATCTGGTCGAGTACGGCTCGCCGGGGATCGGCGCCGCCGGCTGCATTGGGCAGGATATCCGGAATGTCCGGCATGCCGCCGCGTCCTCCACGGCCGGCGGCGCTAGGGAAGTTGAGTAACATGGCCGCCGAGCGGTTGATTTCCATCTCTTCCCACGTCCAGCCGTCGGTGTGCAACAGGGCCGCCTGGCCGGCGATGATCTGGCCGCCGCCGCCACCGCGTCCACCGCCGCCGGGCAGCGAGATCGCCGTGGTGATTCCGTTCACCCGCACCACGCCGAAATGTTCGCTATCAGGGTTTACGGCCGAGAGGGCCTTGAGTTGCGGCATGAAGTCGCCGATCTCGCCGGTGTCGTTGGTTTCGCGGATGGATTCGATTTCCTCGAGACCCAGTTGGGTAGCGGAATCGATCCAGCCGGGATAGACACGGAGTCCCTTGCCTTCGAGTACCGTGGCGCCCTTCGGCGCGGTGATCTTAGCGCCGATATCGATGATTTTGCCATCCTGAATGAGCAGAGATCCACCCTTTAGTGGAGCGCCGCTCATGGGATAGATATCGGCATTTTGAATCAGCACGGTTTCACCGGCAGCGAAGGCCGCCATGGTGCATGCCATCAGCAATCCCAGAATTTTCATTGGTTGGGTCTCCTCGTGTTGGTCTGCGGCCGGGCAGCCTTTTCCTTGTCGAGCAATTTCTGTTTCTCGGCGTCCTTAGTGGCCTGCACGGCGACTTCCTTGTCACGGTCGAAGTACTGGGTGCCGTCGATCCAGACCTTCTGCACCTTGGCGAAGTCCGACATCGGGAAGCCATCGTACAGCGCCAGGTCGGCATCCTTACCGACTTCGATGGAACCGACCGTCTTATCGATGCCCAACTGCTTCGCGGGATTGATGGTTACCATGGCGAGCGCTTCGGTCTCGCTCATCCCGCCGTACTTCATGGCCTTGCCGGCTTCGGTATTGAGGTGGCGCATCAACTCGGCGTCATCGCTATTGAAACTGACTACCACGCCCTTCTTCGCCATGATCGCCGCGTTGAACGGGATCGCGTCGATAGCTTCGATCTTATACGCCCACCAATCGCTGAAGGTGGAAGCGCCGGCGCCATGCTCGGCGATCTCCTTGGCCACTTTGTAGCCTTCGAGCACGTGCTGGAAGGTGCGTACCTTAAACCCGTTGTCGTCCGCGGCGCGAATCATCATAAGGATTTCATCGGCGCGGTAGCAGTGGACGTGCACGTAGCGCTTGTTCTCCAGGACTTCCTTCAGCGCTTGCAGCTTCAGATCTTTGCGCGGCGCTATAGGATGCTCACCCTTGGCCACCTTGGCGTCGTAAGCGTCCCATTCGGCTTTGTAGACCTTCGCGTCGTTGAAGGCTTCGCGGATCACGTCTTCCACGCCCATGCGGGTGGCAGGGTAGCGTCCCACGGGAACTATTGCTCCGGGGGCTCCCCGGCCGCCCTGCGGAGTGCCCGCGCGCTTGGGGTTTTCGCCGAGAGCGAACTTGATGCCGGGAGTTGCCCCCGCGAAGATCAGTTCTTGCGCGCTCTTGCCCCAACGCATCTTGAGCGGCAAGGTCTGGCCGCCGATGGAATTGGCCGAGCCGTGCAGAATGTTAGCGGTAGTTACTCCGCCAGCGAGCGCGCGATAGATGGCGATGTCGTCGGGATTAATGATGTCCTTGATGTCCACCATCGAGGAGACCGACACACTACCTTCATTAATGTTGCCTGACCCCGCGATGTGCGAATGGCAATCGATGATGCCGGGGATGAGATACTGCCCGCCGGCTTCGATCACCGTGGCGCCCTGCGGCACCATCACTTTCTCGCCGATGTCGGCGATCTTGCCGTCTTTCACGACCACCGAGCCTTTGAAGATGCCCTTCGGCCCTTCGGTCATGACGGTGGCATTTTGAATCACGATGGTCTCGGCCGACAGTGGCGTGAGCGCCAGCAGCGTGCCTAATATCAGTTTTTTCATTGGTTCCCTCCGGGACCGGGATCTTCGGTGGCCGGGCCACCGCGGCCGCCCGCAGCGGGCGCTTCCGGCGTATATTTCTTACCGTCCACAAACACCATCACCACCTGGGTGCGATCGTCGAAAATCTCGCCCTTGGTGACCACGATGTTGGCAATCTTGCCTTTGTCGATACTGCCCACGCGGTCGGCGATCCCGTAGATTTCGGCCGGCGACAGGGTGAGCGCGCGCAGAGCGTCTTCGCGCGCGAGCCCCGCGTCGATGGCCTTCTTCACGGCGCGCTGGAAGTCGCGCGGCGTGTCCGTGCCATCGGAATAGAGGGCGAATTTCACGCCGGCTTTTTGCAGCGCGGCCGGAGCGCTGGGCGCCTTGTCACGCTCGATGAGGGTCCGCAGGGTTTCGTTGCTATCGTCGGAATCGGCTGTGCGGGCCGGCGGTGTGGGCCACTTGATGCTCAGCAGTACTGGAACGTTGCCCTTCTTCAACAACTCGACCGCCTCCGGGCGATACGCGTCGCGTGCGCCGTAGAGGATCATGCTCTGTTTCACCGGGGTGATGGTCTGCAACTCGGCGCCGAAGCGCAGCATGCGATCGATCTCCAGCACCTGGTTGGCGGGCAGCAGGAATCGCTGGGAAGCCAGCAATCCTTCGAGCGCGCGGTCGTATGCGGGACGCTGCATGCCGCGGGGATCCTTGGCATAGGCGTCCTTGAAGGCCTTGTAGTGGTTGGCGTCGAGGTAGAGTTGGCGGACGTAGGAGATGATCCCCATGAGTGAACTGGGGAAACCGCCGCCGCCACCGCCTCCGAATCCGCGCCCGCTGCCGAGCGAGATGTACTGCCCCGCCGACGGGACCAGCACCATCGCGGCGGCCTTCTCTCCGGATACCAAATCGACGATGGAACCCTGGCCTGCAAAAATTCCGCTCGTAGGGTACGTCACGGTTGTGGTGATGCCGCTGCCGCGAACCGTCTCCACCCGCTTGTCGTCGGCTTGCAGTTCGTCGGCGGCCAACAACCAACTGGTCGTTTGCGGGCGATCTTCGGGCCCCCAGGAGCGTTCCGTGGTTGCCGCCTGCGCCGCCGCGGGAGTGGCTGCCGGCGTAGCACCGCCACGTCCACCGCGTCCGGCAGCCGCAGGAGCAGCGCCGGCGATCCCGACGGTGCTCAACGCGTCGATCAGGCCGGGGTAGACAGTCATCCCCTCGCCTTCCACTACCCATGCGTCGGCAGGTATGGCAACATTCTCGCCGACCGCTTCAATTAGGCCATTCTTGAGGATGACCGTGCCCTTGGCAATCACCGGGCCGCTCACCGTTACAATCTTGGCGTTGCGAATCGCCACGGTCGAGGGGGCCTCGGCCAGAGCGCATGCACAACACCAGAGAAACGAAAACAATAGTAGTTTCTTCATAAGGCAATCCGGGTATTATATCCCGCTAGAATTTGGCGACGTGATCGATATATGACGAATGAAAAGGCGGTGAGGTTACCGGCGCCGGGCTGGGCCGCTTTATACTGGGATTTGTCCACACGCAAACAGGTCCGCTACCGCGATGCCGGCGTCAATATCGACGAGGCAGATCGCGCACTTTCCACCATCAAGAAGCTGGCGCGCCAGACATTTACCAGCGGTGTTCTCACCGACATCGGTTCGTTCGGTGCGGCCTACGGCCTCTCGGGGTATCGCAAGCCCGTGCTGGTGAGCTCCGCCGATGGCGTTGGCACGAAGCTGAAGGTCGCATTCCTCACCGGCCGCCACGACACGGTTGGCGAGGACCTGGTCAACCACTGCGTCAACGACATCGCAGTGCAGGGCGCGCTGCCGCTCTTTTTCATGGACTACTTCGCGGTGGGCAAACTGCGCGCCGAAGTGGCCACGGCGGTGATCTCGGGGATTTCGCGCGGCTGCAAGAATAACGGCTGCGCGCTGATCGGCGGCGAGACGGCCGAGATGCCGGGCCTCTACGCCGATTCCGATTACGACCTGGCGGGCTTCATTGTGGGTGCGGCCGAGCGGGCACAGTTGATCACAGGGAAGGCGATTCGTGAAGGCGACGTGCTGCTCGGGTTGCCGTCCACGGGGCTGCACACCAACGGATATTCGCTGGCGCGCAAGCTGCTCTTCGAGATCGCCGGCTACGGTCCCAAGACGCTGCTGCCGGAGGTGGGCGCCACGGTGGGAGATGCGCTGCTGAAAGTTCATCGCAGTTACCTGAAGCCCATCCGCGCGCTGATGGCAGCGGGTCTGCTGCGCGGCGCCGCGCACATCACCGGCGGCGGAATCACCGACAATACTCCGCGCATTCTGCCCGATGGGACGGCAGTGGCCATCGACACGGGTTCGTGGAAGATACCGCCGATCTTCGAAGTGCTCCGTCGCATCGGCAACGTTCCGGAGGACGATTACCGGCGAACGTTTAACCTCGGCGTGGGGATGATTTTCGCGGTGGGGGCGCGCTCCGCGGCGCGTGCCGAGGCGGTACTGAATAAGTTGGGCGAATCGCCATTCCGGATCGGCGAGGTAATTGCGCGGAAACGTGGCCGTCCCGCGGTGGAGTACCGGTGAAGCGGCTGGGGATTTTGATTTCCGGGCGCGGGTCGAACTTCGAAGCGATCGCGGAGAATGTAGCGGCGGGGAAGATCGGCGCCGAAATCGCGGTGGTGATTTCCAATCGTGCGGACGCTCGTGGGCTGGAGATCGCTCGGGAGCGCGGGTTGCATGCGGTGTGCCTGCCTTCCAAGGGGCAAGATCGCGAAGTCTACGACCGCATGGTGTTGGCCGAGCTTGCAAAGTGCCAGGTCGATTTGGTTTGTCTGGCGGGCTTCATGCGGCTGCTCAGTGCTACATTCATTCGGCAGTACCCGAACGCCATTTTGAATATTCACCCGTCGCTGTTGCCGGCGTTTCCGGGGTTGGACGCGCAGCACCAGGCGTTGGAACATGGAGTGCGGATCACCGGCTGCACGGTGCACTTCGTGGACGAGGATCTCGACTCGGGTCCGATCGTTTTGCAGGCAGCAGTCCCGGTGCTAGATGACGATACGGTGGAGGTCTTGTCGGCGCGCATACTCGCGGAGGAGCACCGGATTTATTCGGAAGCGATCCGGATTGTGCTCGCGGGGAAGTTTCGGATTATGGGACGGCGGGTGATGCACCAATTTGGTGCATAATGGTGGCATGAAGTCCCGAAGCAGTATAGTCCGCCAGAGCGTCAGTATGCCATCGAACGTTGCGGCAAAAGTGCGGAGCTTGGCGAAGGCACGCCGGTTGAGTGCCAACCGGATGCTGTTGGAACTGATCGAAAACGGCATGGAAGCCGAGAAGCGGAAGGAGCAAGAATTCTTCGAGCTTGCGGAACGCTTCCGCAGCGCTACCGATCCTGACGAAGTCAAGCGTCTGGGCGACAAGATGGGCGAGATGGTCTTCGGCCGCTAATGCCGAAGATCGAAACTTGGGGTCACCTGCCGGCCGCTGTTCGACAACACTTGATCGACCGCATGCGCGAGAGAGCCATCAGCCTCGGCGATCTCAATCAACTTCGACTCTGGATCGATGCGAAGCCTGAAGTTCCTGAAGGCGCTTGGTATAAAGACTTCGGGTCATTCAAGATCTGTGGTGCAGGTCCGTTGCCTAAAACGTTCCTTCTGCGGGGTCAGGTCGCCAAAGGTGAGAGTGTTTAGCGCGGCCGCATGAACCTGGTTAGCGCTGTCGAGTTGGGACTTAGAGTACCGCCGTCAGGAGCATCTTGAGATTCGCGCTGGTACATCGGACCAAAGCGGGGTCGGGTTTGCCGCAACCGCGCGCCATCATCGCACGACTGCCGCCGGCCGGGGGTGAGAAGGGGACCGCGACCTTCACGGAGGCTAGTTCGAATGCTGGCGGCGCGGCATCCTGCTGTGCCCATGCCATGCAAGCAATCACGGGTAGAAACGCGGCCGGTCTCATGACACCTCACTTGCGATCTCAGTATAATGCCCGCCGCCTCTGCTAGCTTGGTAGTGTCCCGATGATTTCCTTTTCCAATATCAATAAGCAGTACGGCAAGCAGCTCATTTTCGTCGACGCCAACTTTCAGCTGAATCCCGGCGAGAAGGTCGGACTGGTGGGCCCGAACGGCTCCGGCAAGACGACGCTCTTTCGCATGATTGTCGGCGAGGAAGCGCCCGACGAAGGCGATGTCTCGGTGCCCAAAAGGCTCCACATCGGCTATTTTCGCCAGGACGTAGAGGAGATGTCAGGCCGATCGGTGCTCGACGAAGCGATCGCGGGCAGCGGACGGCTGGGCGATCTGCATCACGAGCTCGAAGCGCTGCATCGCGCCATGGAAGATCCCGAACAGGCGGACGCCATGGATCGCGTCCTGGCGCGCTTCGGTGAAGTGCAGGAGGAGTACGAGCATCTCGGCGGCTACTCGCTGGAGGCGCAGGCTCGCGAGGTGCTCCACGGGCTGGGCTTCGAGGACGAGCAGATCGACGGCGACGTGGGCGCGCTCTCGGGCGGATGGAAGATGCGTGTGGCGCTGTCGCGTGTACTGCTCGGGCGGCCCGACGTGCTGCTGGCGGACGAACCGACAAACCACCTGGACATCGAATCGATCATCTGGCTGGAGAAGTTCCTGAAGGGGTTCGACGGTGCGCTGCTGATGACGTCGCACGATCGCGAATTCATGAACCGGGTGGTATCGAAGATCGCCGAAATCGACGGCGGTGAGATCATCACTTACTCTGGCGACTACGAATTCTACGAACGCGAGCGCGCCATTCGCGAAGAAAATCAGCAAGCGGCCTTCGCGCGGCAGCAGGCCATGTTTGCCAAGGAGCAGCGCTTCATCGACCGCTTCAAGACGCATGCCGCCAAGGCCGCGCAGGTGCAGAGCCGCATCAAAGCTCTCGACAAGATCGAGAAGATCGAACTGCCCAAGAAACGGCATGTGGTGAAGTTCGAATTTCGTGTGCCGCCGCGCTCGGGCGACCAGGTAGCGGTGATCGAGGACCTGCACAAGCGGTACGGATCGCGGGTGATTTACGACGGGTTCGGCCTCACCATCCGGCGCGGGGAACGCTGGGCTGTGATGGGCAAAAATGGCGCCGGCAAGACGACGCTGCTCAAGATGCTCGCGGGGGTGAGCGAGCCCGATAGCGGGACCGTACGGCTGGGCGCGAGCCTGATTATGGGGTACTTCGCGCAGCAGTCGCTGGACGTTTTGGACGCGGAGTTGACCGTCTTCGAACAGTTGCAGAAGGATTTTCCGCAGGAGGGCATCGGCGCTTTGCGAACCCTCGCGGGCGCATTCCAATTCTCCGGCGACGATATCGATAAGCGCATTCGCTCCTTGTCGGGCGGCGAGAAATCGCGGCTGGCTATGGCGCGGATGCTTTACAATCCGCCCAATTTCCTGGTGCTGGACGAGCCTACCAATCACCTGGATCTGGCGACCAAAGAGATGCTGGTGGAGGCGCTTCACGATTTCGAAGGCACCATGATTTTCGTGTCGCACGATCGAACGTTCCTGCGCGGACTTAGTTCGCGGGTGTTGGAACTGGGCGGCGAGAGCGGCCGGGATAAGACGCCTGTGGTGTACCCTGGGACGTACAAGGAGTACGTCGAGAAGATGGGGCACGAAGCGCCGGGGATTTTCGCTTGAGGTAGCCGTATGAAGCGCAAGCTACTCTACGCCGTTCTTATGGCCTTACTGAGTAGCTTGTGGCTGCGCGCCGCGGAACTTCGACCGACGCCGGGTCCGGCAGGTCCGTACCGTGTCTCGGCGAACCGGATTCTCGATCGCGTGGGCCGTTCCTATCTGATTCGTGGCACTGAACTGGCTGCCGTCACTCTGGATCCTGTCAAGCCGGGGGACTTGGGCGCACTGTCGGCCAGCGCCCTGGTGACCATCCGTCAACGTCTGAACATGAACGCGGTGCGCCTGCCGTTTGGCGCGGTGGAGTTTCAGGAAAACGCAGCCTACGCCTCTCGCGTGGCAGAAATTGTGCGTACCGCCAACCGCCTTGACCTGCTAGTGGTTCTCGCGCCCTTTCCGGCGGATGAGCCGTCCTCATTCTGGACGGGCCTGGGGCGAAGCTTCCGCGACAATCCGAACGTCTTCTTCTCGGCTGTGAGTCAGTCCGCCGTGAGCCAGTCCGCCGTCACGGCCATACGCGCGGCCGGCGCGCAGCAGCCCATCGTCGCCAGCGCGCAGTCCTTCCCGATCGACGATGAGAACGTCATTTATCAAACCGACGCGAGTTACGCTACCGCTCGCACAGAATCGGATCTCGCGGATCGGGTGCCCGTGCTGGCCGTCGGTCTGGACCCGCACCTGAGCGAGCACTCCGCCGAGTGCGCGGCTTTCCCCAGCGATCCGGCCGCTGCGACCAGCATGTTGCAAGCGACATTGGAATACTTCGACGCCCATGGCATCTCCTGGATGGTCTCCGCCTTCCGCCCAGGCCAACTCATCACGGACACACGGACTTTCACTGGCACGAAACTCGACAACGGTTGGACCTGCGGTGAGCCGCCAGGCGCGGTGGGCATCGGCCTGGCCGTGCTTGCGCACCTTTGGCACAGCGACCCGCATGGGCTGTTCACCGTGAATGGAGACGCCGGTAATTTCTACCTCGCGCGCGGCGGCCGGGCGACGGCTTATGGCCCCATCATGGCTGATCGCGCGATGGGACTCAGGCCGGGCCAAGCCCCGCCCACCGTTCTCGGCAACGTCTCCGTGCGGATCACGGACGCGCGCGGTATCGCTCGTCTCGCGCCGCTGCTCTACACCGGCGGCGGCTGGGCCTGGCTGAATTTTGTGGTGCCCGACGATGTGGCCGCCGGGCCGGCCGAGATCGCCATCGTGCGAACGGATGGATCGCTAGCGCACGGTCGTAGCATCATCGCGGATGTTGCTCCGGGATTGCGGAGTGCTAGCTTCGATGGACGTGGGCCGGCGCTCGGGCTGGTATCGCAGCGTATGCCCGACGGCTCGGTGCGCACCTTCGAGGCTTCTCGCTGCGCCGGCTACGACTGCGGAACAGTTCCCCTCCCTCTCTCCAGCAGCGTCGTCACAACGGTCCGTCTCGTCGGTTCGGGCTTTCGGCATGCAGACTCGAAACTCGACTTCCAGCTGACGGTGGGGGACGTAGCCGTTCCGGTTCTCTCTTTTGGGCCTCTGCTGGGAGAGCCGGGAACCGATCAGGTGACGGTCCGCCTGACTGACGATCTGATCGGATACGGCGAAACAGATTTGGTGATGAAGGTGCGCGGCGCCCTCTCCGACGTAGTGCGCATCTATTGCGGAGCCGCGCGGTGAGACGAAGTCTGGCTCTTGTCGCGCTCGGCGCTGTCTTGCCCGCGAGCGCGATTCGTGCCGGGAGTGTGAAAGCGCAGTTGGGCCGCTATCTTTTTTATGACCGGCGGATGTCCGTGAACCAAACTACCGCTTGTGCCACCTGTCATCGCCAGGAGTTGGCGTTCACCGACGGCCGCGCACGGGCCCAGGGCGCCACTGGCCAGTTGCATCCGCGCAGTGCCATGAGCCTGGTGAACCTGGCGCTCAATCGCGCATTCGGCTGGAGCGACCCGGGCATACACTCCCTTGAGGAGCAGGCGCTGAAACCAATGTTCGCAACCACACCCACGGAAATGGGCTTAGGGGCAATCCGAGAGGACTTTCTGCGATTGCTTCGCCGCGATCCCACTTACACCGAACTCTTTCCGCAGGCCTTTCCGAATCAACCCGACCCATATACTATTGGGAACGTGGCTCAGGCGTTGGCCGCGTTTGAGCGCACCATCGTATCGCGGAACTCGCCTTGGGATCGTTTCCATATGGGCGATGCCACCGCCATTTCGGAAGCGGCGAAGCGTGGCGAAATTTTGTTTTTTCTGGATGGCGGACCATCGTGCTTTCGCTGCCACAACGGTGTGAATTTCACTGACGGCGAGTATCACAATACTGCGCTCTATGCGGCGTATGTGGCGCCAAACCGTGGCCTGTTTGAATTCACAGGACGCTCCGCGGACCTCGGCCGCTTCAAGACACCGACTCTCCGTAATATCGATTTGACCGCGCCGTATATGCACGACGGCACTGTGGCCACACTTGAGGAAGTGTTGGACCACTACGCTGCCGGCGGGCGGGCGCATGAGAATCCCGCGAAAGACAAGCTCATGCACGGCTTCCCCATGACTCCGCAGAATCGCGCCGACCTCGCCGCTTTTCTACGGAGCCTCACAGATGAGGACCTGATTCATAACCGGGACTTCGCCGATCCGTGGCCCAAGTGAGGTGTTACTTCTTCACCACCGTCAACGTTACCGCTGAAGCGTACTGCTTGGAGTGATGCACGGAGTTGCGCGCGATCACGCCCTTGGACTCGTCATAGTTATTGCCACCGGTATTCAAATTGCGATCGAATCGCGGGAAGTTACTGCTGGTCACCTCGATGCGAATGCGATGGCCTGCGGGGAAGTAATTGCTCGTCGTCATGGGCTGTAAGGTGACTTTGTACACCTTGCCGCCCTCCATCCACACGGGCGGCTTGTCGTACCCTTCGCGATAGCGCAGGCGCTGGATGGTCTCGTCCAGGTTATACGCCACACCGTCCGGATAGACGTCGATGAGCTTCACCGTGATGTCGGTATCTTTGGCGTCGGACGACACGTAGAGCGTCGCTTCGATGGGGCCGCTAGCCTCGATGGCCTCTCTCAGCGGCTCCGACGTGTATACCAGAATGTCGGGACGCGCCTCCATTTTGCGCTGATCGAAGGCGCCGCCTGTAACAGCGTTGCCGGTGCAGCAGACATTGCCGCCGTAGGAAGGGACGGGGTTCATGGGGTCGTATGCGAACGAGTCTGGCTTGTCCGCGCCCGGCGCCGTCGCGGCCAGTGCGCCATCGCCATCGAGCGTGTTCGCCTTGCCGCCGCTCGAGAGATAGAGCGTCATGGGCTGCGCGCCGGCAGGTGGCCACGTGTCCGCCGATTGCCACTTATTCATCCCCATCGTGAAGTAACGCACCTTGGGCATGTTCTGCAGGATGTGGTTGTCTTCGCCCTTCAGGAAGTGATCGAACCAGCCGTAAGTCAGCTCGTTGTAGTCGAGGCGGGCATCGCCCATGCTACGTTCGCCGACGATGGTGTTTTCGGTCGCGCGGGTGTAGCCGCAATGCAGCGTCGGCGCGATGACGGCGTACTGTTCGTTGGCGATGTCTGGGCGCGCAGTTTTGCGCACGCTGTTATACGCCGCCAGGTTGGGGCCGATCGACACGTCGTACCAGGACATGAACCAGAAGCCCGGGACGTTGATCTGCATGTTGTCGTGCCAGAGACCGCCGCGATACCAGGCTGGATCGTTGGGCGTGCGCTTGATCATGGCGCCGCCGGTGGAAACTTCCATGCGGTCGGCATAAATGCCCGTGGGACCATCGACGGCTTTGATCACGTCCATCACGGGCAGGTGTGCCAGCGCCTCAGACCAGTCGACGGGTGGCATCTGCGGCGCGAGGTCGAAGAGTTTGGATGCCTTGATGAGGTCGGCCTGCGTCGTGTTGGGCGGAAACATGGGCCGCACCTGGTTCTGTTCGCCGTAAATCCAGGCCGCGAACAGCATCTGGAAGGCGCCACCGCGATACCAGTTGCCCTGCTCGTAGTACGGCCCCACGCGTCCGACGCCCGCGCCGAAGCTTTGCGGGATCATGGCGGCGAATGCCGGATTGCCTTGCGCGGCGACGCCTAGTTGCCATTCCGCCGTCGACGAGCAGCCAATGGTTCCCACCTTGGTGTTTGACCACGGCTGTTCGGCCAGCCAGGTCATGGCGTCGCTCCCGTCGCTCAAGGGCGCGCCGAGAATGTCGTACAGGCCCTCGGAGAAGAAGTGGCCACGCTCGTTCATCTCCACGTACGCGTATCCGCGCTTTACCGCGGCGAGTTCGTTCCCCATGTCGCGCCACACGCCGTTGCGCACGTCCCAGAAATTGAAGTTATACGGGGTGCGCACGAAGATGACGGGATACTTCTTCGATGTATCCTTCGGGCGGTAAATGTCGGTGGCCATCCGTTTGCCGTCGCTCATCGGCACCATCACTTTGCGTTCGATGATGGCAATCTCTTCCAGTTCCGCTTCAGTGGAGTCGCGCTTGGCGCGGACTTCCTTGGTCATCGGGCCGCCCCGCTGGGCTTGCGCGACGGTGACTACGGTGAGAGTCAATCCGCCGGCGACGAACGCCAGCAGAAGGGTGGCAGGTGCGAGTTTCGGCATACGCATTGGGTTTAGTTTAGTACAAGCTGTCAGCTGTCGGCTTTCAGCTATCAGCTGCTGCCCCGGTACAGGACGAGCCGCAATATCCCCCTGGCTGTGGCCTCTCGGCCGACGGGCGGCGCCCGGGACACCAGACGCACAGCAACACGACAGGCATTGGCCGCTCAATGGCGGCGGCTATCCGGTGGTCTCACCCATTCGCCAGCTGAGAGCTGAGAGCTGATAGCTGATAGCTGTTTAGAAATATACCCCGAAATCCTTTTGCAAAATCAGCGCCACCGTACCCCGCAGGCGCGCCATGCCGTCTTCGTGCGCTGGGTCGATGCGCGGCATGCCGCCGCCGGGCAGGATCTGGGCGCGCACTTCCGCCTCGATGATCGGGCCGAAGCGATTCCACGACCGCGTGAGGTCGCCCACCACCACGATGCGCTCGGGTGCGAGGCCAGCGACAATCATCCGCATCCCGCGGCCAAGGTATTGCGCCATGGTCTCCAGAGCCTTGCCGGCACGCACGTCGCCGTTATCGGCGCGGCTCAACAGATCGAGGAAGGTGAGGCCCGAGCTGGCTGCCCCGGCTTCCCCGTAGTAGCGCAGCGCGGCGCGGTTGGAGGCGAAGACTTCCCAACAACCGCGGCCGCCGCAACCGCAGACCGGGCCCTTGGCGTCGAGCGGCACGTGGCCGAACTCGCCAGCCATGCCGTTGAACCCGCGCAGCAGTTGACCGTTCATCATGATCCCGGTGCCGATGCCCTCGGAGACCGTCACCACTACCAGGTTGCGACTCTGCTCGGTGTGTTCGAACCAGACTGTCGCCAATACGCAGGCGTTGGCGGCGTTCTCCAGTTCCACCGGGAGCCCGGTGGCCTTCATGATGGGGGACCGCAGGTCGAAATCCCGCCACTTGAGGTTCGGGGCGAACACCAATCGGTCGGATATGTGGCTGAAGCGGCCGGGAAGACTGATGCCCACGCCTTCCACTTTCTTGCCGCGGGACGACGCCAGAATGCGGCGGATAGATTCGATCAACTCGTCGACCGCGCTTTTCGGATCGGTGGGAGTGGAGATGACTTCGCGCGACGTGAACTTGCCGTTGGCGTCGGACAGCGCCACGGTAATCTGCTCCGGCCGTATGTCGACGCCCACGATCACGCGTTCCTCATTCAGGCGTAGAAAGGTGGGACGGCGGCCGCGGGGCAGGCGTCCTGTGGGCCCCTCGATCACCCACGATTCTTCGATCAGTTGCTCCACGATCAGGGAGATGGTGCTGCGCTGCAGGCCGCACAGGCGCGCCAGGTCAGCACGCGAGATCGGATGGCGCGTGCGAATCAGATTCAGGACAATGCGCCGATTGATGTCGCGAACGACCTCGCTCGACGCGCCCTGAATTCGTTTAGGGTCGATAACTTTCATGCCAGCCGTTGCTACACGTGAGATGTGAAAGCGTAAGTGTACCTCAGCCGGAGGCCGAACAAAACTAGGGTTTGCGGAGATTTAGCTCGACGAACGGGATTTTTCCCGTCGGTTGTCCGCCCCCAAGGGTGATGGCGAGTTCGTCTGCGGGAAGGTCGTCACCGTCCAAAGTGAACTTCACGTCCTTGGATTCTCCCGCGCGCAGATGCACGCGCTGGAACCCGCGAAGCGTACGCAATGCCTCGTACGGTGCGCCCTTGACGTAGAGTTGGACCACCTCATCTCCCTCTGGTCCCGCGGCGTTCTTGACGTGCACGGTGACCTCCCAGCCGGAAGCGGTCGGCGTGCCCTTGGGCGCCGAATATTGGAAGGAGGAGTAGCTCAGCCCGTAGCCGAAGCCATAGAGCGGATCGCCTTTGAAATAGCGGTAGGTGCGGCCATCCATGGAATAGTCGTCGAATTTTGGCAACTGGTCGACGCCCTTATAGAAGGTAACGGGCAGTCGGCCGGACGGGTTGTTGACGCCCGCCAGCGTCTCGGCGATGGCGGTGCCGCTTTCTTCGCCGCCGTACCAGAGTTCCAGCAGCGCGGCGGCATGTTCCGCGGCGTAATTGGCGGCGATGGCGCTGCCGCTGGTGAGGACTACGACTACCGGCTTGCCGGTGCCGATGGCCGCCTTCACCAGGTTCTCCTGCGTCTCCGGCAGGCCGATTTCTGTGCGGTCGCCGCCTAGAAATCCGGGCTGATTGACCGGCATCTCTTCGCCTTCCAGATTGGGGTTCAGGCCCACGAATACCACGGCGACGTCGGAGTTCTTTACCGCATCGACGGCGTCGGCCAGCATGGCGTCGACGGGTGGGAGCCATAAGAGTTGCGCGGTGCCCGAGGGTCCGCTCATCTTGTATTCCACCCGGAGTCTGTAGGTATGTCCCGCTTCCAGAGGCACGTGGATGGGCGCTGCCGGCCCGCGTGCGCGACCCCTTCCGGGGCCCGCAGTTTCCGCGATCGGTATGGGCGCGACGAGTTCCTTGTCGTCGAGGAAAACACGCGGGGAAGCGCCGAATCCGGAACGGACGGCGACTAGATATTCGCCCGAGAGCGGCGCTTTGAGCGTGCCCGTCCAACGCACCGACGCGGTCAGTGCGGGCGGCGTGAAGCCCCGTCCACCCGGTGCGCGAGGAGGCGGCACGGGAATTACGGCGGCCACCGCCGGGTCGACCACGTCCTGCTGGAAGACGCGTGCTTCCACGCGCGCTAGCTTGGGCGGGCCCGCCAGGTCGGGGTTGTCGAAATACTCGGCCAGCAGTCCGTGGCCCGAGCCGGTGGGCGGCAAGAGGTCGGCCGTCGGCACCAGCGCCAGGCTGCCGGTGACGTACGGACTGCCCATCGAGTAACGGACCTCTGCCTTGCCGGCGAACTGGTGTTCGATGCCTTCGAGCGGCGCCACTTGCTTCGTCGAGAAGCCGTTGTAGTTACCGAGCAGCGCCACGGGATCGTCCGCCGATGGGCCGATGACTGCGATCTTTTTCACCGACGCTTTCAGCGGCAGCGTGCGATTGTCGTTCTTGAGCAGCACGATGGACTTGCGCGCCGCTTCCAATGCGACTTTGCGATGCGCCTCAGAGTCGTTGTCGGCCAGCGTGATCTTGCTGAAAGGCACACGCTCCGGGGGATCGAACATCCCCAGTTTGAATCGCGCGGTGAAGAGCCGGACCAGTGCCGCGTCGATTTCGGACTCCTTGATGAGTCCATTCTTCACGGCGTCGGGCAAGCCGCGGCCATACTCGTTGCCGCAAGTCAGATCGGTGCCGGCCAGCACGGCTGTCGCCGACGCTTCCGCAGCCGATGGGCTGTACTTGTGGCCGTTCGGGCTGTAGAAGTCGTTGATGGCGCCGCAATCGCTGACGATGTAGCCGTCGAAGCCCCAAGCTTTCAGGTCCTTCTGCAGCAGGTCGGTGTTAGCGCAAGCCGGGAGCCCATCGATCGCGTTATAGGCGCACATGATGGAGTCGACGTGGCCTTCTTTCACGGCGGCGCGGAATGCCGGCAGGTATGTGCCGTTGAGGTCGCGCTCGCTGGGTTGTACGTCGAAACGGTGACGGTCGGGCTCGGGCCCGCTGTGCACGGCGTAATGTTTGGCGGTTGCGATCGCCTTGAAGTAATGCGGATCGTTGCCCTGCATGCCCTTGATGAAGGCGACGGCGATGCGGCCCGTGAGGAACGGATCTTCGCCGAACGTCTCCTGGCCGCGGCCCCATCGTGGATCGCGGAAGATGTTGATGTTGGGCGACCAGAAGGTGAGTCCGGAATATCGCGCGTGGTTGTCGCGGCGAATGGCGTCGTTGTATTTGGCGCGGGCTTCGGTGGAGATGATGTCGCCGATGCGCTGCTCGAGGTCGGTGTCCCAGGTGGCGGCCAGTCCGATGGCTTGCGGGAAAACGGTAGCTTCGCCGGCGCGCGCCACGCCATGCAGGGCCTCATTCCACCATCCGTAGGCCGGAATGCCCAGACGAGGGATGGCCGGCGCCTGGTCTTGCATTTGGAGAACCTTCTCATCGAGCGTCATCCGCCCCACCAGATCCGCGGCGCGCTTTTCGGAAGGCCAGTTAACGGTAAGCCAGTTATCGGGAAAGGGATCCGCCGTAGGAGTGGCCAACTGGCCGTTAAGCGTCACAGTCGCGGCCAAAGCAGCCAAAGCCTGCATGATTCTTCGCGCCATCGTTGATCCTCTGTACTATGCGCTCACAAATACCGCGCCATCTTCCACGCTTAACTCGACGCCCGCGGCGGCCGCCGCTTCCTGCAGCGCCGCGTCGAGCATCACCACGGGGTCGGGCCCGATGGCCAGGCGGCGCATGAGACCTTCGCCTTTCTTAGTGCCGACGGTCAGGGTGATCTTCAAACCGCGACGCTTACACTTTACCGCCGTTCCATCCGGAAGTTTGGCATTCATCGGCTTGATGTAGGCATCCACGTAGTGAACGCCGATGCCCGACTTGTCCTCGGTATGTCCGGGAAGGCGCGTCGGCGCGGCCGGGTTGAGGTCACACAGTTTGGTCTTCATGGATTTTCCCTTTCGCGTGTAAATATTGGTCCATCGCCTGCCGAAACGCGGCGATATGCGCCGGCGTGCTGCCGCAGCAGGCGCCCACGATGTTGGCCCCGGCGTCGAGCAGCGGCGCCACACCGGTCACCATCTGCTCGGGAGTCTCGTCGTACACCACCTTCATGTCCACCAGTTTAGGCAAGCCGGCATTCGGCTGGACCATCACGGGCAGGCCGGTAGTCTTCCGGTAGCGCTCCACGGCGGTGCGGGCGCGCTCCATGTCCATGCCGGTGCCGCAATTCAACGCGACGATATCGGCGCCGTTCTCCTGCATGAACTCGGCGGCACTTTCCGGGTCGATCCCCATCATGGTACGGAAGGTCGAGCCGTCGAGCGTCACATCGTAGGCCATCGACCCGATGACACAGGGCGCGCCGGCTTCCTTCGCCGCCTGTATGCCCAGCAGCAGCTCTTCGAGCGACGTCTGTGTCTCCACGATAATGGCGTCGGCGCCGGCATCGACGAGGGCGCGCGCCTGTTCGTTGAACGCGGCGCGCACCTGCTCTTCGGTGAAATCGCCGTACGGTTCGAGCAGGCCGCCGAAAGGTCCGATATCGCCGATGACGAATCCCGGCCGCGCGCCGAAGGCCTCGCGCGCGATGCGCACCGCGGCCTGATTGATCGCCACCACGTTGTCCACCTGCCCATGACGGTTGAGCATGATGCGCGAACCGCCGAAGGTGTTGGTGAGGATGCAGTCGGAACCAGCCTCGGCGTAGCGCCGCTGGATGGCCAGCACGCGCTCGGGATGGGTGAGGTTCCATGCCTCACCGCAGTTGCCCTGTTCCAGGCCGGCGATCATCAATTGCGTGCCCATGGCGCCATCGCCCAGCAGCGGACGGTCCTGGAGCGCGTCGAGTAGTCGGGTGTTAGCTGTCTTTTCCATTGCTTCTTTGTTGGTGGAGTGCGTAGTGAATGGTTTCCAGCACCAGGCCCCATTTGTGTTGGCGGCTGGCGGCGTCGCAATAGCAGCCTGCCGGGCTGGAATCGCGCCGCCATGCGAATACACTTTCCAGAGGCTTTCCGAGCAGCGGCGTTTCGCGCTCGATTTCGGCCATCAAGCGCGCGGCATTGGTCTGATATTGGCACATCGCTGTGTAGCCCGTGTCGCCGGGAACGGGCGCGCAGTGCTGTTCGCGAATCTGATATCCATCCTGCCGCGGCCCCAACACCACGTCGTATTGAAACGCCAGCGGGCGGCCCAGGTTGGTGCAGGTGGTTCCATCGTAGCGGAAGCGGGCTTCCACCGAGCCGTCGGGGAGTGACTGCAGAGAGAGACGCTCGGCGGCCCATCGGGCGAGGGCTTTGGTGTTGACGGAGTAGTTCACGCTAGCTGTCGCGCGCCGGTATGGCGCCCGCCGGAATTGGCAATTGGCGTAGGCGCAGTTTTCGCACGGCACCAGATCGGTCAGTCGCTGTACGCGATCGATGTGCCGGGTAACTCCGAACACTGCGAGTTGCGATTTCTTGGGCCGAAGCGCGCCGGAGTCGAGGGTTTCCAGCGGACCGGGCAGCCCGGTTTGGGGTTCCACCAGGCGGAGCAATTGGCATTGCTCCGCGACGTCCCAGAGCGAATACCCGGGGCTGTAGTGCGGCAAAACGGCCATCGATTCGCCATCGGCCCAGGCGCAGAGGCGTGCGCCCGCCGTGGTAATCAAGTGCTCCACTATCGCTGAGGCGTAGGTCTCCAGGAAGAAATACTCGTCGGGTTTTTCTTCGCGCCACAGCTTGTTGGCCTGCTGTTCCGCTTCCGGGCCGGCGCTCACAGCGACCAGGACTGCGCTGTGCGCATCGGCCTGACGCAGGATCGCGGCCAGCCGCTGGCTGGTGAAACCGGCGCCATCGATGCAGATGCGGTCGGCATCGACGTCGATGCGATTCACCTGGCGGGCGTACAGCCATGGGCGTCCGTGCTGGGCGTACCACTCGCGCGCGGATTCCGCCAGTTCCTGCGCACGCTCGCTGATTTCGTGATCGCGTGGGTAGCCGAGGAGGCGGCGATATTCGGCCGGGTCGACGTGGATGTCCGGGGAGGTGTCGACGATCTCAATCATCGGTGAACCTCGGGTGTGGGGCAGACTTCAGTCTGCGGCGGGCTTCAGCCCGCCCTCCGGCGGACGATGCAAGAGACGCGGCAGGCGGACTGAAGTCCGCCGCAGGCTGAAGCCTGCCCCACCTCATTGAGCCACCTGCCTGGCTTCAATCGGATGGAACTGGCAGCCATCCACGAAAAAATCGAAGAACTGAGGGTGCGTCTCCAGCCGGCAGTGTTCTACCCGCAGCACCAGCCGTTCCAGCTCCTCGCGCTTTGCCCGCGAGAGCAGGGCAATGGTCGCGCCTTCGATGGCCGCGTTGCCGATCTGCACCATCCGGTCCGCTGCAATAGCAGGAATCAGCCCGATGCGCGTCGCGGCCTCGACATTCATGTGCCGCCCGAATCCGCCGGCCAGATAGAAGAGTTCCACCCGATCGAAATCGATGCCGAACTGATTGAAGACCACCTGTAGACCGGCGACGTTGGCGCCTTTGGCCTGCGCGAGCTCGTTGACGTCGCTCTCCAGAAAGTAAATGGAGTGCTCCGCATCGAGCGTGATGCGATGGCCGTCCTCCTCGAAGCGCCCGCGTTCATTCATCCGTCCGGTGCGCAGCAATTCGCTCATCAGCGCCACCAGGCCCGAGCCGCAAATTCCCTGCGGCGCCGCATCGCCGACCGTCTGCAGGTGGAACCGCCCATCGTCGTCGATGCGCACGTCTTCGATTGCGCCATCGAGCGCGGGCATGCCGCAGGCGATAGCACCGCCCTCGAAGGCCGGACCCGCCGGGCACGACGCGGCGAGGATTCGCTCACGATTGCCCACGATCAGCTCGGTATTGGTGCCGATGTCCATGATCGCCACCACGCGATCCTCGTGGGCCAGGTCTGCGGCCAGCATGCAGGCGGCCGCATCGGCGCCCACGTGGCCGCTGATGATCGGCGCGCCGTAGACGCGCGCCATGGGGTGGATCGGCAGCAGGCAGCGGCGGCCCGTCTCGACAAGGCTGGTCGAAGAGCGCTTGCCCTCCGCCATATCAAGCTCGGTAATCGACCGGTAGGGACTCTGCCCAATCGGATACACGCTCTGCCGGAAGAACAGATCGCGCATGGTGGAGTTGCCCACCACCACCATTTCATAGATGGATTTCGGGTCCACGGGCAGCTCTTCGATGGCGTGACTCAGATAACCCGCGAGTGTGCGCCGCAGCAGTTTCCCCGGATGCAGCGTGTCGTAATGAATGCGGGCCATGATATCGGACCCGCCGAAGCGCTGCGGATTCTCGAAGGAGGCGTCGGCCACCATCTCGCCGGTTTCGAGGTCGAGGAGACGCAGCACCACGGTCGTCGTCCCCAGGTCCATTGCGATGCCGTAGATCGGTCCGGTAGCGCGGTCGACTTCCACGCCATCGATCAGGACTCGGTCGCCAGCGCGCGTGACGGCGGGGTCGACCTCCATGGGACGGCCAGTCGATGGCAGCCCCAAAGCGTGGCGTTCGATGCGCATGTGGCCGCGCCGCATGGTGTGGCAGCG
>Ga0182030_10007357_pt1 | contig 22981 bp, 21 predicted proteins | sample 812S3MmetaG_FD_121299 | JGI IMG/M metagenome (GOLD analysis project Ga0182030, IMG submission 121299) | Permafrost microbial communities from Stordalen Mire, Sweden - 812S3M metaG (Illumina Assembly) | ecosystem: Environmental > Terrestrial > Soil > Wetlands > Permafrost | place: Sweden...
CCGGAACCAACCTCGTCGGCGTAGCCTTCTCCCCCATGGGCAACACCATCCTCGCCACCAACGAGGCCGTTTATGATGTGGACTTGGGAGTAGAAGGCCTCAATCTGCATTAAGCTGCCAGCTTCTAGCCTCTAGCTTCCAGCCGTCTCCTGAGAATTCAGACTCTCATGGCGCAGAATAGCCTGATTCATGGTCCGTGATCCCCCACGGAAAGCAAAGTAAGAGTAGGAATGGGGAATGAAAATGGAAACAGGAAGTAACCAGGCCGCCCAATCATTTCGAGATTTGCTTGTCTGGCAAAGGTCGATTCAATTAGCCACTGCAATCTACCAATTGACGCGGGATTTTCCCCGCGAAGAGATCTTCGGATTAACCAGCCAGATGAGGCGCGCCGCAGTTTCCATCGCAAGCAACATCGCCGAGGGTCAGGGACGAATGAGCACCGGCGAATTCCAGCAATTTCTAGGCATCGCGCGTGGCTCCAGCTTTGAGCTGCAAACCCAACTCGTAATAGCCCGCAACCTCGAATTGAGCAACACAAAGTCAATCGCCGAAGCCGAAGCTTTATCCTGCGAAATAACAAAGATGATCAACGGTCTTCTGAGGTCGCTCAAGCAAAAGCAGCTAGCCAAGGGAAACTAACCACAAACCACTAACCACAAACCACTAACCACAAACCACTAACCACAAACCACTAACCACAAACCACTAACCACTGCCTTATGAAATCCGAAATCATCGCCGTCGGTTCCGAGATGCTTACCCCGTGGCGTCAGGACACCAACTCGCTCTATCTCACCGAAAAGCTCAACGAGATCGGTGTCTCGGTGGCCTTCAAGACCATCGTCGGCGACCGTCTCAAAGACCTCGTCGCCGCCATCCGCACCGCCCTCGCCCGCGTCGACATTCTCGTCGTCATGGGCGGCCTCGGTCCCACCGAAGACGACCTCACCCGCGAAGCCGTCGCCGAGGCGCTCTCCGTTGCCCTGCGCCGCGACGCCGCGCAGGTCGCCGCTCTCCACGCCCGCGCCGCCACCTGGCGCATTCCCATGCCCCCGAACAACCTCAAGCAGGCCGACGTCCTCGAAGGCGCAACCGTTCTCCCCAACCCCAACGGCAGCGCGCCGGGCCAGTGGCTCGACACCACCTTCGACAACTACCGCAAGCTCGTCCTGCTCATCCCCGGCCCGCCCAACGAGTGCCGTCCGCTCTTCGACGAGGCCTGCCTGCCCCGCCTGCGCGCCGCCGTGCCCCCGCGCTCGATCGCCAAGCGCACCCTGCGCGCCGCCATGATTCCCGAGTCCCAGGCCGACAAGATTCTGGCTCCCATCTACACCACCTACACCGACGTCGAAACCACCATCCTGGCCCACGCCGGCGACATTCAGCTCACCCTGCTCTGCAGCAAGAAGGACCCCGCCGCCGCCCAGCAGCGCGTCGACGAACTCGCCTCGCGTCTCGAAGAATCCCTCGAAGACTGGCTCTACTCCACCGGCGGCAACACCGCCGATTCGCTTGAACAGATCGTTCTCTACTACCTCGGCCTGCGCGAGGCCACGCTGGCCGTAGCCGAAAGCTGCACCGGCGGCATGATCGCCGCGCGCATCACCTCGGTTCCCGGCAGCTCGCGGTCTTTCCTCGGCGGCGCCATCGTCTACGCCGACACGCTCAAGTCCGCCTTCGCCGGCGTCTCTCCCGAGCTGATCAAGGATAAGGGTGCAGTCTCCGCCGAAGTCGCCGAAGCCCTCGCCAACGGCATCCGTCTCCGCACCGGCGCAACCCTGGGATTAGGAATCACCGGCATAGCCGGCCCCACCGGCGCAACAGACTCAAAGCCCGTAGGCCTGGTCTACATCGCGCTAGCCGACCCCACCCGCACCGAAGTCATGGACCGCAATTTCCGCGGCGACCGCCAGCGCGTGCGAGAGTGGGCGACGCAGCAGGCGCTAGACCTCATCCGCAGACGGTTGATGTAGCTAAGATGGCTGTTAAACATTGAAAGCTGTGCCCCATTCATTGCGGCTTTATCGCGATGAGTGGGCGGGGAAGGCCTTGTAGTCCACCCCACTCCATCTCAACCTGTCGGCAGTTTCTTCGCGATGAGTGGGCCGCGAAGTCCCGCCGTCCACTCCGATTCGATTTCAACCACTCCTCGAACCCCGGTTGCGTAGTGGTTGAAACTGCTCCACTGATATTCGCCGGGAGAAGTAACCAATCCGCGCTTCACCGGGTTGCGGTGGATGTAGCGGATCACTTCGGAGCGATCTGCTTCCCCACGGACGTTGCCGTCAAAGTAGCGTTCCTGCCAGAACTTCTCGCGCTGGCCTCTGAGTTTACGCGAAGTGACCTGCTTTAAGGCCTTGAGAAACTGAGCCACGAGGATCGATGGTGGCTCGTTGATGAGTAAATGGACATGCTCGGGCATAAGGACATAGGCGTAGACCCTTGCCTCATGCCGTGCACGCGTCTGTTCCAGTACGGCCTCAACTAGGTCCTTGGCGTCTGGCGCATCGAGGAAAGGGAGACGGTGAAAGCAACTGAAAGTAATAAAGTGGAGAGCTTCCGCTTTCTGGAACCGTTTCAGACCGTACGGCATGGTCCTATCATAGCCGCAGCCACGGTCTGACCCCAAGACCCGCTCATCACGATAGAGCCGCGATGAACGGGGAACAGCTTCCCAGGCACACGGTGGTCCTTCGCGGCGTGATGAGCGGGCCACCTGCCACGGGCCGCAAAACCACGGGACAAATGGCGTAGGATTCTTGCTATGATCTTGCCACGGAAAACCACAATTGAAGTCTGCAAGGGTCTTGAATCATCCACGGGCCAACCTATTGTTGGCGAAAGGGTCATTCAGACTGACCCTCCGGTGTGGGCGAGTGAGCGAAGTGACGGGGTTGACCTCCACGAGCACGAGCGTTTTGTCTCGCAGTGGATGGATGCAATGCACAGCTTCTCGGTTGAACGGGAGAAGGCTATCAGTCGTATCAATCGCAGAGGCGGGACGGACCCCGGTGAGTACGATGTGGAGTTTGTTGATGAGCAAGCGGCAGATGCCCTCGGCTCAGTGAGTGATCCGTTTGTTGAGATGGAGATTTTGGAGCGGTACGCCACTTGGTTTGGCGACATCGCCACAGCATCTAAGCCAAAGGTGACCGTCCAGTAAAGGAAACTTTCTTTGGGGGAACGAAACAGTGATGGAACCACGGACACGGGAGAGCATAGGTCGTTTGAAGAGGCCCGCCGTAGTCCCGCCCACTAAAAGCGGTGTGCCTTCCAAAGAAATGGTGGAAGAGGTGCGGAGCCTCTTCAAGCGATACGCGGCAGAGATAAACGCAAACGTGGAACTGTCGCAATCCTCCAAGACGATGTACATAGACTTTGCGTCGTGCTTTGTCCGGTGGATGGTGGGAGGATTCAAGCCCGGCTCACGCGGAGGTCGTAAGCCCACAAGCCGGGTATGGCCGGGGCGTCCTCTGGACTGAAAGGCGGCGGTGGGCAGGTGGCCCGCTCATCCCCCCAAAGAACCACCATCTGCTCTGAGAAGCTGTGCCCCGTTCATCGCGGCCTTATCGCGATGAGCGGGTCTTCGGGTAGTCCGTTTGCCCGGTGCCCCAGGCCTCGCTTCGGAGACCTGGGACTCTCCACCGCATTATCTACCCAATCCCTCAAGCCGCCCGCAAAACCCGTCCCACCCGGATCAGCTTCTCCCGCTTCCGAGTCTCCGCAATCTCATAAGCCGACTGCATCCGCATCAGCGTATCCATCCTCACCCCGAACACCTTCTCAATCCGCAGCGCCATCTCGCCCGACAGCCCCGCCTTGCCATTCAGCAAGCTCGACAGCGCGGGCCGCCAAACCCCAAGCGCCGCCGCAGCCGCCGTCACCGACAATCCCGCAGCCTCCACAATCTCCGTCTTGATGAAATACCCAGGGTGGGGAGGATTCTTCATAGGCATCGCAACTTCTCCTCGCGTCTCTGTAGCCTGTAGCCTAACGCTTGTCAAACTCCAGGCGCCTGATCCGAATCGATTTCCCAGGTTCCCGTCTCCCGCTAGGGAGAACACGAGAATAGCCCAGGACAAGTCCGCCGCGGCGGACGCAGTCCTGGGTCAGCGACCCACCAGAATCCCCTGCGTCCCGTAAGGCCGCCTGAAATGGAAGAAAAAACTCCCTAAAGCCGCCGCCCGACCACCGGCTCAGGCGACGCGCTCAATCACTACCGACTCGAGGACGACCGGCTTGTGCGGCTTGTCCTGGCTGTTGCGGGGGACCTTGGAGATCTTGGTCGCGATCTCCTGGCCTTCGACGACTTCGCCGAAGATGGTGTGGTTGCCGGTGAGGTGCGGTGTGGGCGCGACGGTGATGAAGAACTGGCAGCCGTTGGTGCCGGGGCCGCTGTTGGCCATGGCCAGTTTGCCGGGCTTGTCGAACCTGTGCGGAGAGCCCTTGGTCTCGTCCTGGAAGCGGTAGCCGGGTCCGCCCATGCCGGTGCCGGTCGGGTCGCCGCCCTGGATCATGAAGTCGGGAATGACGCGGTGGAAGATGGTGCCGTCGAAGAGCTTGTCCTTTGACTTGGCGCGGGTGTTGGGGTGGGTCCACTCCTTGCCGCCTTCGGCAAGTTCGACGAAGTTCTTGACGGTGATGGGCGCGTCGGTCTCGAAGAGGCGGACGGTGATCTTGCCTTCGGTGGTCGTGAAGACGGCGTAGGTTCCTGGTGCAATAGGCATGTGTGCTCCTAGCTCGGTTTGATTTGATTGAACTCTTCAATGAGGAACGGTAGAAGTGGCGTTAACGGTGGAAGGAAGGTCAAACACTACGCTGACTGTGGCATGAACCTCCGCCATTTGCCCGTTCAAGTTTGGGCGGTAACGCCAAGTTTGCACTGCGTCAAGGGCCGCTTGCTGCAGCAATTTCGGACCGCTAATAACAGTCAGGTCTTTCACGATTCCGTCTGCACCGATGGTCGCTTGGAGAACGACCGTTCCGGAGACACCTGCGTTCTTTGCGTCAATTGGGTAGAACGGTTGTGTCTTACGGATGAGCGCGCCTTGAACAACTGATGGACCCCCAACAATCGGACTCCTTGACGGGGCTTTGTCCACCGCCGGAGGCAACGGCTGACCCTCAGGAACAATGGTCACTTTCTTGAGGATCACCGGCGTCAGCGGCTTGTCGTCGCTGTCGCGCTGGACGCGGGCGATGGCCTTCACGACATCCACACTGGCATCGTCGCACTGCCCGAAGAGTGTGTAGTGGCCGTTGAGAAAGTCCGTGGCCTTTTCGGTGATGAAGAACTGGCTGCCGTTGGTGTTGGGGCCGCTGTTGGCCATGGCGAGGCGGCCGGGGCGGTCGAAGGTCAGGTTGGGATCGATCTCGTCGTTGAAAGTGTAGCCGGGGTCGCCCATGCCGGTGCCGATCGGATCGCCGCCCTGGATCATGAATTCGGGAATGACCCGATGGAATGTGGTTCCGTTGTACAGCGGCTTGTTGTGCTGGACTTTTTTGGTCACCGGGTCGGTCCAGTCTTTCGTGCCCTCGGTGAGAGCGATGAAGTTGGCCACGGCCATTGGCGCCTGTTTCTGGTAAAACTGGCAAGTGATGCGGCCCATCGAGGTGTCCATCACGACCATGGGGCCATTGGGTACGGTGGTCACGGCGACGGTGGCGGCCGGGGCGTCGGGCAGGTCTGCCGGTGGGGCGGTCTGCTGTGCGGATGCAGAGGCCATTGCGGCCGCGGCGAGAGCGGGGGAAAAAATCGAGAACATGAATTTCATAACGAGTTTGAGGGTAAATCAAGGGGCGTGGGCGAGGCCAGTGCTCGTGATTTCGGGCTTCAGTGGGTTTGTTGTTCCAGCCTGATCGCTGCTCCCCTACGGGCGCAGGTTTTTTTGGCAAGCATTCCCAGCATTCCGTCCGCCTCGGCGGACTCCATGCTGGGCTATTATCGCGGGCTCCCTCCGGGAGCGGTTGCCTGTATCTTATTTCAATGAGGATTTTCGAAATGCAAGTTTCTCCTTCGCGCATTGCCGTTGTTGCGTGTGCTGCGATTTGTCTTTGGGTTGCGCCTGTGCGCCTGCCTGCGCAGACGGACAAGCCCGCTGCGGACAAGAATGCTGCCGCCGACAAGTCGGCTGTCGGCGATAGGAGCGCGGCGGCCGACAAGACGGCGCTGCCTCCGCTGCCGGCCGAGGCGCATGCGCAGCAGTCGATCCAGATCGACGGCAAGACGCTGAAATACACCGTGACGGTGGGTGCGTTGCCGACGCGGGACAAGGATGGCAAGGCCGCGGGCGACGTGGTGGTGACCTCGTACACGGTAGAGAGCGAGAACCGGCCGGTCACGTTTGCGGTGAACGGCGGACCGGGGGCCGCATCTGTTTACTTGAATTTTGGCGCGATTGGACCGAAGCATTTGAACGCCGGAAATGAAGGCGACAGCCCATCGGATCCGCCGGTGTTGATGGACAATCCGGGCACGTGGCTGGATTTTACGGACCTCGTGTTTATCGATCCGATCGGCACGGGCTTCAGCAGGGCGACGGTTCCGGAAGACCAGGCCAAGAAGCTCTTCTACAGCACCGTGCCGGACATTGAGTACATTTCCCGGATCGTCTACGACTGGCTGGTGAAGAACGATCGGCTTGGTTCGAGAAAGTACCTGGTGGGGGAGAGCTACGGAGGGTTTCGCGGCCCGCGGATTACTTACTATTTGCAGTCGCAACTGGGCGTGGCGATGAATGGGGTAGTGCTGGTTTCGCCGTACCTGAATCCGACCATTGAAAACGACGGCGACCTCTCTCCGATTCCGTGGCTGATGACGCTGCCGCCGATTACAGCAGCGCATCTTGAGCGCGAAAAGAAGCTGACTCCCGAAGCGATGGCGGACGTGATCACCTACACCGAAGGCGAGTACGCGACCACGCTCCTGAAGGGTCGCGCCGACGAGGAGGCGACGAAGAAGATGATCGCGCGCGTTACGGAGATGACCGGCCTCGATCCCGAATTTGTGAAATTTTCCGGAGGGCGCCTCGAGACTGGGGCTTATCTGCGCGAGGTCTTCCGCGAACAGGGGAAACTGGGCTCCGTGTACGACTCGAATGTGACATCGTTCGATCCATTTCCGTTTGCGCCGGAACAGCGCGCCAACGATCCGATTCTGGCCAGCATTGTGGCTCCCTTAACCACGGCGATGGTGGACTTTATTACCCGCACCGTGGGCTGGAAGGTGGACGCGCGCTACAACGCGCTCTCATACGACGTGAACCGGCTGTGGGATCGCGGAGACGATCTGCGCACCGGGTCGGTTCCGCAGTTGCGGCAAGCCGTGGCCGCCGACCCCAAGCTTCGCATCTTGATCGTGCACGGATGGAACGATCTATCCTGCCCCTTCATGGGATCGATCCTCACCGTGGATCAGATGCCCGTGATGGGCGACCCGACGCGGGTTGCAGTGCGCGAGTATCCCGGCGGACATATGTTCTACACGCGCGAGTCGAGCCGCTTGGAACTGCGCAAGGATGTGATGGATATGTATTCCAGGCATTGAAAGACAGTTCACAGTTCGCAGTTCAGAGTTCCCAGAATCGAGATCTTGGGCACCCAAAGTGAATGCGATTTCGATCGGCGCTCTCAAACGATTCGGAGGAAACGGCTGGGCGCGAGTTGGGCGCCGGGGAAGACGACTTCCATGTTGTCGGCGCCGAGGGTCCGCGACACCACTTCGCCGAGCACGTTGCGGAAGTCGGTGGTGAGAACCAGGTCGCGGCCTTCGTTGAGCTGATCGTTGTCCAGGCCGGGCCACTTGCCGTACACCTTGCCGCCCTTCACGTTGCCGCCCAGGACGAACATGGCGTTCGCGTGTCCGTGGTCGGTGCCGCCGGTGCCATTTTCGCGGGCGGTGCGCCCAAACTCCGACATCGTAACCAGCGTGATGTTCTCCGCGTCGGCGCCCATGTCGCGCCAGAAAGCGGCGATGCTCGCGGAGAATTCACTGAGCCGGTTGGCGAGCTGACCGTTGACGCTGCCCTGATTCTGGTGGGTGTCCCACCCGCTGACGTCGGTGAACGCGGCCTCGACGCCGAGATCGGCCTTGAGTAGCTGCGCAATCTGCTTCATGCTGTTGCCGAATTCGCCTCCAGGGTAGTTGACGCCGGGGCCAGGCGTGTATTGCGCGGGGTTGGCGGCGCGGAGCATTTTGACTGCATCGAAGGTCTCGTCGCCGGCGGCGTGGAAGATGCGGTCGCCCGAGTCGGCATACATGGCTTCAAAGGCGCTGGCGGCTGGCGAGGGCGCAGGACCGCGCCCGGCTACTGTGAATCCGTTGACGTTCGAGAGGGCGATGGCGGGAATCTTTCCAGCCAGAGCGCGCGGCACATCGTTGCCGAGTGCGAGGGCGCGGAAGGCTGTGTGCTGCTCGCATGTGCCCGCGCAGCGGTGGTGCAGGTCTTCGGCTTGCAGGGCGCGGTTGAGCCATCCATCCTGCGTGCTCTTGACGCCGGGGGTTCCGGACTCCATGTAGTCTTGCGCGTCGAAGTGGGAGCGTGTGGTATCGGGCGAGCCGGCGGCTTGGACGATGGCGAGATGACCCTGGTCGTAGAGGGGCTTGAATGCGGATAGAGAAGGATGCAGGCCGAAGAATCCATCGAGATCGAGGACCTGATCCTGGGGAATGGCGATGGAAGGACGCATGGCGTAGTAGTTCTTCTCGCGGTAGGGGACGACGATGTTGAGGCCGTCGGCTGCGCCGCGCTGAAACACGACGACCAGGCGGTGCTTCGGCGAGGGCGCGGCTTCGGCCATGACGGAACGGACGAGGAAGCTGGGGATAGCCGCGGTGCCGGCGACGGCGAGGGCGCCCTTGTGGAGGAAGAACCGTCGGTTCATCGGCATGGGGACTCCTTGTGCCGTGCGAATTGTTACCGCCGCTGGAAATCGGGAGAACCGATCAGCAATCCGGCCAGCACCTGGTCTTGCTTTTCAATAGCACTTGTAGTGGGTGCGCGAAGCTGGCGCAAGGCAGTCGCCACTGGATGAACCGATGAGTTGTCTTGAGCGTTGTTTTGCGCCGACTGCGCTTCGAATTGCTGCAAGGCGGCGGTGCGGGTCGATTCCGTCGCGCCGCCGGCAATAATGATCGGCTCGATGCGCGCCTCTTCCGACTCAGGGGTTGGCGCCGTGTCGGATTCGGCGCTAGCCAGGTCGGGAAGCGGCATCCAGTTGATGACGATGCCGGGAAGGCGGTTGGCGGCGAGCGAGAGCGCGAAGTTCATGCGATCGACCAGTGCGCCTGTACTGACCCACGAGGACGACTTCCAGTCGTAGCCCGTAGGCGGAATTGCGCCATAGACGGGCATTCCCATCTGGCGAAGGTTGTTGGCCAGAGGCATCATGTTCTGGATATCGGCATTGCCGGCGCGCGCGGCGGAGACGACGAATTCGAGAGGCGTTTTGACCTTGGCGCGATAGGCGGTCGAAGACCAGAACTCGGGCGAACGGAAGAGCGTTTTGAGGACCACCGCGATATCGCCGCCGCTGGACATATAACACTTCGCCATGCGATCGACGAGGGGTTGCGGAGGATCGTCGGAGACGAAGCGGATTGCCAGTTTGGAACTAATGAAGTGGGCGGTGGCCGGGTTCGAGGCGAGCATGTGGAGCAGTTCGCGGCCTTCCATCTCGCCGTTATCTTTGATCTTTTTGCGCAGGACCTTTTTCGTGCCCGGTTCATGGCGGTTGGGATTGAAGGAGAACTGCGCGTCGATGACCGGGCGATCGATAGTCCAGCCGGTTAGGACGCGCGCCACCTGCGTTACGTCGGCCTGGGTATAGCCGCCGTTGACGCCCAGGGTGTGGAGCTCCATCAGCTCGCGGGCGTAGTTTTCATTCAGGCCTTCGGGCGCCTGTTTTTTAGCGCCGGGGCGGCGTGCCGCGGCCATCGCGGCACGCACAGCGGCCAGTGAGCCGGGGCCCATGCTTTGGGCGTTATCCAGGTAGGCCAGCATCGCAGGGCTGTGGGCTACGGCTTCCAGCAGGTCTTCAAACTTGCCCAGCGAGCGGGGCCGAATCGTGTCGCGCTCGTAGCCGACCAGGTAGTAGGGCATCTGCTCGTTCTTGCGCAGGTAGACATTGAAGTGATTGAGCCAGAAATCGGTCATCACCTCCTGCAGTTGCGCCTTTGAGTAGATGTCGCGGGTCAGGCGCTGAGAGATGAGGTCGTCGGCGACCAGGCGCTCGGGGTTCTCCAACGCGGCTACCGTGAGTTTGAGCAGAGGATTGAGGCCGGTGTTGAGGGTGACGCGCTGCGCGGGCTTGAGGGACTTGATGAAGCTGTCGAACTCCTCGGGCTGCATGGCGGCGAGGCGGGCGACGCGCTCTTGCGGATCGAGGGCCAGAATGCGGGTAATGGAGAACTGGTCGAATCGCGGTTCAGCATCCGCCGGTTGGGGGGCGTTCATATCCATCTGGCCAGGAACCTGGCCGGAGGCCTGGGCAGGGGCGCCCATGGAGCCAGTGTTGGCGGCAGTTCCGCTGGGGGAATTCATTGTGGGGCTGGCGGATGAATCGACGCTCATCATCGTGCCGTCGGAGGCCAACTGCATCCTGGCAGGGGCGTTGGCCGGCGGGAGACTGTTCACTTGGGCAGGGGCATTCTTCTGGCCTTGCACGGCCTTTCTGGCCTGAATGCGGTAGATCTGGTTTTGGTAGATGGCGCGCAGGGTTCCGGCGGCCGGGATGGGAACCTTGCCGTCGATGGCCTGGCGGATCTCCCCGTTGCTGGGCAGACGGTAGAGCAGGTCCCCGGTGTTCCATTGCATCTCGGGGAACTGGGCGAGGCGAGCGTTGAGGTCTGCTTGGTCGATGGAGGCGGGGTGAAGCTGCTGGTCGAACCATTTATCGAGGCCCGCGTTGCCTTGGCCCAGGTCGCGGACGGCTTCAAGATCGCCGGGCCGGGGGCCGAAGGTGAAGCGATTGAGGGCGTGGAGGATACGGTCGTCGCCCTGGAGTTGCGTGGATTTGTAGTTGGGGCGCGAGGTTTTGACGGGCGGGTCTTGGGGGGCTTGTTGCGCGTAGCCCATGGGGAAGCAGAGGGTGCAGCACAGCGAGAGTGCCAGAGGGCCTTGGAAGGCATTCATTGCGGACGCTCCAGGGAAGATGGCCGGAATGGTGCGCGCGGCGCTGACCTGCTGTATGGTCAAACTCTATTTTATGGGGAAAGTTGCGGTGGAGCGAGTTTACCGATGTCTCTTGTGCGGCGGGGCCGCGACAAGATCCAGACTTCGCAAGCCCTCGAGAGGAATGAACAGAGTCAGGCTGGTTGGTTCCGGGGCGCTGGTCAACGAGAGGTCATGAATTTCGAGGAGCGAAGGGCACGGGCCGCATTCTACGAGCGGATTAATTGCAAGTGTAACGAGAATCGACTGGTTCGAGTCTGCGCCGACGACGAGTCCTTGGTTCCATGGCTTGAACCCGTGAGCCGTTACCAGGAGATCGTAATTGCCTGGAGCGGCCTCGAAAGCTACGTCTCCTGAGGAGTTGGCAATAGCGGAGAACCAGGGATTTGGTGCTGTTTGGCCGACAACGACTCGTGCGCCGGGTATCACCGCGCCGGACTGGTCTGCGACTCTGATGGTGAGTCTGCCAGTTGACGCTTGCTGAGCCGCATCCAGCTTTGCCCGGATCGCTTGATTCGGGTGCGCTCCGAACTCTATTTCCGTGGACCACTTTCTGAATCCATTGGCACTTACTGAAATGTCGTAGATGCCTTTCTGAAGGTCAATGGGCGCTTCGCCCAGGGTGTTGGTGTTGGTGCTGCCAGACCAATGACCGCCGAAGTTGTCGGGTAACGTCGAGGTTGCTTCCACATTCGCGCGTTGGATAACTGCCCCGGTAGCATCCGTGACTATGACTTTCAGCAGGTCCTGCGAAGCCTGTACGGACTGGTTTTCAAGTTCATGGTTTCCGGATTCAGAGTCAACAGTCACACAGGGCCCGGCGCAGGGTCCAGGACATGAGTCAATCTGTAACTTGGCCGAGACCACTTGGTTCTGCTCATTCAGAGGCTCAAGGAATTTCCTGAAAGGGCAGAAGCCTTGACTCTTCACGTGAAGATCGTAATTACCGGGCGGTAGGTCAAATTCAGCTTTGCCGACCGCATCGGTTTCGAATTTCAGCGTTTGTGCGTTGGGCAAGGAGGCGACTTCGACTGTTGCCTTTGGGACGGGGGCGCCGGTCACATCTGTCACCTGAACCGTCACTTGGGTCTTGGTGTTTTGCTGCGCGAAGACAGCACTCAGCGGGATGAGCGAGAACGCGATCCAAATCTTGCGGCGGATCATAGTGGCCCGATTCTAGCAGCCTTTTTTGCAGCGGGCCATAATGGCCGCGTGGAGGCGGTCTCTCAGGTCGTTGGGCAAGTCGTAGAGCTCGTGCGAGCGGTAGATCTCGATGGTCTTGCGGGTGGTATTGAAGACGACTTCGCAGTGCCCGCACTTGTGCATGTGCTTTTCGACTTCGGCGCGCGTCTCCGCGGCGATGGAGTTGTCGATGATGTCGTCGAGCAGGGCGATGAACTCGGTGCAGGTCACGATTCAGCCCTCACTTCCCTGGGGCTCGATCTTCTTGACCCAGGTTTCTTGCGGAAGTAGCGGCTGAGACGTTCGCGAAGTTGCAGGCGGGCGCGCAGCAGGCGCGACTTGACGGCCGGAACGCTCAAGCCCAAGGCTTCCGCAGTGTCCTCGGTAGAAAGCCCCTGTACGTCGCGGAGTTCGAAAACCACCTTGAAGCCGGGAGGAAGGCCCTTGATGGTCTTCTCCAGGATCTCGCCGAGTTCGGACTGAGTGTAGTTCTGCTCCGGATCGGGAGCCCAGTCGGCCAGGTCGCGGGGAACGGTGCCTTCCTCGGTCTCCAGATCCTCGTCGATCGAAACCATCCTGCCGGTGCGGCGCTTGCGCAGCCGCATCAGGCTCTCGTTGACCGCGATACGAACTAGCCATGTGTAGAATTTCGAATTCCCCTGAAACTGTTCGAGCTTCTCGTACGCCTTGAGGAACGCGTCCTGCATCACGTCCTCGGCATCTTCGCGGTTTTGCGTGATGTGCTGCGCAATCCGGAAGATCTGCCGCTCATACTTGCGGACCAGCGTATCGTAGGCCGAGACATCACCGGCGCGGACCTGTGCAACCAGGGCCACGTCGGGGTGCTGCTCGTCTTGTCCAACAATCGATTGGATGGTCGTCATGGGGTGTGGATGCGGAAATCGTAGAGAAATTCGTAGTGAAAGTTCGTGGGATGACCGGCGGTTGGTTCAGCAGACCGTCAAAAGAAGAGTGTAAAGGACGGCGGGGCAAGGCACCAAACGGGATTGCCCAACCTGGGACCGGGGGGTCGGCCGATTCCGGGCCAACGCTCGCGGTAACTGCAGTGATTCACGTCAGCGATGGTGAGGGCCAAATCGGACTAGAGTGGAAAGTATGAGGACAGCTTCTTTCCTGGAGTCGATTGCGAGGCCAACGGCCCGATGCCTGGCCGGTGCGCTTTCTTTGCTGATGGTAGTGATGCCGACGGCGGGGCAGACGCCTGACGACACGGGGACGAGTGCCGCTCATTCGGCGACCGGCACGGGAAAGACGGCTGCGAGCAGCAGGAAGAGCAAAAAGAAATCCGCAAGCAAGAGTCACAAACCAACCAGCCGGGCCGGCACGGCGAGCAGGGCGGCGAGAGCGGCGCGGACAGCGCGGATTCGGCAAGCGTTTGTGGCTTCAACCGAATTGCGGCCGATGGCGCAGCAACTATCGAATCTGCGCACGCCGGAGGCTTATGCGGGAGTGACTGCCTATGCGCACAGACACACGGGCGAGGCGGCTGCGGCTGCCTATCTCGCGCTGGGCCACGCGTACCTGCAGGACAAGCGCTATACAGAGGCTGAAGCGAGCCTGCGGCAGGCGCGGCAGGCGGGCGAGGAACTGGCGGACTTTGCGGATTTTCTGGGCGCGGAAGCCAGCCACGATGCCGGCGATGAGGCCGCGGCCGAGGCGCTGCTGCGCGGGTTCATGGATCGCTATCCAGACAGCATCTTCGACGTGCAGGCTCCGGAACTGGAGGCCAATGTTCTGCTGGCGATGAACAATGCGGGCGGCGCGCAACGGGTGTTGGAGCAGGCCAGCGGGTTGGCGGCAGAGGACCGTACAGGTTATCAGCTTGCCCTGGGACAGGTGGAGTATGCGCTTGGCCAGCGAGACACCGCGGGACGGACGTTCAAGCAATTGTTGTTCGAACATCCACTGAGCCAGGATGCGCAGGTGGCGCGGGCGCGGCTCACGGAGATGGGCGCGGAGGCCACGCTGACGGCGGCCGAGTTGCGCGGCCTGGGAGATGCTTACTTTAATGGCGGGCGCTACGGAGAGGCAGCCGAGCAATACCGCGCTCTGCTGCGGACGGCTACTCTGAGCGCAGGCGATCGCAACACGATTGCAGTTGCGGCCGCGGCCTGCGATTGGAAGCTGAAGCGGCTCACTCCCGCGCAGGTGCAGGGACTGGCCGATACCAACGACGAGAACGGCGCGCGGCGGCTCTATCTGCTGATGGAACTGGCCAGGGACCGCGACGACTCGACCGATCTGCAGCGAATTGTCACCGAGATGGAGACAAGGTTTCCGGCCAGTCCGTGGCTGGCCGAGGCGCTGTTTTCAAGCGGCAACATGTACCTGCTGAAGAAGGACTATCCGGCGGCGGTCGAATGCTACAAGTACCTGGCGGCGCATTTTCCCAGCGGCAAGAACGCGGCGTCGGCGCACTGGCGAGCCGGGTGGCTGAGCTACAGGCAGAGGCTTTATCCGGAGGCAGCGCGGCTGTTCGACGAGCAGATCAGGCTTTATCCGGCGGCCGCCGAGACGGTGGGCGCGCTCTATTGGCGAGGGCGGCTCTACGAGACGGAGGAGCACGCCCCGGCGCAGGCCGCAGCCAATTATCGCGCCATTGTTCGCGCCTACCAGCACTATTTCTATGCGCAGATGGCGCGGGTGCGGCTGGCGGCGCTGGGCAACACGCAGCCGGTTGCGGCTCCGCAACTTGACCGTCTGCAGCCTATGGCGCAGCCAGTGCTGGTGGAGAGCTTTCCGGCCGAGAGCCCGCACCTGGCGAGGGCGCGGCTGCTGGCGAACGCCGGGTTAAACGAATATATTGCGCAGGAGATTGCGGCCGATCCCGACTCCGAATCGTGGAGCGCGCTGGCCGAGGCACAAATTTACTCATCGTATGGCGAGCCCTATCGAGCGATGCGGGCGCTCAAGCGGGCGCTGCCCTCTGCGGCTTCGGCTTCCATCAAGTCGATCCCGCTGGCCTACTGGCGGATACTGTTTCCCGAGCCGTGGTGGGACACGATCAAGGCGGAGTCGGCGAAGAATAATCTCGATCCCTACCTGGTGGCCTCCCTCATTCGCCAGGAGTCGGAGTTCAACCCGTCGGTGGTTTCCTATGCCAACGCGTGGGGCCTGATGCAACTGCTGCCCTCGGTCGGGAAGGCGATGGCGCGCGAAGAGGGCATGAGTCACTTCCAGACATTTCAATTGCTCGATCCGGAGACGAATATACGGTTGGGAACGCGCTATCTGCGCCAGATGATGGACCACTTTGGCGGTGTGCAGGAGTACGCAATGGCAGCCTATAACGCGGGCGGCAATCGGGTTGCGGACTGGGAGGCGGCAGGACCTTACCAGGGCATGGATGAGTTTGTGGAGTCGATACCGTTTACGCAGACACGCGAATACGTGGAGGCGATCCTGCGCAATGAGGAGACATACAGAGCTATCGATGAATCTGCGCGTTCGCAAGGCGCCACCAGAACGGGTGCGGCGCAATGAACCAGTTTGGGAACCAGTTTGGATCGATATTGAGGCGGGGAATCCCTTTCGACACTCCCCGCATCCGATTCCATTTGACTTCGATCGATCCCGGCGGCCACACTGATTGAAATATAGATTCAAACCCGAAGCCTTACAGGCTTTGGGATGCCATTCGCAGCCTGCAGTTGTACGAGAAGGGCCGGGGCCAAACGATCGGATTCGGCTCGGTTACATCAACCCACTGGAGGGCACGATGTCAGCCGACTTGCAGTTCATGGAAGAATGGATCCCCGAGAGAATGGACCCTGGAACGGTTTTCCTGCTGGAGAACCAGGCCAAGATGGGTCATGCCCAGAATCCCTTCGTGGCCGTAATGTCGTGCCCGCGCTGCGGCACGCTGGGACTGATTACCCGCCGTCAGCTTTACGCGGGCGAGACCATGATCTGCGGAGGCGATGTCTGTTCCGCCGAGTACAAGCTGGACGGCGAGAACATCTGCTTCCGGCGCACGCAGTAGGTACGCGCCAGGCAGACTTTGCCGCATAGACGAAGGGTGGCGACTACGCGCTGGTGCAGGGGTGCCTGCTGTCGATCGGGTTGACGTATGTGCTGCTGAACCTTCTCACGGACGTGGTGTATAGGTGGATCAATCCGCGGATGCGGGAGTAACGAACTCTCGGCCTCACCAACTCCACGTGTAGCCGATTCCGGTGGTCGTGTACCAGGGAACGGTTGGAATCTTGTTGTAGCTCTCCTGGATCCAGATTCCGTTATGGTCGTTGAAGTGGATGGCCGCGCCCAGCGCCTCGCCGTCGTAGAAGCGGTTTTCGACGTGCGCATATCCGGTGAAGCTGGTGAGCCCGGCCTGAATCCAGGTGTAGCCGGTGACAAGCTTGGTATGCGGAATCCCGAAGTTCTTCATGACTCCGAGAGCCTCGGTGTGGGAGCCGAAGTCGGTGTGGAAGAATCCATGCGAGCCGGCATTCTCGTAGGTGTAAGCAAGGGTCAGCTCGTCGCCGATGGGGTCTTTCTTCAGAAAGCCGAAGGTGTGACCGATTCCGATGTTAAGGTTGGCTCTCGGTACCAGGCCGGGCCGGTCGAAGTCGGAACCGGGCATGATAAATAAGTCGGTTGATGTGCCGGAGTCTGCCGTAGCGGCCTCCGCGGCGGTCTGCTGAGAGCCGGCGGACGGTGTCTGCGCGGAGATTCGCGCTGTGCAACTGATCGCAAGGGCAAGCGCAAAAGAGACGGAGAGCTGGAGCGCCGTTGCTTTCATTCATGACGCCTCGGACGATATTTTGGCGCGGCTAGGCTTCGCGGAGCTGAAACCGGCAACGTTAATTGAGATTTCATCAACGAGCTCATGAGCAAGGCATGAAGAGCTGTGGCCAACACATCACGATGCGGAACGATGGGTGGCGCTCTGCTAGGCGAAGTGAGGAGGGATCAGTTGCACGATCTCCGGCTTCAGATCCTCACCGGCGCCGATCGTGAGCAGACCCACGGTGACCGGCAACTCAAAACGGCGCGGCCCGCACGAGCCGGGATTGAAGTAGAGGACGCCTTTTTTCGTGAAGTAGTTTGGCACGTGCGTGTGCCCAAAGAGCACAACCGCGAACTTTCCCGCCGCCGGGTCGAGGTGCAGCGTCTTCAGGTCGTGGAGCATGTAGATGTAGCGGCCCTCGATGAGGACCACATCGGTCTCCGGCAGCTTGCTGAAGGAGCTTTCGCGATCGACGTTGCCGCGTATGGCGGTGACCGGGGCTATCCGCTCGAGCTCTTTCAAGAGGGAGGGCTTTCCCACATCGCCCAGGTGGAGGATGCGCTCGACCCCCTTGAGCGCCGGGGCCACCTCGGGGCGAAGCAGGCCGTGAGTGTCGCTGATTACGCCGATCTTCATATGCGGAGGTCGAGAGCATTTGAGGTCATCTCTGTCATAGTACCTCCGAGATCGCTCCCAGCGATCCTCCATCCATTAAGCTGAAGTAGTGCAAAAAGCTGAAATAGGGTGACCGAAAACTGAGATGAAGGAATTATCGCAAGTCGACGAAGCGCCGGCTCGAACGAAATGGCGGCAAGCGGTGGCAGCCTATACTGAGCCGCGTGTGCTGCGGGTGCTTGCGCTCGGATTCGCGAGTGGCTTGCCACTCCTGCTGACTTACTCAACTCTTTCATTTTGGCTTGCAACAGGCGGCGTGCGGCGCGCAACGATCGGCACTTTTGCCCTGGTTGGCACGCCCTACGCGTTCAAGTTTCTGTGGGCGCCGCTGATGGATCGCGTGCCTCCACCACTGCCTTTGGGACGACGGCGCGGTTGGGGAATCATCATCCAGATCCTTTTGATCGGCGCAATTCTCGGTCTGGGATTGTGCAATCCAAAGCACAACTTGACCCTGATGGCCGCCTTGGCGGTACTTGTCGCATTTTTATCCGCGAGCCAGGATATCGTGATCGATGCCTGGCGGGTGGAGATCCTGAATGGAGATCAGCAGGCTCCCGGAGCGGCCATGATCCAGGCCGGCTATCGGGTCGGCATGCTGGTTTCCGGGGCTGGCTGCCTGTTCATCGCAGCGTACGCCGGTTGGTTCGCCGCCTATGCCACAATGGCTGCGTTGCTCGGGATAGGAATGCTGGCGTTTTTGTTTGGGCCCGAACCGAAGGCCCCGGCGGAGACTTCCTATGCTGCGAGATCGGGTTGGGATGCGATTCGCCACGCGTTTTCGACCGCCGTGATCGGTCCCTTTCGCGATTTCATGCATCGGCCGCTTTGGCCTGTTATCCTGATCGCCATTTTTGGATATAAGTTGGGCGAGGCAATGGCGGGAGTGATGTCGTCGCCGCTCTATATAGCAATGGGATTCTCGCTCCCGGAGATCGCCGCGGTTTCCAAACTATTCGGATTCTTCTCGATAGTGGCAGGGGTTCTATTAGGCGGTATCGTGACCTCCAGATTAGGAATCCGGCGCTCGCTGATTCTTTGTGGCATTTTGCAGGCAATTGGGAACCTGTTTTTTGTTCTGCAGGCTGTAGGTGGGCACCGGATCGGCTACCTTGCCTTATGTGTGACTGCCGAAAACATCACAGGTGGAATGGCTGGGACCGCGTTGGTGACCTATCTATCCAGCCTATGCTCGCCCGCTTTTACTGCGACCCAATACGCGCTGCTTTCCTCGATTGCTCTGATTGGCCGCACCGTGGTGGCCTCATCGGGGGGTGCATTATCAGAGAAAATCGGCTGGGTATGGTTCTTTCTGCTGACCAGTGTCGTGGGTTTGCCATTCATCATCCTGTTCCTGTGGGTCGGACCGCGCGACGATTTCAATCGTCCACCGGTTTCACCGGCCGGGGGTTGAAACTGCGCCCCATCCATCGGGCGCCGCCCAATGCGCGCATAATCCGCACACCACAAAGCCGGCCAGCAGAACGACGCCCGCCACGGCCAGTGGCTGGCGGCGAATCCGATTGCGGAGGGCCGCGACGAAAGTTGTAGAAAGAAAAGACATCGGCACAGCAAGAATAGCGCGACTCGCGAGCGGAACCTGTGTCTAATCTGGCATGAGGGTCCCTGGGCGGTTTTTGCTCCTTTCTTTGGCGCTTGCAGCGCCCTTCGTTGCCGCGCCTATACAAGCATTTTCGGAAGACGGCGGTGAGAGAAGTATTCAACCCGCCGCGGAGCAGTTGTTTGCGCTGGCCAACCAGACCCGCGCGCAGGCAGCGGCTGGCCGGCTCCAGTGGGATCCGGCACTGGCGGCCGCGGCTCTCAAACATTGTCGGCGCATGGCGGCCGAGGGGCCAATCGCCCACCGCTATGGCGGCGAGGCTGACGTGGCCGGGCGCGCCGGGCAGGCGGGCGCGCACTTCGACTTGATTGAAGAGAATGTGGCGGTGGGTCCATCGGCCGCTGTGATTCACGACCAGTGGATGCGCTCGCCCGGCCATCGCAGCAACCTGCTGAGCCTGGAGGTCGACCGAGTCGGAGTGGCCGTGGTGGAGAGCCGCGGCGAACTGTATGCGGTGGCCGACTACGCGCGCGAGGTGCAGTCGCTCGGCGCGGCGCAGGTGGAGGCGCGTGTGTCCGCGATGATCAAGGTGAGGGGACTCGCGGTAGTCGGCGATCCTTCGCCGGCACGGCGAGCCTGCGCGGCCAACGAGGGGATTCCTCATTCCCAGGGCGGTGTGCTGCCGGGCTTTGTGATGCGCTGGCAGGGCGCGGACCTGACCCGGCTGCCGGGGGCGCTGGTGGAACGGCTGGACTCAGGCCGGTATCAGCGCGCCGCCGTGGGGTGTTGTCCGGCGCAGGGGCTTGAGGGCTCGTTCACTGCCTACCGGCTGGCGGTGCTGCTGTATTGATTCGCCGCCGGGAGACTCATCCGAAGTCCTGGTGGTTCTTCCAGAGCTCAGGCCAGGACAGGCGCGGCGGTCCGCAGACGAAGATGTCAGGATGATACTGGCTTTCTTCGTTTCTCACCGCTTCCAGATTGGCGTTGCGTCCGGCCAGACGGCAGTTGGTAAAGGTTTTATCCGCTTCTTCACGCGTGATTCCAAGGACGATGAACGTAGTGGGCTGAGGGGTTGGATAGCCGCGCAGCCATTCGGAGTTGGTGGTGCCAATGGGTTTTGGAAGGCCATAGGCTGGACCGAGGATCTCGATGGCTCCGTATTCGCCGTAGTTGCCGGTGGTGATGCCAAGATGCGCCTGCTGGTCCGGCGGTAGAGAGTCGCGAATCTGCGCGACAGTGCGAACAAGTTCATCCCAGCCGATCTCTTCGCGGAGATCGCCGTTTCTGTTGAGTGCGAAGTCGCGGAGTGGCCCGCTCGCCGCGAGGGGAACAACAATCGCCAGGACGTAGGCGCCTACGACGGCGAGCCCAGAGAAGAAGACGGCCTCGACGCTGCGCCGGCCCCAGCGGGGGAGGGAATTGACCCAGCGCTCGCCCATCGCCGCGCCCATGGCCATCAGCATGGGATAGGCCGCGGCCATGTAATAGCCGCGCCCTTTGCCTAAGAAGAACAGTGCGAGCGGGACCAAATACATGAACGCGATCGTGCGATAGCGGCGGTTGCGCAGAAAGCCCGCAAGCCCGGCGAGCCACAGCGGCGCCGTAATCAGGTTTGTGCAGATAATGAACTGCTGGAGTAGGAATCCGTCCGCGCGTCCCTCGCCAACGTCGCGCGCATGGATGTGCTGGAGAAAGCGGTAGGAGATGAAGTCGTGGCGCGCCAGCCATAGGAAGTTGGGGAGGAATATCAGGAGCGCCAGAGCAATGCCGCCCCAGAACCAGGGGCTCTTGAGAGAGCGGCGTGCGGAAGTGAGCGCAATCCCAGCCAGGATTCCGGCGATATAGAAGACGATGGAGTATTTGGTGAGCAGGCCGAGGCCAACTACCGCACCGACAGCGAGCCACCAGCGGGGATTCTCGCTGCGCAGCAGGCGGATGATGAAATACGCGGTAAGCACCCACCACAGGAAATCGAAGGAGGAATACTGGAACTCAGTCCCTTGAAAGAGCGGCAGGGGCGAGAGCGCGACGGCGAGTGCGGCCGTGAATTGGGCGAGCCGATTGCCGCCGAGTTCTTTCGCCATCAGGCCGGTTACAACGATGACTGTTGCCTGCGCCACGACCGAGAACACGCGCAGCCATACCAGCGACACGCCGAAGAGCGCGAGGCCGATGTGCTCGAGAAATGGAGTGAGTGGAGGATAGGCGACAAAACCCCAGTCGAGGTGGCGCGCATCGCTCAGGAACTGGAGTTCGTCGCGGTGGAAGCCGTGGCGGCCGTTGGTGAGCATGTGAAGCAGCGCGACTGCGGCGGCGAGGCCAAGCAGGATTGGCCATGCAGTCCGGCTTTGGGCGAGGCTCACATCGGAATGCTGGTTACTCACAGTTGAAGACAAAAAAGCCTCCCCGGTGCTGACTTTCGGCGCAAGTAATTCCTACGAAGCAGGCGATCCTCGGGTTCCGCTTAGCTTTCGGTCAGGCTCGTTTCTTCGAGACTTCGTTCGAGCGGCGACGGAACCTTGACGGAGGCCATGCCTGCCGCCGTTGCCGCCTCGATACCCATGTCGGTGTCTTCGAAGACGAGGCAGTCCTGTGGAGGCATTCCGAGGCGGGCGGCGGCGATAAGATACGCGTCGGGGGCGGGCTTCCCGTGGACGTAGTCTTCCGCGCCGACGATGGTCTCGAACCGGTCCATGAGGCCGAGCGCCGTCAGCGAGTTGACCACTGAGTTGCGCCTTCCTCCGGAGACGACGGCGAAGGGGATCTTCCCATGCTGGGCCACGATGATCTCGAGCACTTCGGGAATGGGTTTCAGTTGCGGAAGCAGTTCGAAATAGAGATTCTCCTTGTGCTCGGCGAGAGCTTCGACGGGCATATTGAGGCCCTGCATCTGGTTGAGGTCGGCAACGATTTTGGCGGTGGGCTTGCCGCCCCAGGCGTAGAAGAGATCTTCATCGAATGTGCAGCCCCATTCGTCAAACGCTTTCTTCCAGGCAATGTAGTGCAGCGGCATGGAGTCGGCGATGGTGCCGTCGCAGTCGAAGAGATAGGCGCGGAATGGGCCCGGGGGCAGATTCAGTTTCATGCTGAAGAGAAGCTCCTTCTTGTCTGATCGATTCAAATTCAGTTCGTTCCATGCCGGTATTGAGCACCATGCCAAAGTGCGCCTTTATGGTGGCGATAATCTCAGGCCGGTGGGCCATGACGCGGAACATGTTGGGGACGTTACCGCGCTGGGCAAAAGCCTTGTCGTAAAGCGCAGCCATTTCCGGCGAGACTTCGCTGCGGTCGAGGCGGGAGATTTGGGACATCGGGCCTGCTCCTCGAGTAAGTCGACGATCCTTCGATCCTGATTCAGACTATCTTGATTCAGCCTATCGTATCGGCGCGGTTGCCCCCTTGTTTCCCGGTTTCTGGCCATCAAGCTCTGCCGAGTGAAGGGGCTCCGCTTTTGCAACTCCGATCCGTCCGGCGGAAAACCGGGTTGCAAACCGTGCCATTTTCCGTGCCTGACTTTAGTCTTTTCCAATCCAAAGATGAGCCTGAAGGAAGCGAAGGGTAGGCGAAGCGGGTTTTGTCCTTTCGGGATTTGAAATTGATTCATGCTAGCAGCCGGGGCGGAGGGAATGTGGGAATCGC
>Ga0182030_10007358_pt1 | contig 22981 bp, 23 predicted proteins | sample 812S3MmetaG_FD_121299 | JGI IMG/M metagenome (GOLD analysis project Ga0182030, IMG submission 121299) | Permafrost microbial communities from Stordalen Mire, Sweden - 812S3M metaG (Illumina Assembly) | ecosystem: Environmental > Terrestrial > Soil > Wetlands > Permafrost | place: Sweden...
AAGTAATGAACATACCCCGCGAGCTTGCGAGCGGATTGTCTGAGCCAGGCTCCGGCAGGAGGCTGGCTTGAAAGTCGGAATCGTCGGCTGCGGTCTCATCGGCGGCAAGCGCGCGGACTCCCTCGCCGGGACGGGCGACGCGCTGGTGGCGACGTTCGATCTCGTGCCCGAGAGGGCGCGCGCGCTGGCGGGCAAGCACAAGGCGGAGGTCTGCGCGACGCTCGACGAGCTGGTCGCGAAGTCCGACGTCGTCGTCGTCGCGGCGACGAACGACCAGCTGACGCCGCTGTCGATGGTCGCGGTGCGCGCGGGCAAGCACGTCGTCGTCGAGAAACCGGCCGCACGCAGCGCGAAGGAGCTCGAGCCGCTCGCGGCGATGGCCCGCGACAGGGGCGTCGTCGTGAAGGTCGGTTACAACCACCGCTTCCACCCCGCGGCGCAGAAGGCGCGCGCCATCCTCGACGCGGGCGACTGCGGCGACGTGATGTTCCTCCGCGGGCGCTACGGGCACGGCGGGCGCATCGGCTACGACAAGGAGTGGCGGGCGGACCCGGAGAAGAGCGGGGGCGGGGAGCTCATCGACCAGGGCGTGCACCTCATCGACCTGGCGCGCTGGTTTCTCGGGGCCGAGCTGACCGACGTGCAGGGACGCGTCGAGACGTACTTCTGGAAGATGCCCGTCGACGACAACGCGTTCATGACGCTCGGCACGGCCGCGCGGCAGGTGGCGCACCTCCAGGTGTCGTGCACCGAGTGGAAGAACCTGTTCTCCCTGGAGATCTACGCGCGCCACGCGAAGCTCCACTGGGAGGGCCTGGGCGGGAGTTACGGGCCCGAGCGCCTCTACCACTACGCGATGCGCCCGGAGATGGGGCCGCCCGACGCGGTCATCTACGAGTACGCACCGGCGGACAAGTCGTGGGCGCTCGAGTGGCAGGACTTCGCGCGCGCTGTGCGCGAGAAGACGCGTCCGTGTGGGGACGTGGAGGATGCGCTGGCGGCGTTGCGGGTCGTCGACCGGGTGTACGGCCGCTGAAAGAGGGGAGCGGCTGGGATCGAGGCTTCCGCCGCTTTGGGTAGACGGGCCGCCGCTGTGCCCAGATCGAGCGCCGCTGCCCGTAGATCGACCGCCGCTTTGATCAGACCGAGCGCCGCTGCCGGTGGATCGACCGCGGCTGTGCCCAGATCGAGCACCGCTGCCGGTGGATCGACCGCGGCTGTGCTCAGATCGAGCGCTGCGGGAGTCCTACCGAGCGCTCCGGTAGCCAGATCGAACACCACGGGACGCAACCCGGGAGCCGCGGTAGCTCGATCGAGCGCCGCGGGAGTCATACCGAGCACCGCGGTGGTCAGATCGAGCGCCTCGGTAGTCATACCGAGCGCGTCTCCCCGTGAAGGAGCATCGTCGCCCGCCAGGCGGGCAGCGTCGCTCGGTAACAAACGAGCCGTTCAGCCCCGTTTCTCGGTGTACGGATTCTCCGCGAGGAACTTCAGCGTCTCCACCACGCCCTCCTCGATGCTCTTCGTCGGCGCCCAGCCGAGGCCCCGGATGCGCGCGGTGTCGAGCAGGATCTTCGGCGAGTCGCCCGGCCACCCGCGTTCTCCGCCCGCGTACTCGAGGGTCGGCGACACGCCCATCGCCTTCGTGATGATCGCGATGCTGTCCTTCACCTCGATCCAGTCGGTGTGACCGAGGTTGAACACGTTGATCGGCTCGCGCGCCTTCTCGACCGCGACGAACATCGCCGAGATGCAGTCGGCGACGTGCAGGTAGCTCTTCTTCTGCAGGCCGTTACCGAGCACCGGCAACCGCGTCGGATCGGCCTTCAGCTTGCGGTAGAAGTCGACCACGTGGCCGTGCGTGTAGCGCGGGCCGAGCAGCGACACGAAGCGGAAGATCCACGCGCGGATCTCCGGCGCAGGCTTCGCCTGGGCGTACGATGTGAGCAGCCCCTCGGCTGCGATCTTCGTCGTCGCGTAGATCGACGTCTGCACGGGGAAGGGAGCGTCCTCCGGCGTCGGGATCAGCGTCGGCTCGCCGTAGACCGAGCCCGTCGACGCGAAGGCGATCTCCTTCGTGCCCGCGCCGCGCATCGCCTCCAGCACGTTCTGCGTCACGACGAGGTTCTGGTCGACGCATTTGCGCGGGTCCTTGAAGTTGTCCCGGATGTCCGCGTTCGCGGCCATGTGGAACACGAAGTCGACGCCGCGCATGGTCTCTTCGACGCGCCTTGCGTCGAGCAGATCCGCCTCGACCAGCTTCACGCGCTCGTGCTTCGGCACGAACTCGAGGAACCCCGTCGAGAAGTCGTCGTACACGGTGACCCGCGCGCCGCGCGCGAGGGCCATGTCGGCCACGTGACTTCCGATGAACCCCGCACCCCCCGTGACGAGGACGTGCTTGCCCTCCCAGCCCATCACTTCTTCTTCGGGCGGGCGCGCCAGGCGTTGTTGAACTCGTTGATGGTCTCGATCGTGCGCGGGTTCCACACCATCTTGCGCAGGATGGGCGGCGTCACGGTCGGTACGTGGGCGCCGCACTCGAGCGCCTCGTTGACGTCCATCATGTGGCGCATCGAGCCCACGATGATCTTCGACGTGAGGCCCTCGCGGTCGAGGATGTTGCGCGTCGAGGAGATGACCGGCTTCACGTCGTAGCCCATGTCGCGCACGCGGCCGCTGAAGATGCTCACGTACGTCGCCCCGGCGAGCGCCGAGAGGTACGCCTGGTTCATCGCCATCAGGCAGGTCACGTTCGTCTTGATGCCGCGTTTCGTCAGCTGGTGCAGCACGCGGAGGCCAATCTCGCTGAACGGCACCTTCACCGTGATGCGGGCCGGATCCCACGCGTGGTACTGGAGCGCCTCCTCGAGCATCTCTTTCTCGGTCTCGGTCGTGAGCTCGACCGACACGTCGCCCCAGCTGACCGCGATCACCTCGCGAATGCGCTCGCCGAGGTCGGCGTCGGGGGCCTCCTTGGCGATGATGAGCGGGTTGGTCGTCACGCCCGAGAGGACACCCCACGCGAAGAGGTCCTTGATCTCCTTGGGGTCCGAGCTGTCGATGAAAAGCGCCATGGGGAAATGCTCCTCTATGCCCTTCCCTTAGCACGCAGCCCTCACGCGTGGCGGAGGATCCCGCGGGCGATCTCGAGCAGTGTGGGGCCGTATACATCTGGCAACAGTCCCCCCGGTCCGCCACGCAGGGGGCACAGCTCGCAGCGGTTCGAGGCGAAGACGAGGGCCGTCTTCACTCCCGCGGCGCGGCCGGCCTCGAGGTCGCCCGAGCCGTCGCCGATCATCCAGCTCCGCGCGAGGTCGGCGTCGAGGCGGCGGACGAGGGTGGTCAGCATGCCGGGCTTCGGCTTGCGGCAGTCGCATCGCTGGACGAGCGCCGGGTCGCCGCCTTCCCCGCCGTCGGGGTGGTGCATGCACACCTCGACCGCCGCCACGTGGACGCCCGCCTGGGCGAGTCGGGCCACGAGCGCGTCGTTGGTCCGCCGCACGGCGTCGGCCGAGAACTGCCCCTTCGCCGGAGCGGGCTGGTTGCTGGCGATGGCCAGGGTGAAGCCGCCTGCCTCCAGGGCGCGCATGCCCTCGACGGCGCCCGAGAGGAGGCGCAGCTGGTCCGGGTGGAACGCCACCGTGATGGCGCCCGTCTCCTCGTCCCGTACGACGTCGATGATCGTGCCGTCGCGATCGAGGATCGCGAGCGGTACCGTCACTTGACGCTCTCCCACTTCGTCGCGTTGCGCTGGAGGGCGGGGTGGCTGACGAGCAGGTGCCACACGACGGCCGCGAACCCCTCGGTGTGCGGCGTCACGCGCTCGCTGGCGACGGTCGGCACGATGACGCACGCGTCGGCGACCTGCTTGGTGTAGCCGCCGTCGCGTCCGACGATGCCGAACACCTTCGCCTTCACCTCGCGCGCGAGCTCGAGCGAACGGACGAGGTTCACGCTCACGTTCTTCTCGCGGTTGCCGCCGCCGACCGAGAAGACGAGCACGCCGTCGCCCGCGCGCAGGCGTGAGCCCTTGAGCCACTCCGAGAAGCAGGTGTCCCAGCCCTCGTCGTTCACGCGCGCGGTCAGCTCGCTCACGTTGTCGGTCGGCGCGTAGGCCTCGAAGCCGCACAGCTTGCGAAAGTCGTTCACCGCGTGCCCCGCGTGCCCGGCGCTCCCGCCGACGCCGAGGATGAAGAGCCTTCCGCCCGCGTCGCGCACCGAGGCCAGGCCGTGCGCGACGGCTTCGATGCTCGCCGCGTCGAGCTTGCCGAGGATGTCGATGCTCTCTTCGATGTACTTCTGCGTAAAGGTGCTCATTGTTCGAGTCCTAGGATCGGTGAAAGTTGGCCATGATGCGCGCCCCGTCGAAGTCGAAGCGGAAGCGCATGGGTCGCAGGCCGCGCGCGGCGAGCACGTCGTGCACGCGGCGACGCTCGGCGGCGCGGACGTAGAACATGAAGAAGCCGCCACCCCCGGCGCCCATCAGCTTGCCCCCGATGGCGCCGGCGTTGCGCGCCGCCTCGTAGTGCTCGTCGATGACCCCGCCGGACATGTTGGACGCGAGCTTGCGCTTGTTGGTCCAGTGCTCGTGGAGCATCTCGCCGTACGTGTCGGTCTCGCCGGCGAGGAGGATGCGCTTCGTCTCGTAGCCGAGCTCCTTGATGCGGTGCATGCGCTGCACGGCCGCGTCCTTGTTCTCGGTGATGGTCTTCGCCTGCTCCTTGAGGACCGACGATGCCGCGCGCTCGACGCCCGAGTAGTAGATGATGAGGTTCGCCTCGAGGTCGTCGATCACCGCGTCCTTCAGGGGCAGGCGCTCGACGTCGACCGAGCCGTCGGTGTGGAACGTCATCGCGCTGACGCCGCCGTACGCGGCGATGTACTGGTCCTGCTTGCCAATGGGCTCCTGCAAGAGGTCGATCTCGAGCCGGCACGCCTCCTCGGCGAGCTGCTCTGCGGGGACGAACTCGCGCTTGAAGGCGTGGAGGCCGTTGAGGAGCGCCACGGTGAAGCTGCTCGACGAGCCGAGCCCCGTGTTGGCGGGCACGTCGGCGAGGCTGTGGAGCTCGAGGCCGCGCTCGATGCCGGTCATCTGCAAGGCGGCCTTGAAGATGCGGTGCCGGATCTGGTCGACGTGGTCGACGATCTCGCTCTCGGTGTAGGCGAGCCGGATGTTGTCCTGGAAGCGGCGCGCGACGCAGACGTTGACGAACTTGTCGACCGCGGCGGCGACGACGAACCCGCCGTGCTCGCGCGAGTAGCTGGGCAGGTCGGTTCCGCCGCCGCCGAGAGAGAAGCGCACCGGGGCGCGTGAGACGATCATGAGGTGGCTCTCGTTCGAAGGTGACGGTCGAGCTCCGCCAGCCCTTCGGGCGAGCCGATCTCGAAAAACCTCTCACGGGCCACGCACGCCCGCAAGCGCTTCTGCCGGGCCAGATCCCGCTGGATCGTGTCGAGGCCGCGCGGCTCGCCTAGAGGCAGAGCTGCGATCACCTCCCGCCGTAGCGCGGTAGCGCCGTAGTCGATGTGGTCGAAGGCCGGGTCGGTCTGGCCCTTCTCGTAGCGGGAGACCCACTCGCGGGCGGCGTCGGCGACGACGTTCGAGGCGTCCCATTGCCCGTCGTTCTGGAAGATCGACATGACGCCGTCGCAGTCGGGATGCCCCTCGAGGATGCGCAAGGGCTCGGCGTAGTCGAACGGGAGGTAGCTGTCGCCGTAGGTCACGAGAAATTGCGGCTCGAGCAGCTCGAGCGTGGCGCGGATGGCCCCCGCGGTCCCGAGGAGCTTCGCCCCCTCGTGGGCCCAGCGGACGCGCACCCCGTACCGTGCCCCGTCGCCCACGTGCTCCTCGATCTGCTCGGCGAGGTGCGCCACGCACATGACGACGTCGTCTACCCCGCAGGCGGCCATCCGCTCGAGCTGCCAGTCGACGAACGGCCTCCCCGCGACCTCCAGCATGGACTTCGGGAGCGTCAGCGTCCGCGGCCGCATCCGCGTCGCCAGCCCCCCGGCGAGGACGACGGCTTGCTTGGACAAGGGGTGGCCTGTCTAGCAGAGAGGACGACGCTTGACACCCCAGCCCCCCCCGATTAACTCCTCGCCCCTTCAGGTTGTTCTTCCGGGGTCTCTCCCGGGAGGTAGGGCCATTAGCTCAATTGGTAGAGCAGCGGACTCTTAATCCGTTGGCTGACAGTTCAAGTCTGTCATGGCCCACCAAGTCTTCCGGACGGTCGCGGGCGGCGGGCGTCCGTGGTGACGATGTCGCCTCACCGTCCCGAGCCATGCGACATGCTCGCGCCGCGATCCTGCAGGCGGCAGCCGATGCAGGTGGCACGTCACCCCAGGCGATCCGCCCTGCCATCACGGCGGCATTCCTGAAGGCAAGAGAGGTGGGGGTCGAAGTGAGAGCGATCGTCGCGGGGTCGCGCTCCGCAGGCGGAGCCAAATCGCCCTGAATTTAGCTCAAGTGCTCGACGCTGCCCCACGCACGTACCGGACGAGTCGCTTCAAGCCTTCTTCGACGTCGACGACGGGCGCGTAGCCGAGCTCGACGCGCGCCAGCGCAATGTCGGCGACCGACTCCTTGATGTCCCCCGCGCGGGGCTCGGCGAAGGATCGTTCGACGGTGCGCTCGGCGGCGCGCTCGATGAGCGACGCGAGCTCGACCAGCGTGGTGCGTTTCCCACACGCGACGTTGTACGCACGGCCGGATACCCCCTCGCGCGTCGCCGCGAGGATGTTGGCATCGACGACGTTGTCGACGTAGACGAAGTCCCGGCACTGCGAGCCGTCGCCGAAGAACGTGATTGGGTGTCCGCCGAGGATGCGGTCGACGAAGATGCTGATCACACCGGAGTAGGCAGACCGCGGGTCCTGCCGCGGGCCGAAGACGTTGAAGTAGCGGAGCGCGACGGTCTCGACGGCAAAGAGCTTGCTCCACGTCGCGAGGTAGTGCTCGCCCGTGATCTTCTCGACCCCGTACGGAGACATCGGCTCGGGGCGCATCGCTTCGGTCTTGGGGAGCGTCGGCTCCTCGCCGTAGATCGCTGCAGACGACGCGAACACGACCCGTCGCGCATTCGCCTTGCGAGCGGCCTGTAGGACGTTGAGCGTGCCCTGGATGTTGACGTCGTGGGACTCTTGCGGGCGCTCGACGCTGAACGGAACGCTGACGATCGCGGCCTCGTGAAAGATGACCTCGCACCCCGTGGCGCACTCTTCGACCGTCGGGAGCGTGCGAACGTCGCCTTCGACGAGGCGAACCCGTTCCACGATCGCCGCGACGTTCGCCCTCGATCCCGTGAAGAAGTTGTCGAGCACGACGACCTCGTGCCCGGTCTCGACGAGTCGCTGCGCGATGTGCGAGCCGATGAACCCGGCACCTCCGGTGACTAGCGCGCGCATGGCCGGATCATCGCTGGGTCGCGCGAAAGAACGCAACAGGCGATAGCATCTGATCCCTAGCGTGCGACCTGAGGTGACATCACTCGCGATCTGCAACGGAAACCTGTCCGCATGACCGCGGCGACAGAGAGCGCGACGCCTCGCGTCGTCCTTCTGCACGGATTCATGGGCACCCCCGACGATCTGGCCCCGTTTGCGCGCTCGCTCGGCGTGCGGGCGCGCTTCACCTTTCCGGAGGGGCTAGTCGACCTGGCACCTCTTGGTCTGCGCGGCCGAGCGTGGTGGCCCGTCGACGCGGACGAACGGGCCGACTCCGTCGCGGCCGGGCCGCGTGACCTTTCGAACTTCGTGCCCGAGGGGCTCGACGCGGCCCGCGCTCACCTCGACGGGCTCCTCGACGACCTCGAGCGCGAAGGACCACCGGGTCCTCTGGTGCTCGGGGGTTTCTCGCAAGGCGCCATGCTCTCCTGCGACCTGGCCCTGCGCACGCAGCGCCCCCTCGCCGGCGTGGCTCTGTTCTCCGGGGCGCGAATCACCGCCAGCGCGTGGCGACAACGCTACGGGAGCCGTCGCGGACTGAGGGCGTTCGTGAGCCACGGTCGAAACGACGGCGATCTCTCGTTCGCGGCCGCCGAGTCTTTCCAGAGGGAGCTCGCCGACGCCGGCTGGGACGTCACGTGGTGCCCGTTCGACCGAGGCCACGAGATCCCCCTCGTTGCCTGGCGGGCCTTCAAGCGCTGGCTCACTCCCGCACCGCGATCTTCGCTGCTGCCTGGGAGTTGAGCGGCCGGGCGGCGCCCCGAGGACTCGCGGCCGCTCCGGTCGCGTGGAGAGTCACCTCCTTCGTGCAGCCCGGCGCGATGTGGAAATAGTTGTCGCCCGGCTCGAAACCGCGAACCTCGAGCTCCACCGATTGCGCTAGCCGCCGCGTTCGGAGCGCGAGCGTCCAGGCTCCGGCCAGCGCCGGCATCGCGACGGCCTCCAGTCCCACGTCGGCCTCTTGTTGCGACGGAAGGCCGCCGGGGAAGTGAAACGCTTCGCCGCGCACCAACCCTGTGGAACGATCGATCAGCGTCGCGACCGTCACGTCGTGCGAAGGAGGACCGAAGCGGTAGGCGTAGGTCACGTCGAAGAAGTGGTCGAACAGCTCGGCGACGCGAAGCCTGGTGGAGCTCCGGGCGCCCACTCGAAGGGGCTTCACGACGTTCGCCATGACGGCCTCGCCGCGGAAAAGCGCGACCCGGACCTCCGCGTCGAGCTCGAGGGGGGCGTCGTTGACGACGTGCACGTCGAGCCCGTTGAGACCCTCGTCCACGAGGAGCACGGCGGTGGGCTGAAGCGTCCTTCGAAGGTAGTGGTACGCCGCCTTGGGCCGGCCGCCCGCGTCCAGTACGCCCCAGCCGGCGCCCGGCCAGAGGTCCCGGAGAAACCAGACGGCCGCGCCTCCACAGCTCGAACCGGCGCGCCGCCATTCCGAGAACGTGGCCGCCATGACCTCGCCGGTCACCACCCGGGAGAGAGCAAGATATCGGGACACGTCCGAGTACCGGAGCGCCGCCGGATCGACGGCGAACAGTGCGCGCAGGTAGTGATCGCGGACGTCCTCGAAGTCCCAGCCCGCCGCGCCGTCGCGGGGCGTCCGTGACTTCCAGCGAGGGTCCTGCGTGGGAGTGCCGCCGCCCTTCATGAGCTCGTCGACGACCGCCGCGTCGGGCACGTTGGCGAAGGCAAGGCATTCGGTCGCGAAGCGAACTCCTGCGCGACGGGCATCCTCGAGCGGTCGCAAGTAAGCGCCGACACCGAAGTAGTGCGCTGTGCCTGCGTCCGTAACGAACGGAAGGCCGCCGCCGGAAGGCGTCGAAGGCCAGTAGGGGACGTCAGGTCGCACATCGGTCGAGACCTCCGAAAGCGTCTTCTCGAACAGCGACGATCGCCAGAGCTCGCGCGGCGCACCCATCATCGCGGCTTGCTGCTCGACCTCGCTGTTCCCGCAAAGGAAAGCCAGGCTTGCCGCGGTCTGGGTGCGATCGAGAAACTCGCGGGCCTCACGCTCCACGGAGGCGACGAACACCGGATCGTCGCCCGGATAGTCCATGTTGGCGAACGCGTAGTCCTGCCAGACGACGATCCCGAGCTCGTCGCACGCGTCATAGAGCGCGTCGTCCTCGTAGAAGAAAGGACCGCAGATCCGGATCATGTTCATCCCCGCGGCGCGGACAGCCTCCAGCGTCGAACGGTAAGCCTCGGGGCTTCCGGTCAACGAGACGGCGTCCACAGTCGTCCAGCAGGCCCCGCGCAGGAAGACGTCGACGCCGTTGATGCGCAGCCCAAATCCGCCCGCTTCGCGGGAGACCTCGAGCTCCCTGAAGGCGACTGCGCCGAGATCGACGACGACCGGCTGTCCGTCGATCGACACGATCGCCTCGACCGGGTAGCGGGCCTGCGACCCGTGGGTGTGTGGCCACCAACGCAAGGCTTCAGCGACCTTCACCGAGCCCCGGGCGACGACGCGACCAGGCGAATCGCCATGCGTGCACGCGAGCGCGCCGGACGAGGTCCCGACTCTCACGATGACCGCCCCCGGTGCCGTCCCCCCCGTCGCATCGAGGATGAGCTCGACGTCGACGACCCCTGCGTCTCCCTCCACGCGAGGCCGCACGTCGGCACGCACAGACGACAGGCGCGATCGTTCCTCGAGCGAAACTGGGCGCCAGGGACCTACGGGGGCTGCGGGGGGTGTCCACGCGGGGATTCGCCCCAGCAACGTGGTGCGTATCCAGCGGAGCTGCTGCGACTCTACGAGTCGAGTGCGCCATCGAGGCCGCGGGCGACGGGCCTTGAGCGCGGACGCGACCGACCGACAACACACCACGAGCTCGTTCTTGTCGCGGAGCAGGCCGTCCACTGGGACGTCGTGCTCGTGGAACATGTTGTCGGACTTCAGGACGGTGGTTCCGTTGAGCCAGACCTCGGCGATCGAGGCGAGCCCACCGAACCGGAGGACGCGTGCCACCTCGACGGAGCCGGCGTCCGCCGGGAAGTCGCAGCGCCACCACCAGTCGGATGCATCGAAGTCGAGCCGATCGTCGAAGCTCCAGCGCGAGGCCGCTCGCAAGCTCGACGCCGCGGTCGACGGGGCGGTCGCGCTGCACCAGTCCAGGCGCCCCTCCCCGAGCTCCGCCGGGACCGCGATCTGCCCCGCGGGAGTCCCCGCGAGCTGCCACCCCCCGGACAGCGGCGTGACCCGCGTCCCGCCGACGCTACGAACCCGCGCCATTCACGCCCCCCTTGCTCACGCGCCGTAGCGCTCGGCCAGCAGGTGCATTCCAGTGTCCCAGGCGCGCGCAGCATCGCCGAGCATTCCCGTGGCGTCGAACGGCTTCCTGGTGTTCACGGCCCGGGCCGTCTTCAGGATCAGCGTCTTCGCGGTGCTCGAGATGCTCTCGAACGCCGCGGCCGACGGCTCGAGCCCGGCCTCGCCGAGGGTCGTCAGCCAGCGCACGTAGAATGCCCCCAGCTCGAACGCAGCTCCCATCTGCCGGAGGGTCGCAAAAGCCCAGGCATGGTAGGCCGCAAGCCCTTCGCTTTGCATCCACGCCAGATCGACGGAGAACCGGTCCGCGAACCGCATGACCGGATTGGTCTGTGGAACGCGCCCGAGATGCTTGCGCAGCACGCCGAGCGAGGCGCTCATGAGGGCTTCCGGCGCGAGGTGCTTGCGGCGGTCGATGCGGACGAGCTCCGCGAAGAATGGCATGTACGAGGGATCAGGCGGAGCGTCGAGGCGAAAGAGCCCCACGAAGTCGGCGCCCTCGAGGCCGTGGTATCCGCTGTTGTGGAAATAGCCGAGTCGCTGGCGCTCGAGGTCGAGCTCCTGGATCCCGATCGTGGTCTTCGTGTGCTGCGCGCGGTAGTCGGTCCCCGCGGTGTCCGGCAGAAAGAAGGCGTCGACCTCGCTCAGCACCAGCTTGCCTCCCGCGAGCTGCTCGCGTGTGTTCTGCACGAGCGGTCGCCAGACGTTGAGCTCCTGCACGTCGAGCCCGTAGAGGACCGTGAGATCGTCGTGGGACGGCTTGAAGAACGTCCACTGGTCGCCCTCGAAGTCCACCGGCAAGACGTGCGGCAAGCAGGCGCAAGGGTCCATGCCGAGCGCGTGGAGAACCTCCACCCAGACGTCGATGTAACAGTTCGACTCCGTCCATGCGCGCTCCGAGCGGTGGAGCTCGTGAGGGACGTAGGTCCGCGGATCGAGAGGAGCGAAGGCGCAGACGCTGGCCGCGCTCACGGCCACAGCTGGCTTCGCACAGCCGACGGCCACGTTGATGGCACCATCCCGTGCGTCTTGAAGAGCGCCATCACGCACCGTTCGAGACCGAAGCCCAGGCAGGCGGTCTGCGCGGTGTCGCCCGCGAGCGTCTTGATGTCGAAGATCTTCCCGAAGTGATCCTGGTGATAGTTGAACGAGCACACCGCCGTCGGATTCTCCTCGGAGATGACGGGGACCAGCACCTCGAACTTGAGCTTCTGTTCCCTCTGCGTGCCGGCGAGCATCCGGCCGCCGCGGCCGAAGAACGGATCGGACGCGACGTCGCTCCTGGCGGGGAGTCCGAGCGACTTCAGGAGCTCCACCCCGCGCGCAAGCCACATGTCGCGCCACTCGACCACCACGTCCGCCGTGCCGACGCGGACGAATTCCCGAACCCGGAAGGCCTGCATGCGCGTCGGCTCGGGCGACGGCTCGTGCCGGAATACCCAGTTCTGCATATCGACGAGGTGCCCTCGCGCCGGAATGGTTCCGGTGAAGCTCGGGTACACGGGGTAGCAAGCGGCCGGCGTCAGGACGACGTCGGTCATCTTCTGCCACTGCTCCCACGGACCACCAGCGTGAACGGCTTCACGCAGCTGCGCGTGATCACGGTCGGAGCCCGTGAAGCTGAACACGCTTCCCGCCAGCTGCGGGAATGAGTCGAGAAATTCGCTCTTCTCGAAGACCTTGCGATCGAGCGTCGGGGGAAAGGCCATCACCTCTGCGCCGTCCTTCGAGGCGATCTGCGAGATGAGGGCGTCGAAGCGGCGGAGGACGTCCTCGAAGACGGCGCCACGGCCAAAGATCCCGGGAACGCCGACCGGGATGATGAGCCTGTGTTTGACGAGATCGTCGTAGAGCGCCTGCGAGGAGAAGACTGTGGTCATGGGTGCCTCAATCGTCCTTGAGAACGAGGAGCATCGATGCGTTGGTCGCGTAGATGCGGTCGTTCCCGACCATCAGCGCGGCCGAATGGGCGTCTCGCAGGTGGCGGCCCACCGCGAACTTGGAGTCGTTCTTGTATCCGAGGATTCCGCAGATCAGGAGCGCCTGCTGGACGATCTGGACGACCAGCTGGGACGAAGAGACCTTGAGGTTGTTCATCTTCAGGGCGAACGCGATGGAGGAGAGCGCGTCCGTACCCTCCTGCGAAGTCATCAGCGCCTCGCATTCCGTCGTGACGTGGTCGACGTTCGCCCGCATGGACTGCAGCGTGCTGACGACCTCGGCGAGGCGAAGGGCGGTCGGAGGAGTCGTGCCCGGCTTGGCGCGCGCCTGCACGCGAACGAAGGCCCGCGCGCGTGTCACGGCCGCGGTGGCGATCCCCAGCCAGCAGCTCGCCCAGAGAATGTGCGAGAAGGGGACCATCGTGTGGCTCGCGATGTCCGCGAAGGGCTGGGACAGGACCTGGTCCGAGTGCCCCTCCGACGTCATCTTGAAGGGCGGGCTGCACGTGCCGCGCATGCCGAGGGAGTCCCACTCCCCCTTCTTCTCCAGGGAGTAGTCGGCCTTGCGGACCAGCACGAGGACCTGATCGCTGCTGGGCGCGTCGGGCGCCCGACGCGCGGTCACGAGCAGGTCGTCGGCCTGCGCGCCGTACGAGATGGTCGAGGCATCCTTCACGAGGCCGAAGCGATCGCCGCGCGTCTCGACGGCACAGAGGCTGGTGCGCATCTCGCCCCCGATGCCGACTTCCGACGTCACGGACGCGACGACGTTCTGTCGCTCGATGAGCTCGGCGACGTAGGCGCGAAAGAAAGCCTGCGACATGCCGTGCCGGACGATGCACGCGACCTGGATCTGATGCATCGCGAAGACCATTGCCGCGGACGCGCAGTGTTCGCCGAGCGCCTCGCACATGGCAGCAAGCCCGACCATTCCGCAGCCGAGACCGCCGGAACTCTTCGGAGCGAAGGCGCTCATGAAGTGGCCCTTCTTGAGCGCCGAGATGGCCTCGTCGGGAAATCTTCCCTCCCGGTCGACCGAGTCGGCCGCCGGGCCCGCAACCTCGGATGCGATGCGGCGAACGGCTTCGACGTGTGTTCCGTCTATCAGGTTCACGTCATTGTTCCGATCTGTCTTGAGGCCATCACCCAGGCTTGAGCTCTGCCACGGCGTCGCGGATCGACGCGATGGTCTCGAACACGCTCCGTTTGAGCATCCGGTCGGGGAACTCGATCTCGAACTTTCCCTCCAGCGCCAGCATGACGTTGACGCTCGCGTGCGACGTCATCCCGGCCTTGTAGAGGTCGTCATCGTCGCCCAGCGTGATCGCGTCGACCGACAGCCGGCCATGCTCCTTGAGAATCTGACGTATCTCGTCACTCATCGTCTGCGCGTCCGGAGGGTATCACCGACGACGACGGCGAGCGCGTACGCCCCATCGTGGCTCATGCTCAGCTGGAAGGCGCGCACGCCGCGACGTTTCGCGAGGGCGCGCATGCCATGGCGGAGCAGCAGGCCGCACGCGCCGTCCGCGCCCCGAACCACCTCGATCCAGCGCCAATCGAGTGGAGCGTCCCCCGCCCGCAACGCCTTGGAGGTGGCCTCCTTGGCCGCGAAGCGCGCGGCGAGGTGCGGAGCGGGGTCGCGTCCCTCGGCGGCGGAGTAGGCGAGCTCGCGGTCGGTGAAGACGCGCCGGAGATAACGATCGCCGAAGGTCGCGATCGAGCGGGCGACCTGGGCGACTTCCACGAGGTCCGCTCCGAGCAGTAGAGAGCCGTCTGGATATGCGTCCTGAGTCGGCACGAATGTCTGAAATCTTAGTACAGTGGAGTCGGCAAGCACGCCCGAAAAGAACTTGGGGTTACCCCCGAGCTCGCTGCCGAGGCGGCGAAGGGCCCTGCTTCCGGAAGTGCTCGCCTCGTTCGCGCCACCCAGATCGAGAGTCGGTCGCGCTTTCCTCGACGCCCTCGTGACCCGACACATCGCGGGGGAACACGCTTGTCAAAGCGTGCTCGATGGCAAGCTCTGGCAGACGGAGACGTCCGCGCACCAACGAGATCATGAAGGTCACCATCGCCAAGCAGATGGGGCTGTGACGCTCCCTCGCGTCACTCGGTGAGCAGCGGCCGTCGATCAATCGCCCCGATGGCGCCCGCCACGTCGTCCGGCGTCAGTACGATGGGAAGGTCACCCCCCGTGCGTCGCACGACCACCGCCTGACCGGACCGCGTCGCGTAAAGGCGGAAGCGCCCGAGGTCTCCGTTGGAGTGGAGACCGTAGCTTCCGAAGAAGCCTCCGACGCCGAACACGCGGAGCGTCCCTGCCCCGAGACGTTCGAGGGGTGAGGCGCTCGCCACGCTCGCCAGCGGGACCCGCAGCGGTCGCCATGCTCGTCGCTCGACTCGAAGCTCGCCCCCGTCGACCACGAGGGCGACCGGCGACATGGCCCACGAGACGGCGAGCACCAGGCCCAGAAGGGCGAACACGCCGAAGCCGACGTGCGCTCCCGTCACCGTCACCACCGCGAACGAAACGGCGAGAAGCAGGCCCACGACCGCCGTCATCGTGCGTTGCCTGCGATCGAGCGTCATCGGACTGCGGAACATGCGCGCAAAGCTAAGACCGCCCCGCGCGCCCGCAATGCCATGCCGGGCCGATCGACGGCGCGGCCGATGCACGTCGCTCCGGGGTTTCACTGCAGGCAGAACGCCTGTATCTCCACGGTGTTCTTGTAGGAAAGGAACCCGAGCTTCGTGCTGTAGCGCGTGTTGACGGCGACGATGTCACCCGGGCACCGCGCGAGGAGACGCTGGTATGCCTCGTCCACGTAGTCCGTGTTGTCGGTGACGCCGAGGACGACGCCCTGGTTAGAGTGCGCGTGGATCCACACGGCCTCCCGTGGCAGACCCGAGGTCTGCGTCGCGGGCGCGTACCCGGCCGCCTGGTACTCGTGCATGCTGTAGGAGCATCCGCACGCGAGCATGGCGACGACGGCGAGGAGGAGCGCGTGCAGGAGAAACCACCGAGCGCGGTGCATGGCTTACTGCCCCTCCTGCATCGCGGTCGCCTCGCTCGGCTGCGCCGGCGGAGCGTCGTACACGCAGTAGCCCGTCGCGATGACCCGACGCACCTGCACGACGACGTAGACCGACGACTCCTGCTTCGTGAGGATGCCCGTCACGCGGCCCCGAGGGCACTGGCGCATCAGGTCGCCGGTCAGCGGCTCGATGAAGTCGTTGCTGAAGTGGATGCCGAGGAGGGCGGTGTTGCTCACCTCGGCGTGGAGGGGTCGCGAGCGATCGCTCGGGATCTGCGTGATGGACACGCTCTGGAGCGAGGTGCAGCCCGCGAGGGTGGCGAGGGCTGCGATGGAGGAGAGGATGGCGAAGGGAAGACTGTGCTTGGTCATGGGCCCCTGGGGGATCAGTCGACGATGCAGTAGCCGCGGACGGTGACGTACTCACCGCTCACGGCGTAGTAATTGGTCGACTCGCGCAGGCTCATCAGGCCCGTGACGCGTGCCGTGGGACAGCGCTCGAGGATGTCCGTGGCCACGGCGTCGGCGAACGTGTCGTCGTAGACGACGTTGCCGGTCTTGGGCCCGAACTGGAAGAGGGCGACGAGGCTCGCGATGTGCGAAGGACGCGCGCTCCTCATGACGACGGACGCGATCTGTCCGACGGCCTTGGTGTTGACGCCCGTCTCCGAGACGTGAATCTCGAACGGAACCAGGTGCCCGTGCTGTCCGTCGATCTCGTCGAGCTGCGCGCGGTGAAGAGTCGCGCAGCCTACGAGGGAGTGAAGACAAGGAAGAGAGGGAGGAACCGTCGCATCGGGAACATGCTCAGCAACACGCGTGCCCCGGAGCCCGGGCGTGCGATCGATGCCGGCGGGACGGGTTGCCCTAGCGGCTGCTCGCCTTTGCCCACGCCGTCGCGAGCAAGGGGGGCGAATTGCCGCGCACCGGGGGCGTGAGGCGTGGACGCGCATTCACGCCGGTGGCGAGAACGTCGAGCGACCTATCTCTTCGCCTTGTCGAGCCCGTCCACCTCGTCGCGGGTGATGGCTCCCTGGTGCTTCACGTCGATCGCGTGCAGCACGAGTCCCGCTGCCACCGCGGAGGGCTGGGTGTGCGTGGCCCGCGCGACGGCGGCCTGGATCTCGCTCGGTGTGACCTGCCCGTCGTGGTTCACGTCGACCTCGTCGAAGCCCCCGAGCTTCTGCCACAGGGCCCGCGCGAACGCGTCGACGAGCACGACCTTCACGTCCCGCCCGCTGTCGACGGGCGGCATCCGCTCCGCGTGCTCGCGTCCGAAGCGCACCAGCGGCTCGATGTGATCCATCCCCTCGAGCAGGTTGCGCACGATGGCGACGCGGTACTCGCGGTCCACGTTCAGAGGCGCGCCACCGATGGATGTCACCTGGTGACCGGGCTCCTCGACGACGACGCCGTCGTCCGCCTGCAGGTAGGCGCCGGACTCCGCCGGGGCGAGAGCACGCGAAGCCGCCACGGCGTCCCGCACGACGCGACCGGGCAGGCGCACGATGACCATCTCGTTGTCGAAGGGCACCTCGGCCTCGAGGTCGCCGTACGTGAATCGCTCCGGGTAATCGCGTGACGCCCGGATGCCGCCGCCGTTGAAGAGGCACGCCTCGGCGCCGAGGGCGTCACGCAAGCGCGAGCAGATGAGGGTAGCGACGGACGTGGGGCGAGACCGCCCTCCCACCGAGGAGAGCGTCTCTCCCGGCGCGAGCGCGATGAGGGTCGCCTCTTCCAGCGCGTGCACCTTCGTCATGTGCCGGTCGACGAGGCGGCGCAGCGCGGCGTCCTCCGGGTAGTCTGCGGTCGCGTCGAGTCGGATGGTGACGCTGGGCAGGTCGGGCTGTCCCTCGGCCGGCGCCTCCTCCGGCCACGCGAGGTCGATCACCGCCGCCTTCACGGCATCGGCTCCCGCCTTGACGATCCACGTCCCCCTCACCGTCTCCAGGAAGGGAACGTGCTCGTGCCCGCCGACGATGAGGGGAATGCGCGCCTCGAGCCCCGCGTGCGCCAGGGCGCGATCGTCGTCCATCGGCTGATGGGTGACGGCGAGGACGCACGCGCAGCCGCCCTGCGAGACGAGGCTCGCGCTCTCCCGCAGCGCCGCGGGGTTCGGTGGCTCGAGCCGGGCACCGCCGAAGGGCGCGTGGCGATACACGGTCGGGTCGTCCATGAGCACGCCCACAAGACCCACACGCACTCGCCGCCCACCGGGAGCCGACACCACGACGACGTCGTGGGTCGCCAGCGGGGGCTCGAAGCCGTGGACGTTCGTGCCGAGGCATTTCGCGTGGAGCTCGCGGACGCGCTCGCGTAGCTGGGCGACCGGTACGTCGTCCTCGTGATTGCCGAGGACCACGTGGGTCATCCCGAGCGCGTTCAGGCACTCGACCATCCCTTGCCCCGCGTCGAGGCTCGACAGGATGCTCGGCGCGAGGAAATCCCCCGCCATGATCACGAGGAACGCGCCCGGCGGGCTCGTCTCGGCGTGATGCGCGAGGAGCGTGGCCAGGCGAGGCAGGTTCTCCAGGGTGTAAACGTCGTTGACCTGGACGATGCGGAGCGTGGGACCGGGCAAGCGATTCACTCCTCGGTGCCCATCCCGCGCAGCCATCGCCCGGCGCGGGCCCGAAACAGGCGCCGTCGCTCCATGATGCGGGCCACGTCCTGCCGCGGGAACCAGACCTTCACGACGACGATGGTGAGCACGAGGTTGTCGAGGGACATCAGCACGTACATCAGCGACGGGAACGCCGAGGCCACGAGGAACGTCAGCGCGCACGTGGCAGCGGGGAGGGCGAACCACCGCTCGGTCCACACCGCGAGGAGCGTGTACATGAGGCCCCACGAGAACATCAGGACCAGGTGAATGTGGATGGGCGAGAAGCCGGCCAGCCATCCGCCCGCGCCGAGGATGCAGTGTCCGGCGAAGTAGAGCGCGAAGGTCTGCGAGAGCCTCCGGTTGAGCAGCGTCTTCGTCAGCGTCTCGCGAGCCCAGGTGTACGCCACGAGCCCCAGCAGAAGAAAGACCACCGCTGGGAGGAGCGTCGTGTCGAAGTAGGAGACCTTGCGTGCATGCGTGGCGTAGGCCCATCCGGCGAGAGGCGAGACCGTCCAGGCAGTTCCGAAGAGGGCCATGATGAACGCGCGGGTGCGCCCGCCCACCGTCGGATCGAGATCGCCTTCCATGCGACGCAGGCGCTCGTCCTCCTCGGTCTGCGCATCGAGCGCGGCCTTCACGCGTGTCGACACGTCGGCGGGAGCGGCGGACACCTCGCGCAGCAGCGTCGCGGCGGTGGCGGGGCTCCCCTCGGTGAGCTCGTGATCGATGACGATGAGGAGCGCCCGATCGAGCCCGTTGCGCGCGGTCTCGTTGGCGGGCCATGCGGAGAGCGCCGCGTGATAGCCGAAGCGGCACTCACCGAGCAGGTTGGCGACGGCGAGCTTGCGGTCCTCCCCGGGGAGGTCCCCCTCGATGGCCTTCTGGAGCAAGGTCAGACTCTGCTTCGCGTCGTGCGCCAGTTTGCGTGACCCGCGATGCCGCAGGTACTCGTCGATGGCGACGCGAAGCTCGAGTGCGCTCTCGAAGCGAGCCGAGGGCTCTCGCTCGAGCGCCCGGATGCAGATGCGCTTCGCCTCGGCGGGGAAGCTCGGGGGGTAGGTCGCCGTCGAGAGGAGGATGTTGGTGACGATGGCGTGCACGTCGCTGCCCTTGTGAGGCGGCTCGCCGGCGAAGATCTCGTAGAGGATGGCGCCGAGCAGGTAGACGTCCGTCCGCGGGGAGTACGCGGTGGGGTCGCCGAGAAGCATCTCCGGGGCCATGTAGTGCGGCGTGCCGGCGATCTCCGTCGCCTGCGACGCGCAGGGCAAGCGTCCGCTGGGGTCGTCCTTCAAGCTGACGGCGATGCCCCAGTCGAGGACGTACACCTCGCCGAACTCGCCGATCATGACGTTGTCGGGCTTGAGGTCGCGATGAAGGATGCCGCGGCTGTGGGCGAAGTGGACCGCGTTGCAGGCGCTGACCAGCGTGCGGAGGTTCCACTCCAGCGGGTCGGCCACACCGAAGCGTCGCGCGATCTCCGCACCATCGCGCATGAGGTGCGACCACACGCGCCCCTCGATGCGCTTCATCACGATGACCGGCGCGCCCGAGGCGTCGACGCCGACGTCGTGCACCGGCACCACGTTGGGGTGCTCGAGCGCGCCCGTGACCCACGCCTCGCGGAGGATGCGCAAGGCCGCTCCCTCGTCGCCGGCTCCCTTGCGCAGCGTCTTGACGGCAACGTGCCGCCCGAGGGTCGCCTGGGTCGCCAGGTGGACGACGCCCATCCCGCCCTCGCCGATGGTGTGGTGCACGTCGATCTTGCCGCCGAGCGTGGCGCCGAGAGCGCGCAGGGCGTCGAGGGCCGCCATCGCACCGGACGACGGGGAGCGCGACGGCTCGATGGTCGCGCCCGGGTGGTCGACGATGGTCTTCGCGAGCTCGAGATCGCCGGCGAGCCGGGCCTCGATGGTCTCGGCGAGGTGGAGCGGGTCGACCTCCATGGTCACGCCCGGTTCACCCGAGCGCGGCCCCGAGGGTCAGCTCCTCGAGTGTGATTCCCGCGAAGCGTCGCGGCCTCACCGTCACCTCGAGGGAGCCACGCTTCGGGTCGACCTTGGTCGTCACCTCGGGGCCGGCGGGGGCTGCGAAGTCGAACATCTCGGCCAGCGCGATCCGCGCGACCTCTTCGGCGGCGCGGGGATCGGTCCCGACCGGGATCGCTGCGGCGACCTGGTGCACGGCCCGCGCGAAGCGGCCGACGAAGAGCTGGTCCCCCAGAGTCCCGGTGGCCGCGCCCGTCCCCGCTCCCGTGCGGTGCAGCACCGGCGCCCGCGTCAGCACGGCGGCGTCGGTGTTCGGGGCGCAGGCGAGCATCGTCAAGCCGGCGCGTGCCACCTCGCGTACGGCGTCCTCCGAGGGGACGACCTGGAGCGGGACGGCGGCCTCTTCGCCGCGATCGTGCACGGTGTGGACCGGCAGGTTGCCGATGACGCCATCGCGCCCACCGGTGATGGCGGTGGGCCAGCGGAGCCGCGCATGGCTGCGCGCGCAGAGGGCGCCGACGACGTACGCCCCGTTGGCGTAGACGTGGGCGTCGGGATCCTGGCCGTCCTCCTCGTAGGGGGGCTGCTGTAGCCGCGACGTCCCCTGCGTGTAAGGGGCGCGCACGAGCGGGTCGTTGAGGACGAGCGCCACCCACCGTGCCGACTCCCGCAATGCGGCGCTGCGGAGCGCTACCGCGCGCCCGTCGTCGCTCGTCGACAGAGCGCTCGTCGAGCGCGCCACCTGCTCCAGCGAGTCGACGCCCAGCATCGTGGGATGGCCCGCGAGCACGATCGGCGCGAGCAACGTGCTCGCCAGGGCCGCCCACTTGTCGAGATACGCGAGGTCGACGGCGGTGGGCTCGAGGTGCTGGTCGATGAGGACCAGATCGATCGCCGCACGCTCGGGATCCGAGTCACCCAGCCGGCGAAGGGCGTCGGCGACCGCCTCGCGTCCGGCGTTCACGACGTCGACCTCGATACCGGCCTTTCGATCGCAGTGCTCGATGAGGAGCCGGAGGCCTCGCCACGTCGACTCCAGACGCCGCACCTCGGGGTGATGGAGGATGCCGGCCAGGAGGTTGTGGAAGGCCTGCTCCAGCCGCTGCGGTGCCGTGCCTACGACGGCGCGCGCCGCCGGTGCGGGTCTCGCGGTCCGCGCCACGGCCTCGATGACGCGTGACAGCTCGCTGCGTGTCGCCTCGGGTGGGGCGCTCGGGGGCGCCAGCGCCTCGGTCTCGGCGGAGACGTCGACCATGTCGAGCAGCGCGTCGAGGCCGCTCTTTCCGCCGCCATTCCCGGTGGGGGCCGAGGGCGCGTGCGCAGCTGCCGGGGCCTTCGTCGACTCCTCTGGTGCGGCGGGCGCGGGTCTCACCTCGCGGACCAGGGCATCGGCCCACGAGGGACGAGGAAGGATGCGTACCAGCTGCGCCCGCGCGGCTTCGGCCGTCAGCTTCCGTGCGGCGACGTCCTGCACGACGCGGAGGGCGTCGACCAGTGCGCGGAGGGCCGGGACCTGCTCGACCAGCTCGGCGGGGCGCATCGCCTTGCGATCGCGCCACACGAGGTCGACCCGGAGGGGCGGCTCACTCCCGCCGAACGGGTCGCTCACTTCGATGGCGAGCGAGGGGGCGAGCTGGCCCATGACCGCGTCGAACGTCTCGGCCTCGATGCGCAGGGGGTCGAGCGGCGGGGTTCGCCCCGTCGACCAGTCGGCCCCTGCCACGACCTCCGCGATGACCACGACCCGGAACGAGCGCTCTTCCACGGGCTGGCCGCCGTCGTCGCCCTGCTTGCGGCTGCCGAACCCGACGCCGAACGATGCGATGCCCCCCGAGCGATCCTCCGCCATGGTCGAGGAGTAGCGCTACCCCGGCGCGGCAACAAGCCGCCGCCTGTTCACCAGCAGAACATGTTGCCGGTGTACCCGCATTCGGGGCGGGCCATCAGCGCGTACGTCATCCCGACGAGGAAGCCGAGCCCGACGCCGGCGACGCTGCCCGCCACGATCTGCCCGCCGCTCTCGTAGTTGCCGGCCCCCCGGCCGACGTCGGTGACGCCGGCGAGGACGAGCGGGACGAACACGTTGCCGATGAAGGAGCCGACGTTGAACCGCCCGTCGCTCCACTTCGTCATGTCGAAGAGCCACACGGCGGCGCCGTTCCCCAGCGCCGAGAAAGCCCCGAACGCGTGGGTCGACGGCGAGCCGTACGTCTCGCAGTTCGGACCGGGGGTGTTCGTCGCGTCGCACCCGGGACGGGCACTCTTGATGGCGCCCTTGAGCGCGTACTCGTTGGCGAGGGCCAAGACCGTCAGCGTCATGACCGGAGCCAGCTGCGAGACGTGCCAGCGGGCCTTCCAGCCGACCGTGGCCTCCGGGTCGGAGTAGAAGATGCGCGGCATGAGGAGCTGGATGGCCCCTGCTGCCCCCACCGTCACCGAAGTGGCGGTACCCCAGCCCTGATCGCGACTGGGCGCGGGCGAGGTTTGCGCCCCCGCAGGCGAGCTCACCGCGAATACCAACAGCGCTGGAGCGACACACCAAGCCTTGCGCCACGTCATCGAAAGAAGTCTCCCTCTTGCGGGGCCAAGCCTCGCCCATTCCGATGTCCCAGGCCAAGAGACTTGATTGGGGACAGGCTCGCGATCAGCGTCGCGGCGGGTTGCCGCCCGGCCAGGGACCGCCGGTCCAAGGTCCC
>Ga0182030_10007359_pt1 | contig 22981 bp, 22 predicted proteins | sample 812S3MmetaG_FD_121299 | JGI IMG/M metagenome (GOLD analysis project Ga0182030, IMG submission 121299) | Permafrost microbial communities from Stordalen Mire, Sweden - 812S3M metaG (Illumina Assembly) | ecosystem: Environmental > Terrestrial > Soil > Wetlands > Permafrost | place: Sweden...
ACCACAGCATGGTGAAACTGCCCGAAAAGCCCATGACGCCGCGCCTGTTCGACAACCGCGTGGGCTACTTCACCACCCGCACCATCGACTATAGCCACAACGATTACAAGTCCGACGATATCCAGTACATCGCCCGCTGGCGCCTCGAAAAGAAGGATCCCAGCGCGGCCATCTCCGACCCGGTCCAGCCCATCGTCTACTATATCGACGCGGCTACGCCCACCAAGTGGGTGCCGTGGCTGATCAAGGGCGTCGAAGACTGGAATATCGCCTTCAAAGAGGCCGGCTTCTCTAATGCGATTTTCGCCAGGAAAATGCCGACCCCGGAAGAAGACCCCACCTGGAGCCCGGAAGACGTCACCCATTCGGTGATCCGCTGGCTTCCGTCCACCACCGAGAACGCCAGCGGGCCGCACGTTTCCGACCCGCGCACCGGCGAAATTCTCAATGCCGACATCCAGTTCTATAACGACGTGATGGTGCTCGCCCGCGACTGGTACTTCACGCAGGTGGGACCGCTCGATCCGCGCGCTCAGAAACTGCCGCTGCCCGACGATCTGATGGGCCGCCTGCTGGAATACGTGGTGTGCCACGAAGTGGGTCACACCCTGGGCTTCCAGCACAACATGAAGGCCAGCTCGGAATACCCTTTCGAGAAGATCCGCGACCCGAAATGGATCCACGAAATGGGCCACGCGCCCTCCATCATGGACTATTCGCGCTTTAACTACGTGGCGCAGCCGGAAGACCACATCGCCGTCGAAGACCTGATACCGCGCATCGGACCCTACGACATCTGGGCCACCAGGTGGGGCTACGCTCCGATTCCCGGCGCCAAGACGGCCGACGAGGAAAAGCCCACGCTCAACAAGTGGGCCAAAGAGCAGGACGACAAGCCGTGGCTGCGATTCTCGACCGCCAATGCGGCCAATTCCGATCCCGGCGACGAGACCGAAGCCGTGGGCGATGCCGATGCCGTGAAGGCCACCGCCCTGGGCGTGAAGAACCTGCAGCGCGTGGAAAAAATGCTGATGCCGGCCACCGCCTGGAAAGATGGCGATACCTACGACGATCTTGCCGAAATGTACGGCCGCATGATCAGCCAGTGGCAGACCGAGATGAATCACGTCACCCAGATCGTCGGCGGGTTCAACAGCCAGGAAAAGGTGATCGGGCAGGAGGGCCGGATTTTCAGCCTGGTGGAGAAAGAGCACCAGGCCGAGGCGGTGAAGTTCCTGGTGGATAACGCCTTCGCCACGCCGATGTGGATGGTGGATGAGGAGATCCTGCGGCGCATCGAACCCGTCGGCGTGCTGGACCGCATCCGCACCGCGCAAACCGCCGTGCTGACCAGCCTGCTGAATAGCGCCCGTTTCGGGCGTTTGATCGAGCAGGAGACGCTGGACGGCACGCGGGCCTACCCGCCGACTGAATTTCTGGCGACGGTGCGCAAGGGCATCTGGAAGGAATTGGACAATCCGCAGGTGAAGATCGACGCCTACCGGCGCAACTTGCAGCGGTCATATTTGACGCTGGCCAACAGTAAGGTGAATCCGCCTGCCGCGGCGGCTGCCGCGCTGCCGGCGGCCGGCGGCGCCGGCCGTGGAGGACGAGGCGCCGGCACTCCGGGCGACGAGAAGCCCATGTACCGCGCCGAACTGAGCACGCTTAGGGGCGCCATCACGGCGGCCCTCGCCAAGACCACCGATCACGAAACCAAGGCCCATCTGGAAGCTTCGCGGGACGAGATCGACAAGATCCTCGATCCCAAGTTCCTGCCGGCCGCTCCGGCCGCTGCCGCCGCGGCCGCCGGAGGCCGCGGCGGATTGCAATAGCCGGCTCGACAGGCGCTGCTCAGCGGCTGGGAAGGATCGGCAATCGATCCGCCCAGCCGCTGGCGCGCCGTGGCGGCCGTGCAGTCTCGGCGGCGATCGCGCCAAGGAGCGCGAACAGCCAGAGATCCAGCACCGGCTTGGCAAGTGGAAAATCCACCAGGCTGTGGACGAAAACCGCGATCAGCCCCACTCCCCATACCGTCCGGACGGCCTTGGGAATGCTCCAGAGCGCGATTGACACCATCAGCAGGCCGAAGGGAATGCCTCCGTCCGCCGCCCATTCGGCCCAGTCGTTGTGCGCGTGGGTCACCACGGAACCGAAATCGAACGAGCTATAAGCCGGATAGACGGTCCGGAAAGTTCCCAGACCGAAGCCGGTAAACGGCCGCGCGCGGATCATTGCGATGGTATCCGACAGCATCACCCGGCGCCCCAGCAGCGGGTCCGGCTCCGCGAATCGGCCGATCAGCACCGCCCATCCGACCACCGCCGCAAAAACCAACGCCAGCGCCCACACATGGATTGCGGCGGAGCGCACGTGGTCGCGACGCATGCGGCCTTTAGCCATCAGCACCAGGGGCACGGCCACGATCTCCGCAGTCAGCAGGATCGCGCCGGCCCGCGAGGCTCCCGCAATCACCGACGCGTACAGGCCCGCGGCAAACACCGCAAAGCGTACCGGCCGGGATCCCGCTTCCATCGCCCGCACCAGGGCCAGGGGCAGCACCATCTCCACGAACGCCGCGTACTGGTCGCGGTTGAGGAACGGCCCCAGCACCGCCCGGCCCGGCGCAGGGAACAGCCAGAACACTTTGCCATCCCAACTGAAGTATTGCATCACGGAAACCGCGCACAGGACGCACGCAAAGTAGAGCAGCGTATCCAGGAACCGCCGCCGGACCGGCGCCGAGGCACACACCTGTGACGCCAGTAAGAACGCCAGCAGGTTCCCCAGCCACAGCAGGACGGCCATACGGGTGTCCGCGCGGCCGACAGTCCAGCCGGCGGCAAGTTGCAGCCCCCCCCAGGCGGCGGCGCACGCGAGCAGTACCGACGGTGGACTGAAGCGCAGTTCGAATGGGCGGATCGCCAGGGCTATCGCCCAGCCCGCGGCCAACAGGAACAATCCGGATTGAAAGAGAATGGGGTTGATCCATAGCCGGGGGACGAACAGGAGCAACACCGCGCCCGCCATGGTGAGAGCCAGAAAGTGCGCCGACCAGCGCCGCAAACGCTCGCTCGCGGGAGGTAGGCCGGTCATCGATCCTCCTCCGGCGCCAGGCTCAAGGCGACCCGGCGCAAGGTCAGCGACCCTTCGATCCGCATCGTGCCGGGCATTCGCCGGTATCCGAGTATCAGGCGCCCCAGCGTGGTCTGGTCCGGCGTCTCAAAGGGGATCTCTTGCGTCACTTCGCCGCCCGCGCCACCCGGCAGCAGGCCCTCGCCGTGGAGCAAATCCTGGCCCCCGGCCGACTCTATGGTGCACATCAGTCCCGATTCGGCGGCGATGCCGGAGACGCTATAGCGCACCGCCAGAACGTATCGCCGGTGCGGCAACAAGGGCACGTACTGGCTTAGGATCGCGGCGTCATCGGGCTGCTTTCCGGAAAAGCTGACGATCAGACCGGGCGGTCGGAGCGTGCGATCCACGTAGATGCCCGCCGGCGAAGCGAAATGCCAGTCGAATGCCGCATCCAGGCCCGGCAGCCGGAAATCGCCGTTGACCGGCGACTCTCCCGCGCCGGCCGTCAGTTCCGGATAGGGGATCGTCTTTCTTTGGGCGAGGCCGTTCCAGACAGCCAGGGCATCCGCGGCGCGGCCGTCCGCCAGCAGGTGGTCGCAATCGTTCAACAAGAATTTCAAACTACCCCGGTCGTTGTGCGCCAATAGCCGGCCGGAAACCGGTTGCGCCGCATCCAGCCGACCTTCACTTACCAGAAAGTCCAGGTACTGGCGGAGCACCTCCGGCCGGTCGGGAATGGCCTGTTTGAGGATGGTTGGCGCATCGGAGCTGAGCGTCCAACATTGCCGGAACTGCTCCCAAACGTCGCCGTGCGACTTGGCCAGCGCGGCTTTCACCACGGGCCAGAATTTTTCCGCGGCGCGCCGCCGAAAGTAAAAGCCGGAGAGCGCGAGGCTCGGCGCAAAACCGGGATCCAGGCGCGCGGCCGTCAACAAACTCGCTTCGGCCTTGGGAAAATCGCCCCGCCGCTCGGCGGCCGCGCCCAGATCGAGCCGCAACGAGGAGTCGAGGGGATTGAGCGCGGCTGCTTTTTCCAGGATTTCGACCGCGCGGCCGGGCTCGGCCTGCGCCAGGGAACTGTAATACGCCGCCGTGCCTGGCGCCAGCCGGATCGCCTGCCGGATGGACGCCGCGTCTCCTTTCCCGAAGAGCCAATCGGCGTACGCCACCCGATCGGCCAAATACAGTGCCGCGCCGATCAGCGCCAATGCCGCCAGCGCAACCATGCGCCAGACCCAGAAGCGTGGGGCCGTGGGACATAATGGCATACTAATCCCCGCAGGCGGCGCCGATCACGCGATCCCGGATCGACTGGCGGATCCGTCGTTGGCGAGCGCCTCTTTGCAAATTCTGCGTGCGGGTGCGCCCATGCGAGCGAAACACCCGCGGGCTTCGGCGCCTCTGGCAGCGCGGCTGCGAATCGGCGCCTGTCGAACCGGCATGGGCGGTGTCCGGCAAACACTCATTCTACCCGCCTTCGCCGCGCAAGCAAACTGAACTCGCTTCGGCGGCATGGGATCAACGGGGCGTTACGGAGGCATGCGACCGGGTGCTTAAACGTCTTCGGGAATGCACCCCGCTGGCTTACGCTCGCGGCTCGGTAAGCCTTGCGAAATCAACGCGACCGTTACCGAGCCGCGACCGTAAGGGAGCGGTTTCCGCCACCAGTCCCGAAAACCTGTAAGCACTTAACCGGCTAATCCCGGGAGCGGGAGAAGCTGAGAGGCGGATCGGCCGGTTGAGCCCATTCAGGGGCACTCGCAAACAAGTGCCGTCAAATGAAAACCTTTCTTTTCCAGTTGATTTTTTCCCAAATCGGGTCGACACTTGATCGGGACCTTCGGGCGCCCTCCCACCAGAATGAGGAAAGATTAGCCGGTTAATAAGCACCCCATGCGACAACCGGCGTTGCCGCCGCAGCTTCGGATAATGGCATACTGGTTACATTCCGAGAATCTCATCATGAAAGATCGAACCATCTCGCACGGCAGGGGCCCAGGTTGGAGACCCGCCGCTATCGCTTGCGTCGCCGCAATCGCCGCCATTGCCGCGACTGGCCTTGCCCAGACGCAGAGCCAAGCTCCCAAACCGGGCGACCTGGGGTTCACCGACACCCCCATGCTTCCGGGACTGCCCTGGCACGTGCATGACCCTGCCCGTCCGCACCCGAAAGTGGTCACGCCCGGCGCGGTCCCCGGCGCGCCGCCCTCCGACGCCATCGTCCTGTTCAACGGCAAGGATCTCTCGCAGTGGGCGCAGCCCGGACGGGGAGCCGACCGCGGAAAGCTGGTCGATCCGAAATGGCCGGTGCGCGACGGCTACTTCGAAGTCGCTCCCGACACCGGCGAGCTGCGGACGCGCGAGGCGTTCGGCGACATTCAACTGCACGTGGAATGGTCCGAACCTCCCAACGTGACGGGAACCAGCCAGGGACGCGGCAACAGCGGCGTCCTGCTCATGGGCTTGTACGAAATCCAGGTGCTGGATGCCTACAACAATCCCACCTACGCCGACGGGCAGGCGGCCGCGATCTATGGCCAGTGGCCGCCGCTGGTGAATGCCGCGCGTAAGCCGGGCGAGTGGCAAACTTACGACATCGTCTTCGAGGCTCCGCGGTTCGAGGATGGCAAGCTGGTGAAGCCGGCCTACCAGACGGTATTCTGGAACGGCGTCGCGGTGCATATCCACAAGGAGCTGATGGGCCCCATGGTGTACCGCCAGGTGGCCAAGTACACGCCCCAGCCCGCCGAGTTGCCGCTATCGCTGCAGGACCATCACAACCCGGTGCGATACCGCAACATCTGGGTGCGCCGCATGGCGGGCTACGATCAGCCTGAGAAGTAGCGCTCCGCGAAGGTCTGAAATTCTCCAAAACCGTCCAGCACCTCAAGGCGAGGGTCTTGTTGCCGTCGTGAATGCCTGCTACGCTGAGCGTTCCAGGTGGCATGCCTTCGACTCGATGCGCCTTTCACTACGCCAGACGCCGCTCTTGACGTAATTTCGTCCGCGCCCGGCAGTCCTCGCAGGGCGGCGGACCCTGTGCAAGCAGGAGAGGAAATACAATGGCAAACAGGTTATTAGTAATCGCGATTGTAGCGCTGGCGATCCTTTGGCCGGCGGCAAGCTTCGCTACGGTCACCCCTACCCCTCCCTATCCGGGGGCATCTCCGAGCCTGGCTTATCAGGTGACCGTGGACGGCCAGCCCATCTTCGCCTATCGTTATCCAACTTACAACCAGTTCAATTGGATGGATTATGCCAGCTTCAGCATGACCGGCAAGGTGCATGTCACCGTCACCTCGCTCATCAGCGAGAGGGACGTGCGCACCTGCTACATCCGGCCCATCGCTTATAACATCCATCCGCAGATCAAGGGCAATACGGTCAGCTTCGATCTCGACCGGCCGCGTTACCTCGTCATCTTCATCAACGAAGAGCCGCTCTTCTCCAGCACGGGACTGCTGTTGTTTGCCGACGCGCCCGAGGCGAACGCGCCTAAGCTCGGCGATCCGAACGTCGTCAACATCATGGACTACAAGGTTGACAATACGGGTAAGACCGTCGAGACCGCCAAGATCAATCAGGCCATCGGCGACGTGTCTGCCCGGCCCGGCGGCGGCGTGCTCTTTTTCCCCAAGGATGGCATTTACCTGACCGGCCTGGTGATGATGAAGAGCAACGTCAAATTCTACGTCCAGGCCGGCGCCGTGATTAAAGGGTCCACCAAGAATGCGGATTACGCGTTGCCGACCGGGACCACGGGAGGCCGCGGGAGGGTGCAGCGGGCGCTGTTTGTCTTCAACGACGTCGAAAACGCCAGCCTGATGGGCCGGGGCACCGTCGACATGCAGGGCTATCCGTGGTTGTGGCACGATTTCCAACCCGACACCGGGGATGGGCGCGCCCGCACGGCGGAGGGATTGGTGAACGACCCTCATGGGAATGGCGTCAAGGGCTATGTGGTCAATAACTGCAAGAATGTCACTTTCCAGGGCCTGTTCCTTCTCCGGTCCGCTTATTGGACCGTGACCGTCAGCAACACCGACGGTTTCACCAGCCGGGACATCAAGCTCATCAACCGCAAGCAGCAGTATCACGACGACGCATATGATATTACCGGCGGCAGCAAACATATCCTGATAGAAAACGGATTCTCCATGACCATGGACGATGCGTTTGCCCTGTATGGGGGCGCCGGCGCCGGCCTCGAAGACGTGGTGGTGAAGGGATTTGTGGATTACGGCTATACTTCAGGGCTGGTTCTGGGGTATGGCTCGATCCCGGCCGTCAAACACGTGCGCTTCGAGGACGTGAACTTCGTCTCCACGCAGAATAAGTTCGCCATCTGGATTCAGTTTACCCCGGCGTATTTTACGGGCCGGGGGTATCCCACGCGAGCCAGCAGCAAGCAGGCTTTGGACGACTTCCACTTTATCAACTGCACCTGGGAGCACGACGGCGGGCAGATCTATATCGATGGCGGCGATTCGGCGTTGACCAACTTCGTGTTCGAAAACTGCACCTTCTATACACCCAGCCGGCCTGCGAAGATTTCGGGGACAAACGTCGGTCCGATCCTCTTCAAGAACGTCAAACTGAACCAGACGGTGGTCAAGAGCGTCGACCAGTTGACCAAGGCGGGTTGGGATATCTCCGTTCCGATGAAGTTCCAGTAGTGGCCGCTCTTCGAGGCAAGAGGCAAGCATGAAACTGACGGCTTTTTCGTGTTGCGCACTGGCGTGCTGCGCCGGTACGATCGCGGTCCAGGCATACGCGCAGACCGCCGCGGGCATCCCGCATCTGCAGAAACAAGGAACCGCGACGCAGTTGATCGTCGACGGCAAACCGTTCCTGGCTCTCACCGGAGAACTGGGCAACAACACCGCCAGCAGTCTGGAAAACATGCAGCCGATCTGGGCCAAGCTGGTAGCGGGCAATCTGAACTGCGTGCTGGCGGCAGTGTCGTGGGCCCAGATCGAGCCCGAAGAAGGCCACTTCGATTTTGCGCTGGTGGATGGCCTCATCCGGGAGGCCCGGCGCAACAACCTGAAACTGGTGTTCCTGTGGTTCGGCAGTTGGAAAAACGGCCTTTCGAGCTACCCTCCGCTGTGGGTGAAGCAGGATTATAAGCGATTCCCGCGGATCCGGATCAAAGGCGGCAAGAGCATCGAGCTGCTCAGCACTCTTGGCGATGCCAGCCGCGATGCCGACGCGCGGGCCTTTCGTGCCCTGATGCGCTACATCGGAGAAGTGGATGGCGAGCAGCACACCGTGCTGATGATACAGGTGGAGAACGAAGTGGGCGTGCTGCGCGACTCGCGCGACCGGTCCGAGCCGGCCAATCGGGCCTTTGCCGGACCGGTGCCCAAAGAACTGATGGATTACCTGCAGGCCCACAAAGATACGCTGGCTCCCGAGCTCCGCGAGGTGTGGGCGGCCAATGGCTTCAAGACATCCGGAACGTGGGAACAGGTCTTCGGTCCGGGCAAACCCGACAGCGTGGATATGCCCATCCAAACCAATAGTCCTCCGCTGAGCCAGGAAGAGTACCAGACCGGCTGGCGGAAGCTGCACTGGCCGGTGGATGAGATCTTCATGGCCTGGAACTACGCCCGCTACGTCAACAAGGTGGTCACCGAGGGCAAGGCGGGATACAACATCCCCATGTACGTGAACGGATGGCTGCAGCAGCCGAACATGGCATGGCCGGGGACGTATCCGAGCGGCGGTCCGCTGCCGCAAGTACACGACGTGTGGCGTGCGGGCGCGCCCGCGATCGACATTCTCGCGCCGGATCTTTACCTGCAATACTTCGACGAGGTGTGCGACCGCTTCACGCGCAACGGCAATCCACTTTTCATTCCGGAAACCGGAGCTAACGTGGCCAATGTTTTGACGGCGTTCGGCAAGTACGGCGCCATCGGATATTCGCCTTTTGGGATCGAGAGAAGCGTCAGTGCGGACAGCGATTTGGCCGCGGTCTACGGCGTGATTTCGGAGATGGTGCCGATGATTGCGGCGCACCAGGGCAAGGATTCCATCACCGCGGTGCGGCTGAACCAGGGCGACGCGCCGAAAAGCGTTCGTTTGGGGAACTATACCCTGGAACTCACCTACACGGGGAGAGGCCGGGCGCCGATCGCACCCCAGCCGGCGGCGCAGCAGGCAGGTGGCCGCGGGCAGCAGGCTCCGGCAGCGGCTCCCGCCGGTCGAGGGGGCCGGGGCGGCGCATCGCAGGCTCCAGCGGAAGCTGCCGCGATCCTGATCGCGGCTGGACCGGACGAATTCTACATGGGCGGCGGCGGATTCCGCATCGCGTTCACGGCGAACACGCCCGGGCCCGCAACCGTCGGGCTCGGCATCGTGCAGGAAGGCAAGTTTGCCGACGGCAAGTGGGTGGTGGTGCGGCAGCTCGGCGGCGACGATATCGGCCAGGGCGAGATTCTGACGCTGCGCCCGAACACCATACTTCGCGTGGTGGTCTACCGGTACGAATAGGATCTCGCGAGGTTTCCGGGCGGCGCCTATTTCGCTTTCGGCGGGTACTTCTCGCAGCTCTTCTTTACAATCTCGTTGAGCCGGCCCTCGATCTTGGATGCGTCGCTCTTGTCCTCCCGCGCGATGGCCCGCCACACCAACGAGCGCGTGGAGGGATCGCGCAGATCGATCACCAGCGTGCCCTCGGTGTAAGGGACGCGCAAGACTCGCGTGCCCCATCCGCGCCAACCGGCGGGATAGGTATCGACTGCGGTCTTGCGCGCCGCGCCCAGGGTGTAGCGTACGTTGAGGCCGGACTTGCCGGACGGCACGAAGACGAGCCCTTTGCCTTCCAGGGCTTTCTGAATATCGGCAGCGATACGCTTCTTCACCAGTTCGCTATTCAGCGCGGGATTGGCGCTATTGAGCCGTTCCTCGCGGATGGCGAAAGTATGGAACCGGGAAAAATCGACCGCGCCGTCGGACTCCATCTGAATCTTCTGGGCGATGGCGCAGCAGGCCAGCAGCAAACCGAGGAGCACAGTTCTCATGGGAGAGAATCTAGCACACCGGCCAGCTCATGCGCAGCCGCGGACGGGGTTTGCACGCGCGAGTCGCGCTTTACCTGGTGTGGCCGACTTCGTACACGTAGATGGTGTACTCCATGCCGGCCTTGACGTGCTCCACCGATATGGGTTTCCATCCCTTGATGGGGAACTGGTTGGAAACCACCCGTGTGCCCGGCTTCAGGTATTTTTCCAGGTTGGGCCGCAAGCGCTCGTTGGAGTCCGTCATGAGGTAAATGGTGACCACCGTGGCGGGGCTGAAATCCACGTGGAACACGTTGCCTTCCACAATGGAGGCGCGATCCTCCAGGCCCAATTCGCGAATGCGGCGCTCCGCCTGCCGGCACAGGTCGGGCAACATCTCCACGCCCACCGCCCTGGCCCCGTATTTCTGCGCCGCGGCGATCACGATCCGGCCGTCGCCGCTGCCGAGATCGTAGACCACGTCGCTCGCCTTGACGTGCGCCGCATCGAGCATCCGGTCCACCACGGACGGTGGTGTGGGAATCGTCGGCGCCAGGTTTTCGGGCGAGAATTTCTGGGCCAGGCTGGGTAACCCGGCAGTGACCGCGAGCAGTGCAATGGAAAATAGCCGCATGTTCTTAGTGCATGAGAGCGTCGGCCGTGGCCGGCCGCCCCAACTTTGATTTTACAATACGGCTGATGATTTCGGTCCAGGCAAAAAACAAATCCCGCGGCCGGCTGATGGTATATTCAGCGCCTTTCAGGGAGCGCACCGCGTTTCCGATCGCGTCTCTCCAGGGATTCATCTGCGGATTGGCGTTGTAGTTCATGTAAAAGACGGGGAATCTGACGTCGGAAAACTGCTTCAGCGTTTCCGGCGTCAGTCCGTCGTCCAGCATTACTTTCGGCCCGGCGAAAATCAGCGCGTCCAGCTTAGCTTTGGGATCCTTGACCTCGCTGGTGATCAACTGCGTCAGAAAGTCCGTATCGCTGTGCTTTTGCACCAGGTTCTTGAGATCCACCGTGCCCAGACGCAGCGATTTGACGGCTTGGCCGAGAGCCGGAAAATCGATCTGCGGCGCCTCGTCCTGGCGGTGGATCACCTTCTGCTGCTGCATGTTGTAAACCACCAGCGTGAATTTCGAGATGCGCGGCTCGCGCGCAATGCTGCGCAGCATGGAGAGCAGCGCGCGCACATCGAGCGGCTCCAAGGCCGCCGAATTCGCGTCCTGCGGGGCGAAATTCACTAGCAGTTTCACCGCCAGCGGCGCGGGCTTTTGTTCCCTCTCGATGGGCGGCTCCGGCTTGAAAACCTCCGGGTCGGTGGCCTGCACCGCGTCGGCGGCGATGTCCAAAGTCATCTGCTTGTCTTTGGGAGGCAGGCTGGCTTCCGAATCCCAGTGGAAGGAGCACATGCGCTCGCTGCGGTCGCGCATCAGCCAGTCGACGTGATATTTGCCTTCGCCGACGTTGAACGATCCGTCGAGATAGGCGGGACCGCCTTCGTCGTGGTCGATCGCCGGCACCTGAAAATGCTGCGAAAAGTAGGTCCCGTCGTTAGGATGGTCCTGGGACGTCACGCGGAAAACCATGGTGAGCTGATTTTCCAAACCCGCTAACTCCTTGATGGGAACGCTGACTTCGTACCCCAGGTGGTACTTGAGATCGAAGGCCAGAACAGCCTTATCGGGCGTCACCGTACAGGGCAGGTCTTTGCGATTTTCCGGGGACTCCAGGATGGCGTAATCCGAGGGCATCAGCCGCACTACGCCGCCGTTGGGGGGGATAATCTCCTGCGCGGAGAGGGTGTGGAATGGCAACAACGTTAGACAGGCCACCATGGCTTGCTTCCCTGCCCGGCCGAATCCGATCCACCGCTTGGGCACCAGTTCCATCCTCCGCCACCCGTTTTCCGCCGGCGCCGTCCCTGTGCCCGGCTCTTGCTTTGTATTATGGCGCAAATCGTGCGATCTGGATAGTATACTTCGCACACCTGCAGGAGTGAATGGCTGAACGCGAACAAAGTGGCGGCAAAAAGAAAAAACCCTGGTGCCAGAGCCAGCGCCAGGGTCGAAGTCCAAACAGACCGAACCACGCAGTTGACCTAGCTGGGAGTGCCTAAACGTCAACCGGCGGTATTTTTAGAGTATCATCTCACTTTCGCCGAAGGCAACCTGCCGGCGCACGAAGTGGTACTAGGTCTTCGACCGCGTGATGTTGTGCGTTTGTGGCGGAAACCACCCCCTTACGGTCGTGGCTCTGAATCGGAGCCGCGCGCGTCAGCAAGCGGTTCTGGAATAGCATGGAATCTCGCGGTCATGGTACTAGCCCGGCGCGACCTCGCCAATCTCGAGTTTCAGCAGCGCCCCGCACTGGAAACAGACCAGCAATTCGCCATCCGTCATATAGACCGCCGTGGAATCGCACCTCGCGCAGGCCACCGTGGGGTCCGCCGCCTCGGGCAGCGGGTCGGGCGGCACAATCCCCGAGGCATTTCCGCCCGCTATCGAGGTGGCCGGTTCGAAAGTTGTCCCGCACTCCGCACACACGTGGTTGAAGCAGCAATTGGGTGTGCAACTGTAGAATACTTCGCCCGAACCGCACACCGGACACGCCAGCACGAGCCTGCGAGTCCGCACGTTACTTTTTGTCCGGAGCCTTGTCCGCAGGCTTGTCCGTGGGCTTGCTCGCAGGCTTGTCCGGCGGGAAAAACTCGGGATCGAGCACCGGCGGATTGGTCTTTTGCAGATTCTCGATGGTCTGATTGAGGGCCTTCTGGGTCTGCTCCGGCTTGATACGGGTCTCCAGTTCCGGACGGACCTCTTCGAAGCTCTTGGTATCGTGCGAGATCACCAGGATGATGTGGTAGCCGTACTGGCTTTTCACCGGCTCGCTGACTTCGCCGGGCTTGAGCGCAAACGCGGCCGCTTCGAAACTGGGCACCATCTGTCCGTGGCGGAACGGGGGAAGCTCGCCGCCGCTGTTGAGGCCCGACCCGACGTCGTCAGACTCGGTTTTGGCGAGCGTGGCGAAATCCGCTCCACCCAGGAGTTTCTGGCGGATTTCCAGCGCTTTGGCCAGTGCTTCGGCGTCGGTAAGGTCCGGCTGCCCCGGCCTCACCGCGACCTGCGAGCCCTTGAAACGGATGAGGATGTGGCGGGCGTGTACCGTCTCGAATTCGGATTTGTGCTGGTCGTAATACTGGCGCAGATCCGCCTCGGAAACCTGAACGTCCTTGCCGATCTGTTCCACCAGCGCGCTGGCCATCAGGTTGAAGTCCTGAAACAGGAGCTTGGTCTTGAATTCGGGGGTTTCGTTAAGCTTGCGCCGCTCGGCCTCCTGGGCCAGGGTAATCATCTTGACGATGTTGTCGGCAAACTGCTTCCGGCCGGAACCGAGCGCCATCGTGCGGTAGTTCGGCTGCAGCGTGTCGACAAGCTGGTGAAACTGGGCGGCGGTGATTTTCACGTCCCCCACCGTGATAATCACCCGGTCGGGCGGAACCTCCGGCTGTTGGCCCCCCGGATTCTCCACTTCCATTTTGACTTGCGGCATGGGGGTTGGCGGCGGAGCCGCCGGCGGAGGCGTCTGCCCCGGCAAAGCGGTAACCGCGCCCAACAAAAGCAGACTGCGGAAAAACGTCATAGATCCATGATAGCGAAGAAGAGCGGGCAAGCCCTATGGGACGGGTGCGTTACCGTTTTGGGAAATGCCTCCGCTCGCTGACGCTCGCGGCTCGGTAACCCTTAGCGAAATCAGTGCGACCGTGTCGGAGCCGCGGCTCGGTAACCCTTGCGAAAGTCAGTGCGACCGTGCCGGAGCCGCGACCGTAAGGGAGCGGTTTCGGTCGCAAATCTACGGGACGTCAATCGCTACCCTGCCGGTTCCACCACCGCCGACATCGACCCTCGGGAGCGCTCCAGCCGCCAATCCCGCCCGTAGGCGTGGATCTGGTCGCGGCCGAACTCCGCCTCGGCCAGTTCGCAGGTAATCAGCACCGTGCGTCCGCAGCGGTCCACCTCTTCGGCGTGGCGATACGCCTGGTCCAACGTGAAGATGAAAATCTGCTGCAGCATTTCGATCACGTAATCGTAGGTATGATCGTTGTCGTCCAATAGCACGACGCGGTAGAGCGGAACTAACTGGTTCTGCTCGACAACTTCCGTATCGGGAGCAACCGAGGGTTTCGACATGCACTCCGGCGCGAGCCGGTAAGAATAGTATCCGCCATTGGCCGCCGGGCCACAACCCGCCGGGCCGTAAGCTGCGCCAGAATAGGAATTACCGGTGCCCCACTCACCCGTCTACTTAGATCACCACGCCACCACCCCGCTGGACCCGCGCGTGCTATCGGCTATGCTCCCTTTCCTGGGACCCAAGTTCGGCAATGCCGCCAGCCGCAGCCACCGCTTCGGCTGGGAAGCCGAGCAGGCCGTGGAGTTCGCCCGCAAACGCGTGGCCGCGCTCGCCGGCGCCCAGGCGCGCGACATCGTGTTCACCAGCGGGGCCACGGAATCCAACAACCTGGCCATAAAAGGCGTGGCCGAGGCCTACCGTTCCAAAGGCAACCACATCGTCACCATGGCCACCGAGCACCCCGCCGTGCTCGACCCCGTGCGCCACCTGGAACGCCTGGGCTATGCCGCCACCGTGCTGCCGCCCCTCCCCGATGGCCTGCTCGATCTCGGTCGCCTGCGCGCGGCCATTCGCCCCGAGACCTTGCTGGTGAGCGTGATGTACGCCAACAACGAAATCGGCGTGCTGCAGCCGGTCGCCGATATCGCCGCGCTCTGCCTCGACATGGGCGTATTGTTCCACTGCGATGCCGCCCAGGCGTTCGGCAAGACGCCCATCGACGTGAACGCCGGCCCTATCGACCTGATGTCCGTGAGCGCCCACAAGATGTATGGCCCGAAGGGCGCCGGGGCGCTCTACGTGCGCCGGCGCAAGGTGCAACTGGCGGCGCAGATGGATGGCGGAGGCCACGAATCCGGCATGCGCTCGGGGACGCTCAACGTGCCCGCCATCGTGGGGCTCGGAGAAGCCTGCGCCCTGTGCGCCGCCGAAATGGCGGAAGAAAGCCAGCGCATGCGCGCCCTGCGCGACCGTCTCCGCGAACAATTGCAAAGCGGCCTGGAGGCCGTCGCAGTGAACGGTTCGCTGGAACACCGTCTGCCCGGCAACCTAAACGTGAGTTTCGCCGGAGTCAACGCCGAAACGCTGCTGATGAGCCTTCCCGAAGTGGCGCTCTCCACCGGCTCCGCTTGTTCTTCCGCCGTGGCCGAGCCCAGCCACGTGCTGCGCGCCTTGGGAATCGGCGACGACCGGGCGCGTTCCGCGGTGCGCTTCGGACTGGGCCGCTTCAACACCGCCGAAGAGATCGACTTCGTGGCTCGAAGGGTGATCGAGTCGGTCAAACGGCTGCGGGCATTGACGCCGGTTCTGTGAGGGCTGTGAGCAGGATGCCGGTTGGCCCCACCGCAGCGCGGCCGGTCCTCAGTTTTCCGCCGGCTTCTCCGCGCGATCGATCACCAGAATCTCCACCGGCCCGTTTTGCTGTTCCAACTTCAATCCAAGCTGCTCCTGGAGCGCCAGGAACAACGGCGGGTACGGGGCGATCACGGCGACGGAGCCCGCCGATGTGCCGGGTGGGCCATCGTCGGGAGCCCAGTCGAGCGTGAAATCGAAATTTCCGGCGATGCCGGTCTTGTCGGTGACGGAGCGGCCGGTTTGGCGGGCAAGGAATCCCTTGGCAAAAACTGCCATGGAAACCCGCTGGCAGTCCAAATGATGGCCGTTGCTCACATAATCGGTTTCGCCGGCAGTGGCTTCCCGGAGTCCTTTGGGTCCATTCTTAGCGACGGTCAATACCAGTACGGGCAGTTCCTTTGTCTCGCGATGCAGCACAACGTGGAAACGGTCGGCTAAGAGGCTCTGCGTGCGCAGCCGGATCAAGTTGGCGTCCTCTCCGGAAGGCGGCTTGGCGAGCACTTCGTATCGTTCGGAGTCGAGCCAGGCAGGCCCGCCGGAGATCTGATCGTCGCGCACGTCGTAGGCATACTCAATCAGGAATCTCACCGTGACGTTGGTAGCATTCAGCACGCCTCCTGCGGCACGGCGGAAACCGCTGTTCCGCGGTTGCCCCTCGGTGGGCTTGACGGATACCACTTCGAAGGCCGGGCGTGGAACGGCATCGTACGTCTGGGCCGGAGCCGGGAGCGCGTAGAGCAGCAGGGCCGCGGCTGCCGCGCCTAACGCAGCGCCAGTCGAGCGCGCTGGTCGAGACACTGGATGAGGAATAATCTGCTGGTTCACGTTCTTTGGACGACGGCGCGGTTCAAAAGTCGCGCGTTCAATTGTGATAATGGCATAAAGGCGGAACCTATGAAAAAAGTAGTGGCAGCATGTACTCTGACGGCCGTGTTGGCGGGCCTGGCGGGCGTGGTGGTGGCGCAGCAGACGCGCCGCGAAGAAGTGCGGTCTTCCGGCGCAGCCGAGGACGCGCGGCCCAACAACCCCAAGGTCCCCGATGTCTACGCCCTCACCGGCCAATTCGACCGCGTGGTGATTCTGCGTTTCAAATATCAGACCGACCTGTTGGCCGGCATGGAAAAAATGGTGAAAGAGCAGCACATCAAGAACGCCGTCATCCTGGCGGCCATAGGGTCGGTGCGCAATTACCAGGTCCACGCAGTCTCGAACCGGACCTTCCCGTCCAAGGACACCTTCACCAAGGACCCCACCGCGCCGGCCGACGTGATCGGCATGAACGGCTACGTCATCAACGGCACGATTCACGCCCACATGACGATGGCCACTCCCGAGAAGGCTTTCGGCGGGCATCTGGAACCCGGCACCAACGTGTTTACGTTCGTGACGGTCACCATGGGCGTGCTGTCCAACGGTGTGGACCTCAGCCGGATCGACGACAAGACCTATCGCTGAGCCGCTTCCGGCGCGTGTTATAATCCTAGAGTCATTCCTCGAAAGATCCAGGGAAGAATTATGCCGAAGCTCAAGACCCACAAAGGTGCGTCTAAGCGGTTCAAGAAAACTGGCACGGGCAAAGTCGTTCGCGGTCATGCCTTTGGACGCCATATCCTGACCTCGAAGCCGCACAAACGCAAGAAGAAGTTGCATCAGTCCGTGGTGGCCGACAAAGCCGACCAGCCGGTGCTGAAGCGCATGCTCCCCTACTAAGAGGGTGAGCGCCATTGCGCGGACGGCGCCCGCAGCACGTGCCCGAACCGCCAATTCCAGCAGTCCATAAAAAGGAGATGAAACGTGCCTAGAGTAAAAAGAGGAACCCATCGCAGGGACTCTCGCAAAAAGACGCTGAAGCTGGCATCCGGTTATTTTCTCACCAAGAGTAAACTCAACCGTGCCGCCCAGGAGGCCGTGGAACGTGGGCTCAAATTTGCCTACGTCGGCCGCAAAAACAAGAAACGCGATTTCCGTGCGTTGTGGATCGTGCGCATCAACGCTTCCTGCCGCGCCGCCGGCATGTCCTACAGCCAGTTCGTGCACGGCCTGAAGGCCGCCAGCGTGGACCTGAACCGCAAGGTTCTGGCGGATATCGCGCTGAAAGACGACGCCGCGTTCCAGCAACTGGTAGCCACCGCAAAAGCCGCCCTGGCAAAGGCATAATCGGACCATGAGCCCTCTCGAATTCGAAGTCGATTCCCTGAGCAGTCTCGAAGAGCGGATCCAGCGGGCGGTGCTGTGGGTCGCGCAGTTGCGGCAGGAGAAGGCCGCCGCCGTGGAAGCGGCCGCCGAAGCCAAAGCCGCGGCGGAACGTCTCGCCCAGCAAGTGAAGACGCTCGAAGCCGAGCGCAAGCAGGTCCGCTCCCGCATCGAAAAACTGCTGGGGCAGATCGACCAGTTAGGCGGCAATTAGCCGTTCTTGGGGAGGCGTCCGGATGGAGACCTCGTCCGACAAACAGGCCGTCCGCGTGACCATTCTGAGCCGTCCGTATGTGCTGCGGACGGCGGACGATCCGAGCCATGTGGAAGCCTTGGCGAACAGCGTGAACGACCTCATGCTGTCCATCGCCTCGCGCGCGCCCAACGCCGATTCCACGCATATCGCCGTGCTGGCATGCCTGCACCTGGCCGATAGACTCCGCATGCTGGAGCACGATCTCTCCACTCTGAAGGAGCGCGTGGACCGCAAGTCCGGCGAGTTCGCCGCCATGCTCGACCAGTTGATTCCGGCGTCGCGGGAAGACGCATGACCGCTCGAATCTTCTTCGCTCTGCTGGCGGTGGCAGCGATGTTCGCCGCCTCCACCTACCAGGCCGAGATCGCCGCCTGGCGCCGCGACCGCGAGGCCGCACTGAAGGCCGAAGACGGCTGGCTGTCGCTCGTTGGCCTCTTCTGGCTGCACGAGGGCGCCAACTCTTTCGGCAAGGACCCGAAAGCCGAAATCGCCCTCCCCGACGGCCCCGCGCATGCCGGCGTGTTCCACTTGCAGCAGGGTAAAGTGACGGTCACGCTCGACGGCAAGACGCGTGAGGTGAAGCCCGATTCCGACGACGTCGTGAACGTCGGCCGTCTCCACCTGCTGGTCATCCAGCGCGGCGGCAAGTATGGCATCCGCGTGAGAGATCCCGAGAGCCAGGCGCGCCGCGAGTTCAAGGGCATCGAGTCCTTTCCGGCCGCGGAATCGTACCGCGTCATCGCGCGCTGGGTGGCGGAACCGCGCAAAATCCCCATCCTCAACGTCATCGGCCAGACCGAAGACAGCGACTGCCCCGGGTACGCCGTGTTCCAGCTCCACGGACGCGAGCTCAGCCTGCATCCCATCCTCGAAGAGCCCGGCGCGAAGCAGCTTTTCTACATCTTCCGCGACGAAACGTCGGGCAAGGAAACCTACCCCGCCGGCCGCTTCTTCTATTCCGGCATGCCCCAGAACGGGCACGTGATTCTCGACTTCAACAAGGCCTACAACCCGCCCTGCGCCTTTACCCCGTACGCCACCTGCCCGCTGCCGCCGCCGGAAAATCGCCTGGCGGTGCGCATTGAGGCCGGCGAAAAAAGATACGGGCACTAGCCGTCGAGACGAGCCTCCGAACATTAGCCACGGATGAACACGGATAGAACAAGGACTCTTTTCATTCGTGTTAATTCGTGTTCATTCGTGGCCATTCATGTCGGGGTACAATCTGGACATGCGTGCACTGTCGCTCGTTTGCCTGTTGGCCGTTTCGGCTTTCGCTCAAACCGGAAAGTTCGGCGTTTTCACCAATTCCGACGATGTCGGCAATCCCCCGATCAAAGGCTCCGCGGAGTATGACGCGGCAACCGGGCAGTACAAGATCACCGGCTCCGGCACCGATATCTGGGGCAAGGCGGATCAGTTCCACTATGTCTGGCGGGAGATGTCGGGCAACTTCGCGGTCACGGCAACGGCCCAATTCCTCACCGAAGGAAATGAGCACCGCAAAGCCTCGATCATGCTGCGCCAGTCTCTGGACACCGATTCGCCATTCGTCCACCTCGTGATCCACGGCAACGGCATGCCCGGGGTTCAGTTCCGCACCGCCAAAAGCGATAATGTCAACACGGTCGACCTCCCGATCGAAGGTCCGGGGACGTTCAAACTGAAGCTGGTCCGGCAGGGTACCACCATCACCGTGTGGGTCGCCAAGGACGGCGCGCCCTTGCGGGAAGTGGGACACACCGAGAACCAGTTGGGGAGCCCGGTATTGCTCGGGCTCGCAGTCGCCTCGCATACCCAGACGGCGGTCAACACCGTGTTGTTTTCCGATGTGTCGGTGGAGCAACTGCCGGCGGCCGGCAGGAAGCAATAACGCGCCTGCTCCTTTTGTGATAGTCTCAGCGCAGGAGGCGCCGCATGAGAGAGAATACTCCGGGGCCCCAAATCAACGTCTCGAAGATAGTGGCCGGCGGAGGCATCGCTGGAACGCTCTTCACCCTCTGCAGCATGGCGATATTTCTGATCGGCATTCCGGCGCTGCGGTACATGTTTCCGGCTGCCGTCGTGTCAGGCGGCGGCGTCGCGCTGGTTCTGCACTTCAGACGGCATGAAACTACCGGCGCATCCTGGATTCTCTCCGCCCCCAGGAAATAGGCGCCCATTTCCGTCCCCCTCGCCGAGGAAACGTATAATGTGTACTATGCGTGAGCTAGCGGTTCTCTGCCTGATGGCTGTTTCGGCCTCCGCCCAGAGCGTCAACCTGGGCGCCTTCACCAATTCCGGCGACGTGGGCAATCCCGTGAGGAAAGGGTCCGCCGAGTATAACCCTGCCAACGGGCAGTACCGCATCACCGGCTCCGGCGCCAATATCTGGGCCAAGCAGGACCAGTTCCAATATGGCTGGCGGGAGATGCCGGGCAACTTTGCGGTCACGGTCACGATGCAATTCCTCGGTCAGGGAGAAGAGCACCGCAAGGCCGGCATCATGCTCCGCCAGTCTCTGGACGGCGATTCGGCCTACGGCGACTTCGTGATCCACGGCAACGGCATGCCTGGGCTTCAGTGGCGCAGCAACAAAGGGGAAGACACCAACACCTTCGATCTCCCGTTCGACGGTCCGGGGAAGTTTACGATCAAACTGGTCCGCAACGGCGTCGGGCTTACCGCGTGGATCGCCAAGGACGGCGGGGAGTTGAAGCAAGTGGCGCGCACCGAGGTGACGCTTCGAAACCCCATACTGGTCGGGCTGGTAGTCTGCTCGCATAACGCGGACAAGTCGGACACGGTGGTATTTTCGGATCTGTCGGTGGAACCGCAGGCGCCGCCGGCCGGCAAAAAGCAATAGCGCGAAACGACTGCCGCGGTTAGGGCCGGCAGGTCGGGCTGGCGAATGAACGTCGACGCTTGTTCCGCGGCGTGAAGAAACGTGTCCCCATGAGCGCTGCGCCACGTTGAGGCGGCGGAGCTAAATCCCCTCCTTCGCCCGGCGCGCCAACTCTTCGAGCGATTGATTGGTGTTCGCCCGGTGTCCTGCGAGCGGCTTCAGCCGCTCGTGAATCGCGTCCAGCAGCCAGCTTACCTGGGGGAAGAATAGCGATTCCAATTCCGCCGCCGGGGTGATCCAATTGCGCGACCCGACCAATACCGGCGGCCCGTCGAGATGGTCGAAGCAAAGCTGCGTGAGCGTGGCCGCCACCGTCTGCATCACCGATCCGCGATCCACCGCGTCGCACGCCAGCAGCACCTTGCCGGTCTGGCGCACGCTCTCCACCAGCGGCGCGTAATCCAACGGATTGGCCGCGCGCAGGTCGATCACTTCGGCCGAAACGCCGTACTTCTGCTGCAACTCGTCCGCCGCGGCGATGGCCGTATAGAGCGCCGGGCCGAGCGTCACGATGGTCAGGTCCGTGCCGCGCCGCTTCACCGAAGGCTGGCCCAGTTCGACCTCGTAATAGCCTTCCGGAACGCCCGTTTCCACGAACATCTCGCCGTAATCGTAGACCCGCTGGCTCTCGAAGAAGACCACCGGATCGGTGCCCGCGAGCGCCGCGTTCATCATCCCCTTGGCATCGTACGGGGTCACCGGGTAGACCACCTTCAGCCCCGGAATGTGGTGCACCAGCGCCGTCCAATCCTGGGAATGCTGCGCGCCGTATTTCGAGCCGACGGAAATCCGCAGCACCACCGGCATGGTCAGGGCGCCCGCCGACATGGCCTGCCACTTCGCAAGCTGATTAAAGATCTCGTCGCCCGCGCGACCCATGAAATCGGCGTACATCAACTCCGCCACCACGCGCCCGCCTTCCAGTGCGTAGCCCACGGCCGCGCCCGCAATGGCGGCTTCCGAGATGGGCGAATTGAACAGGCGATGATAGGGCAGCGCTTCCGTAAGCCCGCGATACACCGCGAAGGCGCCGCCCCAATCGCGATTCTCTTCGCCGAAGGCGATCATGGTGGGGTCGATGGCGAAGCGGTACAGCATGGCTTCGAAGATGGCGTCGCGCACGTTGTACGCCTTGATTTTGGGGGTGGGCTTGCCTTCGAACTGCGGGGTGCGAATCTTGCCGCGGATCTGCTGCACGCGCGGATTGGCCGCCAGGTCCTGGCGGAACTCGGGCACGCGGTCGTCGAAGCGCTCCACCCGCTGGTTGGAGAACATCACCTCGCCCACCAGCTCCGAAGTGGACCCCACGCGCGGGCTGGCTTCCAAGTCGGCCGCCAATTTGAACATGTCGAAGACGGTGGCCTGAATGTGCGCGCGCGCGCTTTCCAGCGCTTCTTCGGTGAGCGCGCCGCTGGCCAGCAATTTTCGGCGGAACGCGGGGATGGAATCGGCCTGCTGCCACCGCTCGATCTCTTCTTTCGACCGGTAGCTCGACGCATCGGACGGCGAATGGCCGCTGAAACGGTACGTCACCGTATCCAGCAGCACCGGCCCACGGCCTTCGGCGAGCACCTGCTTCTTGCGGCGGAAGGCGTCGATCACCGGCAGCGGATCGTAGCCGTTCACGCGCTCGGCATGCATCTGCTCGGGATTCACGCCCGCGCCGATGCGCGCGATAAACTGCACCCCCATGGTTTCGCCCACCGGCTGGCCGCCCATGCCGTAGAAATTGTTCATGCAGTTGAACACGATGGGAAGGCCGCCGCCGAGCGACGCGTCCCACAGTTGGCGGTACTGGTCCATGGCGGAAAAGGTGATGCCTTCCCACACCGGACCGCATCCGAAGGAGGCGTCGCCGATGTTGGCGACCACGATTCCCGGCTTGCGATTGACCCTTTTATACAACGCCGCGCCCGGGGCGATGGACCCCGAGCCGCCCACGATGGCGTTATTGGGATAGATGCCGAACGGCGTGAAGAACGCGTGCATCGAGCCGCCCAGTCCGCGATTGAAGCCCGTTTCGCGGGCGAAAATCTCGCTGTAGGCGCCGTACACGAAGAAGCGCTGCGCCAG
>Ga0182030_10007360_pt1 | contig 22981 bp, 15 predicted proteins | sample 812S3MmetaG_FD_121299 | JGI IMG/M metagenome (GOLD analysis project Ga0182030, IMG submission 121299) | Permafrost microbial communities from Stordalen Mire, Sweden - 812S3M metaG (Illumina Assembly) | ecosystem: Environmental > Terrestrial > Soil > Wetlands > Permafrost | place: Sweden...
GACGGCGGAAATCGAAATGAAATTCTGCGCTCCGTGGTCTAAAGGATGGGGTCCACCTCAAACTGCGCTTAAGCAGCTTGCGCCGCTAAGTCTTCGAGGCTGGTGATGTGCAGAAGGAAGCATTTCGCAAATCTCTCAGCGACGGAATTAGCATCAAGGTCAAGCGCGATCTCCACGCTGTTCCGTTTGATGAACATCATGTCGTGGTTGCTGACGTCATAGCTCTTGCCATCTGAGGTGTGGATGCGGAATGGCCTGAACGGGTTCTCCTGCATTCGATCTCTGAATTCTGTGACTGTAATCATGGGGTGAATATGCGCTCTCGCGTCCTTTGTTTCAAGTGCTCCACAACCAGCCGCGCGGGCGGAATTCGCGGGTCCTTAGTTCACCGGCACCAGCCGCAGAACATGCCGCACCGGCACGAATGCCGCCGCCATCGCCTCCACCAGCGGCGCACGCTCTGCCTCTGTCCGGGCGACGACCGCCGTCATGTTGGTCTGCGCTTCCGGACTGTGAAACGAGTTCTTGATCTGCCGCGTTTCGTAGGCCTGTTTGGCGGCCACGGCCTGGTCCACCTTCTGGAACGCCTCCGAGAACGGGTTGACCGCGAACTCATTCGCCAGGTTGACCCCGCCAGAAAGTTGATCGGCGGTGTAAGTGTTGGTTGTGCCACCCCATATCACCTTGCAATGCGGCATGCCGATATTCTTCACCACGAGCATGAGACGGTTGAGTTCGCTGTTAAAAGGCACCAGCGACATCCCGGCTCGGATGGTCTTGGAGTCGTTCGTTGCCCCGCTGTCGCAAAACGGATAGCGCTCGCTGGTGATGGTTAGTTCGCCGTTGGCAAAGGACTCCAATTTATGTCCGGCGCTCACTTCCGCGTGTTCACCCGACAAATCCACCGTAAACGTCCCAATGTCCCCGTCCAGTCCCAGCGCCCGCAGAAAACTGCGCGCCATGACCAGATGCCCCGACCAGTTCGGATGCAGCCCGTCGTTTCCGGGCAGCGCGAACGGTTTGTTGGTTGTCCCGTAGCGAATTTCTCCCTCGTGCGCCGCCTGTAGCATCGGCCAGAATACATCCGCCACGCGCACTCCCTCGCTTTGCGCGATGCCGATGTCCAGGTTGCGCATGGCGCATAAATTCAGATTCCGCTCATCCAGCGTTCCGCCGGTTGGACCTGCCCTATGGAGCGTGCCGAGCGAACCGGGCGTGCCGAGGACTACCCTGGCTCCCGCCGCTTTGAACGCACGCACAATGGCCGTGTAGTTGGAGGCATACCACTGCCCGTTCACCTCGTCGTAAGGCCGGTACTTCGAGTCATTCATCCCATACGCAAACGTGGCGACGGTTGGCTTGAACCGCAGACAATCCGACTCCATCCGCCGCCGGAAACCTTCCGCCGTTTCTCCGCTCCAGCCCACCTGCCGCACCGTGATTTTCAATTGGGGAACGCACACCGACAGGTAAGTCTCCATGATCCGCGAATACATTTTCTGCTCCGTGATCGAATCCCCCACGATGGCCAACCGGTCCCCAGTTTGCAGCAGCAACGGGCCTGGAGCTGGCGCCAAAATCGGATTAAACTTGGCGAAGTAATCATGATCGTACGACGTATATGGCTCGTAATCCGCCGTCCAACCAGGACAGGGGAGCAATGGGATCAACGCCAGCAAAACCAGCGGCCGGAAAGAAAACAAAAATCTTTTCATAGGTGACGCCGATTTTGGCCTGCCACCCCCGATTCGGCAAGACCAGCTTTTCAATTGCCAATGACCAATTTTCAATAACCAATTCTCAATCCGAATCGTCCTTGCACCCAAAGCTAACTCGTGACTTCTTCTTGCACGAATCCTCATCGCCCCGCTGCCGCCAGCGCCAAAAATTCCGCCTGACTCCGCCGTGCCGCGCCCCCCGGCGGCTTCCGCCGCGCGTACGTCCCGTCCGCCCGCAATTGCCACGCCTTCACGTTGTCCGCCAGACAGGTTCCCAACACCTGATTCTTCAGCCGCTCCCGCAACCGCCGGTCTTCCACCGGAAACACAGCCTCGATGCGCCGGAAAAAATTTCGCGGCATCCAGTCCGGACTGCCCGCGTAGATTTCCGGCTCCCCGCCGTTCTCAAAATAATATATCCGGCTGTGCTCCAAAAACCGGTCCACCATGCTCCGCACCGTGATCAAGTCGCTGAGGCCCGGCCATTGCGGCCGCAAACTGCAAATACCCCGCACCAGCAGATCAATCTTCACCCCCGCCTGCGACGCCCGGTAAAGCGCCTCGATCACCTCCCCGCCCAGCAGCGCGTTCATCTTCGCAATGATCCGGGCCGGACGCCCCTTCCGCGCGTTTTCAGCCTCCCGCTGGATGAACTCGAGAATCCGCCCGTGCAGTTGATAAGGCGACACCAGCAGCTTGCGCGTCGCCTGAAACCGCCCGATGCCTGTCAATAAATTAAACAGCTCCGCCACGTCCTCGCAAAAATCCGCCCGGCACGTCAGCAGACCGAGGTCCGTATAAACCCGCGCCGTGGCCGGATTGTAGTTGCCCGTCCCCAGGTGAACATACCGCCGGACGCCGTCCTCCTCCCCGCGGACCACCATGCACATCTTGCAATGAATCTTGTAGCCCACCAGCCCGTACACCACATGCACCCCCGCCTCCTCCAGCTTCCGGCTCCACTCGATGTTGTTCGCCTCGTCGAACCGCGCCCGCAACTCCACCACCGCCGTCACTTGTTTGCCCCCTGTCGCCGCCGCCATCAGCGCCCCGATCAGCCGCATGTCGCCACCGGTGCGGTAAAGGGTCAGCTTGATCGCCAGCACCGCCGGGTCCCGCGCCGCCTGCTCCAGAAAATCAATTACGGTGCCAAAACTCTCGTAAGGATGGTGCAGCAAAATGTCCCGCCGCCTGATCGCCGCAAAAATCCCCGCCGGATTTCGCGCCGCCCTCGACCGCCGCGCCACAAAAGGCCTATACCGCAACTGCGGCGAATGATCCCCCTCGCATATCGCCATCAGCCGCGCCGGCGACAGCGGCCCGTCAATCAAATAAACATCGTCCTCCGTCAGCCGCAAGGTTCCCAGCAGCGCCTTGCGTATCCCCTCCGGGCACCCTTCGTCAATCTCAAGCCGCACCGCGTCCCCCTTCCGCCGGTTATGCAACTCGTTCTCCACCGCCTTCAGCAAATCCCCCGCGTCCTGCTCGTCAATATATAGCTCGCTGTTGCGCGTCACGCGAAAATGCCAGTAGCCGGTAATCTTTGTCCCGGGAAATATCTCCCGCAAAAAATGCCCGATCACGCGTCCCAGAAACACGTAATCCCGCCCCTCCCGCGCCAGGCGCACCACCGGCGGCAGCACCCGCGGCGCCTGCACCACGGCCAGATGCCGCAGCGTTTCCGTCCCCGTTTTCATCTCCACCTTGGCAATAATGTTCAGCGATTTGTTGAGCAATTGCGGAAACGGATGTTTCGGGTCAATCGCCAGTGGCGTCAGGACCGGCAGCACCTGGCTGCGGCAATATTCCTGCAAAAATTCCAAATCCGCCCGCGCCAGCTCCGGCGGCTCCAGGAACCGGATCCCGTTTTCCGCCAGCGCCGGCGCAAGTTCCTCGCGCCAGCAAACATATTGGTCCCCCACCATCCGCCGGATGCGGCTCCGCACGGCAATCAACGTCTCCGCCGCCGTCAGCCCGTCCTGTCCCCGACCGGTGTCCCCGCTTTCGATTTGCTGCTTCAGCCCCGCCACGCGCACCTCGAAAAATTCGTCCAGATTCGAGCTGCTGATGCACAAAAACTTCAGCCGTTCCAGGAGCGGATTGCCGGGGTCGCGCGCCTCATTCAGCACACGCTGGTTAAACTCCAGCCAGCTCAACTCACGGTTGATAAAATGCGCCGGCTCAAAATGCTTCACTGCATCAGCCATACGATGACAAATAAATATCCCCTCCGCCAAACCGCGTCGAGCCGCAATTCCCGCCCCGTATGGGTGTCACGACCGATTCGCTCGTCCCTGTCGGCGACCCGTCGGCGGAATCCTCTAATCATAGGGAAACAGAGCAGCATTTGACACTTTCGCTGCTCCCGCGCATATTGAGCCTGTGACGATTGAACTGGCCAAAGACGTTGAAGATTTTTTGCAGGAGCAAATTCAGGCGGGCCTCTGCGCTGACGCGAGCAACCTCGTTAACGATGTCCTTCGCTCGATTCGCGACCAACAGTCCAGACCTTTCACTGTGACTCCCGGCCTCGAAGCCTGGCTTTTGGAGGCGGCGGACCAACCCGCGACACCACTGACGGCATCGGATTTCGCGGCGATCCGCAAGCGGGCCTCGGCGCGCGTTAAACCACCGGCCGCATGAACCTGCGCAAAACGGAGGAGTTCCTCTCGGATATTGAGCGGCAGTTCGATTGGTATCTCACCCAAGCCGGGAGCGATGTGGCTGATAATTATCTCGCTTCCGTACAGGCCACATGTCAACTATTGGGCAAGCAACCTGGGATTGGGCCCCTCGGCGGCTTTGCTGACCCGCGGTTGCGCGATTGGCGGTACTTTCTTGTGTTTCGTCCGTTTAATCGGCACGTCCTCTTTTACGAAATCCCCTCCGGAGAAGCCGTCATGCGCCGCGCCATGCACGGGCATTGCGACTTGCAGCGCAGGTTGCTCGAATCACCCGCACAGGATTAAAGAAAGCAGGATTTAGCCCTTGACAATCTGCTACGCGCGTAGCATATTCCCGCTACAACCGTAGCATATTTATGAAATCTGTTCGCATATCCGACTCCGAATGGCGCGTCATGAGCCTGGTCTGGGATAAAACCCCCGTGGCCGCCGGCGACATCGTCGAGGCCCTTTCCAAACCCGCCGGCTGGCATCCCCGCACCATCCGCACCATGCTCGACCGCCTGGTCAAAAAGCGCGCTCTCAAAGCAACCCCCGATGGCAAACGCTATCTCTACGAGCCTCTGGTCAGCATGGAAGACTGTGTCCGCCGCGAAAGCCGCTCCTTTTTGCAGCGCGTTTTCGGCGGCGAGCCGGCCCCGATGCTTCTCCATTTGGTGCGCGAATCCAAACTTTCCCCCCATGAAATCAAGGAGCTGAAACGTCTGCTCACGCAAAAGGAAAAATGAACCCCTACATCGTGACGTTTCTCGGCTGGCTGCTGCGCGCCTCCTGGCAGGCCGCCGCGCTGGCGATTTTGGTCATGGCCGCGCAAGCCCTCTTCCGCAAAACACTCAGCGCCCGCTGGCGTTACTCCCTCTGGCTCCTGGTCCTCGCGCGGCTGGCCCTTCCCGTTTCGCCACCCAGCCCGACGAGCATCTTCAACTACGCCCGTTTCGATCGTATGGCCGACCGCGCCGCAATCCGTCTCGCGCCGCCCGCCGCACCCGCCCCATTCCCTGAAATTCCCCCTGCCGCCGAACCGTCCCCTGCCCCATCCCAGCAACCCGCCTTTGCCCCGCCACCAGCTCCGCAACACCAATCCGAAATCCGCAACTTGCCGCACCGAAGCGAGGCGAAGACGGCCCCGCAACTTGCCGCGCCGGAACGAAACGAAGCCGGTTCCGCAATCCGCAATCGCATCCCCCTTATCGCCGCGTCCCTATGGCTCGCCGGCGTCCTGTTCCTGTCGGCGCGAGTCACTGTGCAAAACGCCGCCTTTTTGCGCCGCCTGCGCGACGCCCGCGAGCTCGCCGACCCAGAAACCGCCACCCTGCTGGACAACTGCCGCCGCCTTTTCCGCATCACCTCCCCCGTGCCCCTGTTCGAGTCCGCCCATATTGGCAGTCCCGCCCTCTACGGGCTCTTCGCGCCGCGAATGTTGCTGCCGACCGGTCTGAGAAGCCAATTGACCCGCGAAGAACTCCGCCATGTTTTCCTCCACGAACTCGCCCACCTCAAACGCCGCGACATGGCCGTCCATTGCCTTTCCGGTTTCCTGCATCTCTTGAACTGGTTCAATCCCGTCCTCTGGTTCGCCTTCCGCCGCATGGCCGCCGACCGCGAACTCGCCTGCGACGAGCTGGCCCTCTCCTGCGCCGGCGAAAGCGAAAAATGCGCCTACGGCCAGACCATCATCAAACTCCTCGAACAATGCTCCCGCCCCGCAGCGCTTCCCGGCTTGGTGGGTATCTTGGAAGATAAAGACCAGATGCGCCGCCGCATCCTGATGATTGCCGGCTTCAAACCATCCCGCCGCTGGTCCCTTCTGGCCGCCGCGATTCTGGCCGTCCTGGCGGTCGTCGCCCTGACCGACGCCCAAGTCCAAAAGCCAAATGCTCCAGAGAATTACGACAGCCTGTCAAAGACATGGAGCGGAACCGTCCTTCTCCCCAACGGCCAGCCGGCGGCGGGGGCGGGAGTCTCGATCCTCTGTATGCAGCCTGGTTTCTCCACCTTGTCCGGCCTCTCCTGGCCCGGATCACATAGTCCCGGTTTGCCGCTGTCAAGCGAACCCGGCGGCTGGGCTGATGCCGCCGGACGTTTCTCGATCTTCACCGCGTCCAACGCAACCGCAGTCCTGATAGCCGACCCGCAAGGATTCGCCATGATCGCCATGGATGCTTTCAACTCCAACAAGACAGTCACCCTGGAACCCTGGGGAGAAATCACCGGCCGATTGCTCTCAGGTTCGACATCGGCACCGAACACGCGCCTCGCCGCCGTCATGACATTCCGCGCATTCCCAGGCCAGCGCCAAGTCGCCATTTATTTCGACGCGTTGACCGACGCTGGCGGCCTCTTTCATTTCACCAACATTCCTCCGGGTGCTTTGGATATTGGTCTTGCCGACTGGATGACAACGCAAGGGACGAACATTCATTTTCGCGGCGGCGTGCTAAAAACCGTCGCAGTGCAGCCGGGCACGACCGTGGATTTGACTCTCGATGCGGCCAACGCGCTCAGTCAGCCGAAATCCGCTGAACAATTGAAGGCGGAACGAGAGCAGGCTCAAATGCAGGCCCAAACGCAGGCGCAGATGCACAAGGCAAATGAACTTCCAGATCCGGAGCCTCCCTTGAGCGGCATCGTCTTGCTGCCGGACGGCAAGGCCGCCGAAGGCGCGCGCGTCGTTCGGTGGGGCCTGGGCATCGGTCTGCAAATCAGCAACGCCGCCATTTGGGCACCTGTGATTTCCTCCAGCCAATGGAAGGTGTGGGCCACCAACCCGGTCGTCGCGAACACCAACCGCCTCGTAATTGCCGATTCCCAAGGCAGGTTCACGCTGCCGGAAATGATTGACACCTACGCCAATTCGAGGACGCAATGGGTCTTCGCCACCCGACTCGACGGCTATGCTTCCGCCACGGCCGAATCCGTAAAAGCGTCCCGGCCAATGACGTTGCAACCCTGGGGTCGCATCGAAGGTACGCTCCGCCTGGCCAACAAGCCGGTCACCAATGCCCAAGTGCGCCTGGATTCCAGCGCGCCCAACGTCTATACGCCGTCCGCCATCAGCGCGAACACCGACGAGCAGGGGCGCTTCGTTTTGTCCAATGTCCCCTCGGAGCGTTTCACCCTCTTCTGGAATGTTCGTTCCGGCCCTTCGCGTGGGGAATCAGGAAGCACCCGCCCCATTGATGTCCGGTCGGGTGTTGTCACGACAATTGCCCTCGGCGAATTGGGCAGGCCCGTCATCGGCAAATTGGTCGCAAATTCGCCTGCTCCCGGTCTTGACTGGACGAAAGCCAGGCTCAGGATGTCATCGTCTGCCCGTTCGCCAATTGACTCACTCTACTTCCAGCCCGCGCCATCCGCCGACGGCTCATTCCGCTTCGACGACATGCCGCCCGGAACTTACGAATTGTCCGCCGACTTCCCGCGAGCTTCCACCCCGGGTTTCACCGTGGCGAAAGTCACTCAACAAATCACCGTTGCCGAAGTGGCCGCCGGTCGCACCGCCGATGCCCAGGACCTTGGCGACATCAAAATGAAAGTCTTTTTCCCCTGGGAAACCCCCAAGGTTGGCGACACCATTCCGCCAATAGAACTGACGGACCTCAGCGGCAAACCCGTGAAGCTGGAAGATTTCCGTGGCAAATACATCCTCGCGCGTTTTCTTGGCCCGTTCGACAACGGGGCCGGTTCATTCGCTGCTGCGATTGCCCGCGCTTACCGCCAGGATGGCCGTTTGGTTGTCGTTACCGTCGGTTACACGCCCGATGAAATCACGAGGACCGCCAGTACAGACGGGATGAACAACGGCGACCCCTGCATTTACGCCTACAGCGGTTTGCCGGAATCTGACTCCAGCCCGCATGCCGTCACCATGCTCATTGCGCCCGACGGCAAGGTCATCGCCACCGGGCTTGAAGGCGCCGGAATCCGCGACGCCGTCATGCGCGCCCTCGGAACCGGCCAGACGAATCAGATCCCCCGGGCGGTGCGCGACGACAGCATCACTGGCACGGTCCTCCTGCCGAATGGCAAACCCGCCGCGAGCGCCACGGTCGCAGTCAGCGGGAACGGTAACAACCCTTTGGCAGTGGGCGATAACCCCGGCGATGAAGTCGAACTGAACGGGACCCTGCTTACGACGCGGATGAGCGAAGACAACATTAAGGTGATGCGCGATCAACTTCGCCAACACCCAGACATGCCGTCCGAGTTGCTGGAATCGCTCGCGCGCACTTTTCCGCTGCCGAACTATACCAACGGCCCGGTCATTCTCGCCGACGCGCAGGGCAAATTCCGCATACCCGCGAAGAAGATCGGACAATACCTCTTCGCTTCTCATCCGGGAGGCTTTGCCGCCATTGGGCCGGGCAGCGTCGAGAGCCATCTCACCATTCAGCTCAAAGCCTGGGGATTTGTCGCGGGAATCGCCCTCGGCGGAGACAGCTCCCAAACAAATGTGTCCTTCGCATTACGCGGCAAAATACCCATTCCAAATCAGAGGCAGGATACTGGCGGTTCATGGTATCAAGGATCTGGGATGTCACCGGACAGTGGGGGCCGCTTCACATTCACCAACGTAGTCCCTGGCGAATACGAAGTGGAGCGTTTGGTAACCACCCACGAAGGCGCGACCACCACCTCAACCGGCAAAAACATCGCCCATCTGCTCGTCAAGCCCGGCGAAGTCACCCCATTGTTGATTGACGAAAAGGACAACCCCTCCACCAACACCACCGCAACCAACCCTCCTCCCGCAGTCCGGCCGTCCTCCCGCGCCCCATCCAGCGAACCTCCAGCCACAAGCGGCACCGTCCTCCTACGTGGAGCCCAACCGGCAGCGCCTCCAACGAACAGCAGCCCCACAAACGCGCACGGCTCATCTGCCAATCCATCCAAGCTGGCGACAAATTCGCTGGGCCTTTCCCTGGAAATTCGCTGCACAAATGAAGTCGTGAAAGTGGGCGACGAAATTTCCATTCAATTCACACTCAGCAATCATGGGACGAAGGATTACAAGTATCAGGATTTCGATAATTTCGACCTCCGGTGGGGTAATTACTCGCTGTCCGCCAAAACGGCTTCCGGGGCGAGGGTTCCCGACCCGCGTTTGCGCTATCACGGGTACACAATGATTGACGTACTGGGGGGAGAACGCGTTCTATATCCCGGCGAATCCACCATGTACATTGCACCGTTGAATCATTGGGCCTTGATCCAGGAGCCGGGGCGTTACGAAGTCGCGGGCGAACATTTTCAAGAGACCATTGGCAGCAACCCCGTCGTGCCGCTAACCGCGCCGCCGATCACCATCACCGTGTTGCCGCGCACGAAAGAGGAAATGCACGACTACGTCGCCGGTTTGACCAATCAAATTGCCGCGCGGCTGGCTACAAACGGCATGCGGTACGATCCTGAGTTGGATGGGTTCTTGAAGAAGCTCATGTACACATGCAGTCCTGACATGATTCCGACTATTCTCGGGATTATGTTTACAAATGGCATTTTAGGAAACGAGATCGTCCTGGCAAGGGAGGCGCTCATGAATTACGCGCCGCACACGGAAGAAACCCGAAAGGCCATCTTCGACGCGGTGGCCCGGCATGGCTTGAACGATAACATGAATTATTTCTTCTGGCAGTATGACCTCGTCAATGCGTCAAAAGAAGAAATAAAGCCCCTCATTCAGCGGGCGCTGTCATCGGACAACCCCGGCCAGTGGTCCGCCGGCGCAAGGCTTGCCGGCACATTTTACGATGATTCATTTACAAAGCCGCTCATCGCCATTGCCAGCGGTACCAACACTTACGAAAACTCCAGGGTCTGGGCGATTGGTACGTTGGCGCGCAATCGCTCCGACGGGGGCGTAAAGGCGCTCAAGGCGCTGCTGCGCGATCCAGACCCGGCCATTTGGTCCTCACTGGCCAGCGCCATTACGCGAGATTATTACAACCGGGCACCTACGGTCGGGCACGTGACAGCGGACGATTTTGACGCCAACGAGTTGACACCGTTCATCCTGAAGCTGCTGGACTCGACCAAACCAGAAGACAGGTTTAACGGCGAGTGCCTGGCTGATATTTTCGGTGGCGATGCCCTCACGCCAAAGCTGGTGGCTCTGGCCACGGCGTCACAGGACGACGCAGCGATTCTCGCTCTGGCGTTAAATCGCACGGACGAAGGCGTGAAGACCCTGAAGACCCTCCTCAATATTCCGTACCCATATATTTCCAGCAAGGCGGAGTATGCGATCCGTTACGCCTACACTTCGCGGCGCGGAGAGAAGGGAACTCCATTGCGCCTCGACGATTTCGACGCCAAATTCCAGCAACCCGAAACGCCGCCACCAACGACTCCCGCAACCACCAACAACAGCGGCGCGATCCCTTCAAGCGCAAGCCCTCAAGCGGTGGCATGGGGCGAGCCGGTTCAGGGGCTGCAGGTCGGCCTCTCATGCGCCGATCTGGTAACGACCTCGGACCGGCAGCCGCTATTTGACGTCCATCTGCGAAACCGGCTGGATAGGCCGCTGGCCATTCCTTCCGAGGACTCTTTCATCAGTTTGCCTCGTGCGGATTGGCCTGAGTTGCGCAGCCGGCCGCTCTCGCCGCAGATCACGCCGCTTGGCGAGGTTCGGACAACGTACTTCATCACGGGCGGGGTTGAGATGCGGGACGCGCGAGCCAGCCGGAGGATTCTGGGGCCGGAGGAGACGGTCGTCGTATCCAACCTCCCATTGAGCACCGGGTCGTTCATTCCCGGCCAGGATTCCTACGGGACCAAGACCTCGGAGTGGACGTACCTGCTTCTACCGGGCGGCAAGTTCCGGGTTGCTTACGTGTTTGAGAGCGCGCAGACGAACATCGAACGCGAGCCCGCTTGGCATGGAAAGGCGGCTTCCGGAGAATTGACCGTAACGGTGCGGCAACCCGCACCCGTCGCAGGCCTGGAGGGGTCGTTCCAGCTTCCCAAGACCAATTTCTTCGTGGGTGAACTGATCTACGCCACGCTCAACCTGCGAAGCACCAATGCAAAGCCGGTCTCGTTTGCCAACGGCGGCGATTTCGATTTCGATGGTCGGCACACCCGATACAGTTTCACAGCTACGGATGAATCGGGAAGACCGGTTCCAGACCCGCTCCTGAAACCCACTGGCTCAGGGGGTGGTCCGGGCGGTCCTTTGACTTTGAAGCGGGGCGAGACGTTTAGCGACCGGGTGCTGGTCAACCTGTACCTTAACTTTACCAACGCCGGACATTACACTTTGGTTTGCCACCGAACGCTCTCCTTGGTTGAGCCGGGCCAGGGAGGCGCTAATGAGGCGATCGCTCCGCAGTTCCCCGTCGAGACCAAGATCAGCATCAACCTGATCCGGGATGACAAGGCTCATGCGCGCGAGATTGAGCAAGTGCTCGCAGGCTATGACGGAAGTCAGCACGAGATGATCGGCGCTTGGGCGACAGCTCGCGACGAAGCCGCCTTTCCAGAAATCGAGAAGCGCGCAAAGGCCCCCGGACGATACCAAGACAATTTCATTTCCTGGGTGGCAGAGTATGGGGAACAGGCCGTTCCAGCGCTGCTGATTGCAGCCAGAAGCAGTGAGCCTTCCTACCGCTCGCTGGCTTTATCGATCCTTTCTCAGATGAAGTCCCAGGGAGTGCCCGAATTGGTGAAAGCCAGTTTAGGTTCGCCGGACGCCAGGGAGCGGGCTGAAGCCGTGCTCCAATGCTCCAAGCAACCTGTGCCGGGAACGCTGGATGCCTTGCTCGCGATGGGCAAGGACCCGGACCCCTTGGTTCGGCGCTATCTCGGTGCCGCACTCGGGGCATCTGGGGATGACCGCGCGGTGCCGGTGCTCCTCGATTTGCTCCACGATGCCAATCCCGATCCCTTCATTCGGATTTGGGCGGCGGGCGGCCTGTCAGCGCTCGGACACAAGAGGGAATCAGTGCCCATAATGATTGACCTACTGCGCACAATGAAACCAAGCGATGGCATCGGCAATGTCATCGAGAGCCTCAAAGGCTCGACAGGTCAGGATCTCGGCCCAAATCCCGCCAAATGGATTGAGTGGTGGCAGAAGGAAGGAACCACCAACACCACCCCAACCAACCCGCCGCCCGCACTCCCGCCCTCCTCCCGCGCGCCCGCCAGCGAGAATTCAACCGTTGCAGGGATCGGCCGCACGGTCATTGGAAAAGTCCTTCTTCCGTCGACGGTGGCGAATGATAGGGCGCAAATCAGTCTTGAAAGCGCCGATTGGCCCTCTAAGGGAGATCGGCCTTTAAGCAGCAAGATCGCCGCTGACGGGACGTTTCGCGTGGATAATGTCCCTGCCGGAGAGTGGGGTCTCCTGTTCATGGGCGCGGGCGCTTTTGGGACGTTTACCAGGACACTTGTCATCCCCGAAATGCCCCGAGGCCCCAGCGACGAACCTCTGGACGCGGGAACTGTGGAACCTGTGCTGGTGACGGCTCATTCCCCGCAAATCGGCGAAACATTGCCCCTGTTCAAAGTCAAGACCACTCATGGCGGCACCTTCAATTTGGCCGACCAGCGAGGACATTTTGTGCTGTTGGACTTCGAGCCTCTCGGCTTTTATCCCGAATCCGCGTCTGTTCAGGAAGCCTGGTCGGCCTTCGGAACCAACGACCGCCTTTCCGTTCTGACCTTGGTGGTGCAGCCGATGAGCTTGTACATGATCGCTGTCGCCTACAGGGACTTCCCTTGGCCGCAGACGCATTTGCGGGATTGCCCCTGGTACCTTCAGTACCCGTTGCGCGCCAGCCTAGGTCTTCCCACAGTAAACCAATTCACGACCACCCCGGCGTCTTTTCAGTGGAGGGCAGCGGAACCGGCCTGGCAAAGTCTTCCCACAGGCCCAGGCTCGAACACCGCTGCAACCTATTACCATACCGCAATGGAAGAAATCCAAAAGGGTGTTCCCATAGCCGATGGATCGAAAGCCCAGGCAGCCGCGGTTTTGCGGGATAATCCGCAGGCGGGGGTTCCTGTCAAGGTGGGCACGAACAACCCGGCAACGGAAGTCTTCCTGGATCTGACACCGCCCACCCGAACTCCGCCTGTCAATACCAATGACCCCGACAGAAACCTCCCCGGCGCTTTGCTGATAGGCCCCGACGGCAACATCCTCGCCCGCGACCTCCACGGCGCCGCCATCAAAACCGCCCTCGCCAAAGCCTTGGGACCGAAATGATTTCCTGCGTTGGGGAACGCGCGTCCCGATTCCGAATCGGGACTTTGCGATCTTTGCGTTCTTTGTGGTCAATCAAGCTCTGGTTGCGGCTAGCCACGCTGGAGGGCTGCAACGAAAGTCGCGCATTTTCGACATAGTTTTTCCCCCCTCTGTTTCCTCTGTTTGCTCCTGTTCAAGTTCTTTGAAATGTCTTTCCCATACCCGTCTATCAGCGTGCATCCGTGGTTCAATTTGGCTCCTTACTGAGCGTGTGCCAGTATTGTTGCTTTTTTCTATTGACGAACCTGTCCTTAAGGGCTAATCTAGCCTAAGTGAGGATGGCAGCACATTTGGGCTGCGGGAGACGGCTCCCGCATTTGGACCGGGAACGGTTGACGGCGCGCAAAGCGGCGGCAAGCCGCCTTGCTCCCAGCCCCCGGCGCTTCGATGCCGGGCGCATGTTTGCGCCGCACGCCCACATTCAGCCACCCATCACCCAGTCCGCCGGCCTGTCCCCCATCTTCTCCGCCGAAGGCCATGCGATGTCCGATCAATCCTCCCATAACCCTGGCCAATCAAGCCTAATCAAGCCTAATCAAGGTAAATCGTGCCTAATCGCTCCTAATCGTGCTATCTAATGAGTCGAAACACTTTTCCCTTCCTGAGGCAAAAAGAGCATTGGATTAATGGAGTAATGCGAAGGTGGTCAAATTTAGCCACCCAGCACTCCATCACTCCATCACCCCGCTCATCCCGTGGATCCAGCCCAATCAAGCCTAATCGTGCCTAATCGTGCTATTTTTCTTATGGATCGAAACCGCCCAAAGAGCCAAACGGACTGCCGGAGCACTGGATTCCAATCCGCCCCGTCCTCCGAATCTTTAGCGAAGGAGGACCTCCTTCGCCGAGCCTATCGGGGACAGGCAATCCGAAATCCGCAATGGCAGTCAAACCCAGTCAAAGCCCGTCAAACCGTTTTCCAATCCCTTTCGTCGGTCCAAAATTCCCGCCGCCACCCCTATATGTTGTGGTCTCCCTTGCACAAAGCTCTACCAATGGTGGTTCACCCCCGCATCCGGCACCAGAGCAGCCACCCAATCCGCCGCGCCGGTGGAGAGAGGGTAATGCCCCTATTTCCTCGCGCCGAAACAATAGACGTTGCCGTCGTCGCAACCAATCACAATCCTGTTTCCGGCCACGGCGGCGGAACTCTCCACCGGCTGGCCGGTGTCGTACGACCAGAGTTGGCGGCCGTCTTGCAGCGAAAGCAAATACACCCTCCCATCATCGGAGCCGAAGACCACTTTGTCGCCGGCGACGACCGGGGAACTTTCAATTCTCCCCTGCGTGGGGAAGCTCCACAAGCTCTTGCCATCCACCCGGTTGAGGCAATGCAGCGTCTTGTCGTCGCCGCCGAAGACGACCCGATCATCCGTCACGGCGGCGGAAGAAAGGAATGGGGCGTCCTGGTCGTGAAAATGCCAGACGACGTTGGTTCCGGCCAGATCCACACAGTGAAATTGGCCTTCATAGTCGCCAAAGTAAGCGCGGTTTCCCGCCAAGGTGATCGAGGCGCCGATGTAGGCTCCGGCCCCGGTCTGGCTGATCTGCTTGCCGTCGTCAAGCTGCAGAACATGCACCATCGCATCGCACCCGCCAAAGACGGCGCGGCCATCCGCAACGGCGCACGCGCCATTGATATAGTAGCCGCTTTCAAAGAGCCAGTTCGTCGCGCCATTCCCCACATCCAGGCAGCGCAACTTGAAATCGTAGCTCCCAAAGAGAATGCGGGCCGCACCGTCCGGTCTGGAGACGACGTTGGCGGAAGCCAGGATTTTGTCGCCGGTTTTCACCTTCCAAAGCAGGCTGCCGATTCCGGCATCCAGAGCGAAAAAGACCCCATCCATCGAGCCGGCAAACACGGAATGCCCGGACAAGAGCGGCGGGGCCTCGACGCCGGAGCCGGCTTTGAAGGACCAAACCTGTTTTCCATTCAAAAAATTCACGGCGTACAAATTGCCGTCATCGGACCCAATGAAAACCCTGCCGTCCCCGATGACGGGCGAGGATTTGACGGGGCCGCCTGTTTTGAAAGTCCAAAGCAGGGCAGGCTTCAGCGGCAAGGTGTCGGTGGCCACTCCGGTCAGGGCCGGGTTGCCGCGGAAGATGGGCCAACTTGGCGAAGCCGTGGCGGCCGTTTGGGACGGGGCCGCCTGCGCCTGTTCGCGGGGTTTTTCCGGGGAACAGGCGGCCATAAAGGAGAGCAGGAGAAGTGCAAGACCAAAGGAGAATTGACCTGGACAGAGAGTCGCCCTACCTGGCGGTGGAGGGGTCAATGGCGGCTTTCTGATGGAAGCCGCTACGAGGCAGCTCGGAAGCATAAAGATGGCCCCCTCGAAACCGGGAGCGTTTTGGGCGTCGCTTGCATTTGGCGGCGGGCTGAATCAGGTGCTTTCTTCGAGAAGCTCGCGGCGACCGCCACCAAGGAGCTGTTCGAGGAAACTTGTCGAATAGGTGCCACGGCGAAAATTGGGGTCCTGCAAAATGGCCTGTTCAAAGGGAATCGTGGTGGTGACGCCAGTGATCATATACTCGGAGAGCGCGCGGCTCATGATGTCCATCGCTTCGCGGCGGTCCTTGCCGTGAGCAACGAGTTTGCCGATCATGGAATCGTAGGTGGGCGGGATGGAGTAGCCGGCATAGACGTGGCTGTCCACGCGGACGCCTCGTCCACCCGGGGGATAATACATGGTCACGCGACCGGGACAGGGCCGGAAATCGTCGAAGGGATCCTCGGCGTTAATGCGGCATTCGATGGCATGGCCTTTGGCGTGAATGTCTCCCTGCTTGATGCGCAACGGCTCACCCATGGCAACGGCGATCTGCATTTTCACCAAGTCCAGGCCGGTGACTTCCTCGGTAATGGGGTGTTCGACCTGGATACGCTTATTGACCTCCAGAAAATAGTAGCGGCCTTCTTGATCCACGAGGAACTCGACCGTGCCGGCATTGGTGTAATGAGCGACTTCGGCGATGCGCAAGGCGGCCTTGCCCATTTTCTTGCGGAGGTCCTTGAATTTGGTTTCGAGGAGCGGGGAGGGAGTTTCCTCGACGAGTTTTTGATTGCGGCGCTGGATGGAACAATCCCGTTCACCGAGGTGGATGAAGTTGCCTTTATTGTCGCCAAAGATCTGAAACTCGATGTGGTGCGAGTTCTCGATGTATTTCTCAATATAGACGCCCGATTTTCCAAAGGCCTTCTCGGCCTCGCTTCGGGCGGTGTGGTAGCTCTTGACCAGCGAACCGTCGTTGTGGGCGGCCCTCATGCCGCGCCCGCCGCCACCGGCAATGGCTTTGATCATGACGGGGTAGCCGATGCGTTTGGCGACGGCGAGGGCATCCTGCTCGTTGTCCACCGCGCCTTCCGATCCCGGCGAGGTCTGGACGCCCGCTTTTTTGGCCAGGGCACGGCTGGCGGCCTTGTCTTCCAGGGCGTTCATGGCGCGGGAACTGGGGCCAATGAACCGAATGTTGCAGTTCTCGCAAATATCGGCGAAATGCGCGTTTTCCGAAAGGAAGCCGTAACCGGGATGGATGGCGTCTACGTCGGCGATTTCCGCGGCGCAAATAATGCGGTCAATCCGCAGGTAGCTGTCGCTGCTCGGCCCCGGGCCAATGCAGACGGCTTCATCCGCCATCTGGACGTGCATGGAGTCAATGTCCACCTTGGAATAAACCGCCACTGTGCGGATGTTCATTTCCTTGCACGCGCGAATGATGCGGACCGCGATTTCGCCGCGGTTGGCAATAAGCAGTTTTTCAAACATGTTTGGGAACGTGCGCGAGATGCGCCCTGGGTCTAAGTCGGACGGATTCTGAAAAGCGGCTGGCCAAACTCGACCGGCTTGGCATTTTCGACAAGGATATGGGTTACCACGCCTTTGATATCGGCCTTGATCTCGTTCATCACCTTCATCGCTTCAATCAGGCAGACAATGGTGTCCGGGTTGACCTCGCTCCCCACCTCGACATAGGGCTGCGATTCCGGCGAAGGCGCCCGGTAAAAGGTGCCAATCATGGGGGACTCGATTTCCGGCGCGGCGGGTTCGGGCGGGGCAGTTGGAGGGGCCGCAACCGCCGCCGGAGCAGGCAGTGGAACCGGGGCCGGAGCGGTCGAAGGAACCGGGTAATAACCGGTATCCTCGGCCACCGGCGCGGCGCCAGCGGCTCGTTTGAGCTTGATTTTGAATTCCTGGCGCTCCAACTCGAACTCGGAGAGGTTGTTCTTGCGCATCAGGTCTATGATGGCTTTGATGTCCTTTAGATCCATGCGGCCTCCTTTTGGAAGCGGACTTTGAGAGTTCCTGTTTTGTTTATATACATTGAACAAAAAAGCAGCAGTCGGGCAACGACTCTGCTTTGGACATAACTTTCGTTACCGGCGAGAATAGAGGATTGAAAATGAGCCGTCAAGGACTAAATCTGCTTCAATGTGACGGAATCGGGGGAGAAGAAAACAGGCCTTTTTGGCCGTTTTTGGGTCAGAAACACCGAATCTATAACGATAACGGTCAATAATCGTGTCATTTGACAAGAACCTCCACTTTTCGTACCGCCGGGACTCCTCGCGTCGGCATCCTCAATCTCCCTCCAATCCCAAAAGCCAGCCAAAGAGGAAGAATGCAGGCCAAGCCAGTGCCGGATAGTATAGGTTGAACTCCATCCCGGAGTGGAGGAACAGACCCAATAATCCATGCCAAATGGCAAATCTGGTCACGGAAAAATGGTCATTTTTCATAAGTCTATAACGATACAGTATGCCAATTGACCCGAAAACAAGCCCAGCGAAGGTCAGGAACCCAATAATTCCAGAGTCGGACGCTTGCTCTAGGTAATCGTTATGCGTCAGCCTTGCAAATTCGGCGTTCGGAGGTTTGATTTTGTCGTAGGCTGGACCAAAAGTGCCTGGCCCGGTCCCGAGGATGGGATGTTCCTGGAAGATGTGCAAGGCGGCGTGCCAATAGACCAACCGCGCCTCCATGCTCCTTTTGCCGCGCGCGAGAGATTCCCGGTATTGGAAAGTGAAACCGATAACGCCAATTACCAGCAAGCCAACTATCAGAACCCGCTTCCAACCGACACGCAGGGCCGAATGGGCGAGCGCGATAACTCCCAAAAAGACCATGACGAGCCAGGCCGCTTTGGAGCCGGACCAGTATAAACAGGCCAGTCCGCACCCTCCGAAAAGGGTGACGAACAGCACTCGGACGCCAGTCCGGACCTTAGGGGCCAATTGCCACAAGAAAACCAGGCTGACAGGCAGCAGCAGCAAAAGGCCCGCAGCCAGCCCGTTTGGATACATAAACGACCCTGAAACGCGATTACTTTGCAACCTGCCCAGAAAGGCAGGATCGGCCAGAAGTGTCGGCGACACCGTTGAATTGCCCTCAAGAACCGCCTTCCGGGTCGCCTCCAAACCGCCGAAATGCTGCTCCATGGCGTAATGCAGAATCCAGCAAAGCCCCAGTCCCAGTCCGGCCCATACCGGCCAGGGATTCGGCGTACCGCGGAGGGCAAACAAGCCCAAATAGAAGAAGGCCGCGCAAGCCGAAAAATGAGCCAGCACCGGACCGGTCAACTTGGGAGAGATGGTGGCGGTGGCAGACACACATTCCCAACCGAGCCAGAGCGCGGGCAGGAACAGGAGCCAGCGACATTTTCCGGGGAACGGTTTCCATCGGATGGCGAACAGCCCCGACAGAAGCACCGGGATCATGAGCAGGTAACCCCATTTGACCGGCCATGAGTAGTTATTGACGCCAAGAATCGCGTCCTGCCAACCCTCCGGCGGCGCTACCGCGAAGTCCAAGACAACCGGTATTCCCAATTTGACCACCGTAATGAAAAAGAACACACCTACCAATACCATGAACAGCAGCGGTTGGGTGGTGCGATTCTGGGCTGCCGACGTGCTCGACCTTTTGCCGAGCCAATGGCCCGGCAGGACGGGCGAGCTGCCCGTGCCACTCATCTGATTTGAAATGTCCGCGCAAGGGCACATTAGAATTTGAGCTTCAGCAGGCCGACTTCCAAGGCGAGGGCCTCCTGCACATTGGAATTGAGCTGGCGTTGGAGCCGGTCCAAGTGTTCCAGATTCCGCATGGCTTCGGCGGACGATATCCGCGCTGCCACGACGCCGGCCGCCGCCTTCAGTTCAGGAAAACACAACGTCGCGCCGCCCGTCTTCAACGTCAGCAACCAGACATCGCGCAACCACCAGTGCAAGGCGCCGAGGACATCGGCCCGCTGGCGGCGATATTCGGATTCTACGGCCGCCTCCAGTTCGCCTTCCAGCTTCTCGCGTGTATCACGTTCCATGTCGTCGTACTGCTCCAGCGGGGAGCGGGCGGCGAGCGATTTCTCGATGTCCTCGCGCTGCTCGCCGAGTTTCTTCAACATCAACCCAAGCAACTGGTACCGGGATAGCAAGCCCGGCCCGGAACGGGCGGCGAGTTCGCTGAAGCCAGCCAGCCAAGGCGCGTGTTTGGCGCGAGTCCGCGACCCGTCGCCGCCGAAGCTGAGACGGAGGCAGCGCGACAGGACGGTTTCCAAAATCCGTTGCGGCTCGGTGGTCAGGAGGACGAGGATGGAATTGGCGGGCGGCTCTTCGAGGGTCTTCAAGAAGGCGTTGCCCGCCTGGGGATTCAGCCGGTCGGCGGCCACCACGACGCTTACTTTGAATTCGGCGGCAGTCGGTTTCAGATGGACCTCGCGCATCAGGTCGCGCATCTGGTCCATCGTGATGACACGGGACTTGGACTCCGGGCGAACCCAGAGGACATCGGGATGGGCATCGCGCTCGATGCGCTGGCAGGAATCGCACTGGCCACACGAATGAAGGGACCGTTTGGCGGCTGTGCGGGCCGGGACGCAGTTGACGGCCCTGGCGAGGCTTCGGGCCATGACTTCCAAGTCGTCCAGCGAATCGCCGGAGAACAGGTAGGCATGGGCGAGCCGGTTTCGTTCCAGACTGCGTTCCAGCAGGCGTGTCATGTTGGTTTCCGGCATGGCTCAGGCGGGTTCTTTCGGCTCCATCAGTTTGACGGCCAAGGGGATGCTCGACAATTGCCGGCCGTCCATGGACAGGTCAATGCCGTAAAGGCCTGCCTGCTCGAACTTCAACTGCTGGATGTTGACGACGAAATTGCGGGAAAGGAACGTGGCGTCGGCTGGGAAAACGATTTCGACGGGGACGTTGATGGGCGGCATGATGGGCTGCCCGTCCTCGTTTACGAAGTTCATGGAGAGCTGATGCGTCCCCTCCTCGGCGCGGTCAAAGGCGATGCGGATGGCGACGGCGCATTGGGGATGCTGGGCGGGAAGCTGCGCGGCAAGGATCGTGTCGAAGGTGCCGAGCAGATTGAGCTTGCTGTTATAATCGGTTGCCGCGTCGCAGAGAACAGCCACTTGGATTGTCATAATGGATGCAGTGTAGAACGCCGGACGCCGAATGGAAAAGGCAGAATGCAACAAAAGTGGATGGCGGAGCCAAGTGGAATTAAGTGGAATTAAGTGGAACCAGGTGGAATTAAGTGGAATCAACTGCAATTGCGGATTGCGGATTGCGGATTGCGGATTTAACCGCAGAGAACACAGAGAGCACAGAGAGGAAATGGCCTTCATTCTCTGCGTTCTTTGCGTCCTTTGCGGTTTCATTTTCCATGCGGATTGCGGATTGAGTGCCGGCTGTGACGGAATGATGGGGTGCTGGGTGGCTAAATTTGACCACGTCCGCGCTACTCCACCGATCTGATGGGGTTTCCGGGGAATGACAACTGGCTTCATAAAAACACTTTTTTTAACCTTCATTGACCTTCATTGACCTTTATCGGGCTTTATTTGGTCAAAACTGTAACGTTGCAGGAGCGGGGCCGATTTCGTTTCGCTTCCGCCTGCGCAGGACTTCCGACTTCCCAAGGCTTCGGCGCGACAAGTTGCGGATTGCGGATTTGACCGCAGAGAACACAGAGAGCACAGAGTTCTGATTCGGAATCGGGGTTCATTCTCTGCGTTCTTTGCGTTCTTTGCGGTTTCATTTTCCGTGCAGAATGCGGGTTACGGATCGCCTGCCAGCATTGGTGTCCACAGCAGAGGTAAACCGCCATTGGTTGTGCATTTGGCCGGAGAGACCACAACATATCGCGGTGGCGGCTGGAACCGTGGCCCAAGGGTAACGATTGGAAAACACTTTGACTGGCTTTGACTGGCTTTGACCCGCCTTCGCTTCGCTTCCGCCTTCGCAAAGCCTCGGCGCTACAAGACCGCGGACTGACGGCGGACAGGACGGCGGACAGGTGGGTGACTAAATTTGACCATTTACCCATTACTCCAGCACTCCAGCACTCCGCAGGATTCTTCATTCCACTATTCTTCATGGCGCGATTGTAGCATGGTTTTGAAAAAGGCGTCTCCGTACGGTACGGACGATTTTTTTGTCGAAAAATGGGGTTTTGACCCCCGCTAAACCGTTGTGAATACGTGAGTTAAAGGGAGTTGGTACAGATTTTACACATGTACAGAAATAAAAATAGTTTGGCGGGAAGGCCGGTTTGCCTGCCAACGGCGGCGGAAAAGCTGAAATGCTGAAATCGGAGGAATGGGGTGAATAGGCACCGGGGCTTGGTTGCGAGCGGGACCATTCCGGCCTTGCGCCAGCGTTTGGCGGGGGTATAACTTGCCGCATGATCAACACGGTTGAGTCTTTTCCGGTTCCCTTGCGTGGGGCGCCGCTTTGGCCGTTGTTGGTGGCCGCTTACCGCGCGTTGGGCGAGATGGGCCTGATTCCCAAAAAGACGGTTGAGGTTTACCGCCAGCCACGAAACGGGCAGTTCACTGTTCAAGAGGGACCGAAGATCCGACGCGGAGCTTTTCAGCCGTCCCTTCGGGACTTGCGGTGTTTGGTCGCATGGACCCGGCACTGGCGTGCCGGGCTATTGTCCGATGTCCCTTCGGGACAAAGCCTCCGTCCCCTCCACTTTTATCTCGTCCATCCCGTCTCCGCCAGCCAGACCGAGCGCACGAGCGGTTGGCGTCCAGAGGGGGGGGTAATCCCGCCCCCGATGACACATCCTTGAGGCAATCCCAAAGGGATTGAAGAACAGGCCGTTGCACCAAGTCGGAAGCCAAGAACAGCAAGAGGATGAGATTAAGATTAGGATGATGAGCAAGATTAAGAGGGGAACCCAAAAAGGCGAAATGCACCCCCGTCAGGGGCGCATCTTGACACAACCACCATAAGAGCCTCCTCTCCCCGGCCCTCTCCTCCACAAGTATGTGGAGGAGAGGGAGGAGATGCCGCGCGGGGGCGCAAAGCGCGTGGTGGTGGTTGC
>Ga0182030_10007363_pt1 | contig 22979 bp, 19 predicted proteins | sample 812S3MmetaG_FD_121299 | JGI IMG/M metagenome (GOLD analysis project Ga0182030, IMG submission 121299) | Permafrost microbial communities from Stordalen Mire, Sweden - 812S3M metaG (Illumina Assembly) | ecosystem: Environmental > Terrestrial > Soil > Wetlands > Permafrost | place: Sweden...
CCTCGTTACCACCTCCCGCCACCAGCGAGAGGGTGTGGGACAAGGGACGAACCGCCCATGCAAGGCGGCTCGAAGAAAGGAAGAATATCACCAGCAACCCTAAAACCGATTGAAATCTTATAAACTTTGAAAACATGTTTTACGCCTCGCGCATCCAGATACAACTTCATGGAAAAGAAAATAATGATTCGCGGATACCAGCGAACGACTTCATTTTAAACGATGGAAAAACCATTAATTTAAAAAAGGTTTATATAAAAAAACCCTCTTCCCCTGGTCGGGGAGAGGGGTTCATATGGTGGACATTACTGGACTCGAACCAGTGACCTTCGCGATGTGAACGCGACGCTCTAACCAGCTGAGCTAAATGTCCAAGATCATTCATCAAGCAAACTGACAGCTGACAGGGCGGTTAGTTTATATAGAATAAAAAGCCATTTCAACCAACATGGGAGCCTTGCCAAGGTAGTTGAAAATACTCTGGCTTTCATGAAAACTAATTAAAAGAATTCCATCGCCTTGAATGCTTTTTTCAGACTCGCGTCGGTCCAGGCCTTTTTGGCCTTTAAGAGCTTCATCGCCTTGGCCCGCGAAAACTCGAAATGACCCACCCTCTGCAGGCTGTCCCACTTGGGCATCCCGTAGGAATCCCGTTCCAAAACGAAAACGATGTCCACCTTGGCCAGGTCCGCCTTGGCCGAAACGGGTTGTTGAGTTGCCACCAGCTGAAAAGCCGCGTCCGCCAGCCGGTATTTGCGGTCCTTGCCCTCGAAATTGGACCTCGCGTCCTGGGCGTTCCACATGTAATGGACATAATCCAGCTTGTCCGTCGCGATGACGTTTTTCTTGAACCAATCGTCCCAGGGCACTTCGGTCGATTTCCACTGGGCCGTGGTAAGGGTGGCGAAGGGGGTAGGGGTGGCTTCCTGACACCACGCGAAAGAAGCGAGCATCCAGCACAGCAAGACGATTCTTGTTTTCATGTTTTCCCTCAGGTCTTATTTAATCGGCCTTAGGCCCTTTCTCAAGATACGCCGTCTCGGCTAAAAACTCAAAAGGCATCGGGTATATTTTTCCACCTGGTCCATGGGATAAAAAAACAAAAGCCAGCCGTAAGCCACGAAAACATTCGTCGCCGCGATATCCACAAAACGGCTGATAGGAAGGGCGAACCACCGCCGACCAGCGTTGGTTTTCTCGAAAATCCCGTGGAGTACGAGTCCAACTCCATGGTAAAGCCCCCAGATGCCGAAATGCCAGCTGGCTCCGTGCCACAACCCGCAAACGAACATCGTGGCCATCAGGTTGAGGAATTTCCGCATCAACCCGTGGCGGTTCCCGCCCAACGAAATGTAAATATAATCCCGGATCCAGCTGCTCAGGGAAATGTGCCAGCGTCTCCAAAACTCGGTGATGTTCCTGGAAATATAGGGAAAATTAAAGTTGATGGGCAGGTCCAACCCGATCATTTTCCCTAGGCCGATGGCGATGTCGCTGTAGCCTGAGAAATCGAACAAGATGCGGATGGAAAGAAGCGCCAGCAAAAGGCAGGTGGGCCCAAAGGAAAGGTCCGTCCTTTTCTCCAGCAGGTGGATGACCATCGTCGCGTTATCCGCGATGACCAGTTTTTTAAAGAACCCCAGGAGCAGTTGGAAAAACCCTAGCAGGGCCTTCTCCACCTCCGGGCGTTTTAATCCCGCCTCCACCTGGGCGAGGAAAGGCTGGTAGCGCTTGATCGGGCCCGAAACGATGGACGGGAAAAAAATGCAAAAGATGCCGAACTTGATCGGGTTCCGGACGGGCTCGCTTCCGTGGTAAACGTCCGTCAGGTAATGGACGAATTCGAAGGTGAAGAACGAGATGGCCAACGGCAGGGCGGGCTGAAAGGCGTGGGCCTTGAACCAATCCCCTGCTCCTCCTCCTAAGGTGTTTCCCAGGGAGGTGACCAACAGGTATTGGTATTTGAAAAACAACAGGCCGAAGACCGGCACCAAGATCGCCCCGAAATATATTCCCCTGCCCTTCCCGGGCGCCTCTCGCTTTTTCGCGATCCACAGGGCGAAGAAAAAGGTCACGACCGCCATGGCGATGATGGGTTTAACCCCGGCTGGGCCCGCGAAGTGGTAATGGAAAATGGCGCTGCAGCCCAACGTAAAGATCAAGCGGATCCGGGGCGTCGGCATCCACCACAGGAGGGCGTAAAAAAGGATAAAGAAAAGAAGAAACCAGCTCGTGTTAAAAATCAAAAGAAGGTCCCCTGTTCTTCAAAAGTCGACATAAATGAATTTCGACGCGGAAAGATCCCCTGAAAATAAAAGGATGGCCAGAAAAACCAGGAACAGCACCACTCCTAGGCCCAGACCTTTTATAAAGGAACGGTTCATAAGTTCTTACCCTTTACCGTTAGCAGGTCCGAAAGGTCCCGGGCATAGGCCTGGTTTCCTTCGGGGGTCAAATGGCAATGGTCCAGGAAGAAACGGGGTTCATAACGGCTGGACCAATCCTGGTAATCCATCCCCGCAAAACCGTGGGTCTTCATGAAAAGTTTGAGATTCTTCCGATTGTATTCATAGCTGGGACGGTCCAGGTAATCCCCGAGAAATCCCGAGTTTTGGGGGCTCAAAACCACCTCGACGGGAATCCCCGACTGTTTCAATTTATCGAGCAATAAACCCAGGCTCTCGTAGGGCAGGGCATCCGGGGGCCAGTGATAGGCCTGGTAATAGGACGCGATCTTCAATTTCAGGCTCGCCTCTACCAGGTCCTCGTCCTCCTTCGGCGGCCCCATCACCCGTTCCAGCTGGCGCTGGAAAAAATCTTTTTGGGTGGGGTAATACCAAAGGGTCTTGGCCATCTGGGTTTCGCGGAAAAGGAAGCAACGCCGGCAGAGGAAGTCATAAAGCCGATCGCTCAGCCTATTCTCGTCCGTCTTCTTCGGGTCGGTTCCCAAGGTCGAAACCAGGGAGGCGGGCAGGTCCACCCTTAAGAAATCCCGGGAAAGGGCCTTGGTTCCGGAGGCGAAATCCTGGGCGAACATTCGAAAATTTAATACCAGAAGTATTTTTTCCGGCCGGGGCCCCAGGGTCTTAGTGCCGTTGCCTGGTAACAATTCTTCCGAGAGGGCCAGCAAGTCGGGCAGCAACACACCATCCGCACCCAGGGGCAGGGCGTGTATCCCCTTTATCCCCATTTCGTGATTCAGTGCGTGGCCCAGGGTCAGGGTCCTGGCTCCCGGAAGCCGATGTTCCATCAGGGCGCTGGCTCCCAGGATGCTGTCCCCCAGTACAATTACTTCAGGACCTTCCGGAACTCCGTAGCGCAAACGGTCTTTAATCTCGGGCAGGCTGGTGAAATCCGCGCTTAAATCGAAATGACGGTACCAAAAACCTGTGGGAACGGTGATCCGAAGGATCATCTCGCTTAAAAAGACAAGCCCCAGGAACGAGGTGAGAGCTCCCAGTAGGAGCGATTTGGAGAAGGCCATTTTTCCATATCAAAAATGAATTGAGCGACGTGGGCAGAATCTTACCAGAGATTTCTTTCTCTTGCCCGAAGCCTCCAAAATATACACTGGAAAAGAAAAGCCCTTTGGGATTTCGATTAAAGAACCCTAAAAACATTGAAAACTTCCTTAAAATTGAAAGGATGTTTAATTTGGGGTTTCGATTTAGGCCGTCCCCCTTTACCCTTGAGGCATGTCCCTGCCCATTCCACCGAACTTAATAACCCCCTACCGCGCTTGCGAAAAGCAGGCCTTCTCGCATTACGAGAATTTTCCGGTCGCTTCCCTGCTCCTTCCCCCGGCGGCCCGGCCCCATGTGGCCGCCCTCTACGCCTTCGCCCGAACTGCCGATGACTTCGCCGATGAGGACCAGTATGAAGGCCGCCGCCTCAGGGAGATCAATCTATGGGAAAGGGCCCTGCGACAGGCCCTGAAGGGAAAAGATTCCCCGCCCGTCCTTCAGGCTTTTGCCCACACCCTTCGAACTTTTGACATCCCCCTTTCCCTTCCCCTGGATCTTTTAAGGGCCTACCGCATGGACCTCCAAAAACACCGATACTCGACATGGAAATCACTTCTTTACTATTGCCGTCACAGCGCCAACCCCGTGGGCCGGATGGTCCTTCTCATTTCCGGCTACCGGGAGGAAAAGCTCCACCGCTGGTCCGACTTCATTTGCTCGGGCCTTCAACTCATCAATTTTTGGCAGGACACGGCCATCGACCTGAAGCGGGGACGGATCTATTACCCCCTGGAGGAACTGCGAAAGGCGGGGGTCAAGCCCGCGGACCTGCTGGCGCTCAAGGACTCCCGCCAGATGCGTTCCCTGGTCCAGTCCTCGGTGGTCTATACGGAGAACTATTTCCGGCGGGGAATTCCCCTATTGAGCGAGGTCCGGGGAAGACTCCGGCTGGAACTGCGGGCCACCTTTCTGGGCGGCCAGGGAATCCTCTCGAAAATCCGATCCATGGACTACAATGTGCTTCAGAAGCGTCCCGCCTGGACCCCTTTCGAGAAAGCATTCTTGGTCCTCCGGGTGCTTCTGGGACAAATCCGCGGCTAAAGAAGCGGCAGGAACTTCAATTTCGGCAGAGGACTCGCTTTGAACCACCCCAACGGATCCCTGGAACGGAAATCCAGCTTTTACTTTCCCCTGCTCCTGCTGCCACCCCGCAAGCGGGTAGCCATGGAGGCGCTTTATCGTTTTTGCTGGTTGGCCGACGATATTTCCGATCGGGAAGCCCCGTCCGCCCAAAAGCGGACCCAGCTTCGGGCGCTTGGCTTCGAATTGAATAAGGCGTTCCGTCAAAAATCGAAAGACGAATGGATGGTCCAGTTTCAGGACGTGATCCGGGATTTCGACCTGTCGCGCGAGCCCCTGGAACGGATCCTCAAGGGCGTAACCCGGGATTTAAAGCCCGTCCGGTTCAAAACCTTCCGCGAACTCCACGCCTACGCCCTCCAGGTGGCGGGCGGGCCTGGACTGGCGAGCATGGAAATATTCGGGTTTCGTGACGAGGCTCACCGGGTTTACGCCGAAAATCTGGGCGTCTTCCTTCAACTGGTCAACGTCACCCGCGACTTCAAGGAAGACCTGGGCCTCCGCCGTCTTTATTTCCCACTGGAGGATTTCCGAAAGTTCCATCTGGTTCCCGAACATGTGGAGGGCGGCAATTCCCATTGGCCTTCCTTCGTTCGGTTCCAGCTCGACCGGGCCTGGGGCTTTCTGGCTAAATCCCGGTCCGCCCTTTCCTCCCGGCAAAGGGCCGAACTCGCCACCGCCGAAGCCATCGCGGCGGTTTACGTGAAGCTCTACCAGCGCCTGTACGAATATCCCTATACGATCCTGGAAGGAAAAAGGTCTCTGTCCCGGGCGGATAAACTTTTGTCCGTGGCGGGTTCGCTGGGCCGTTCGCTTCTGGGAAGGGTCTTGCCTTGAGCCGAAGGGGAAGAAACTGATGGTGAAAATCGTCGTGGTGGGCGGCGGATACGCCGGCGTTTCGGCCGCGACCGCCCTAGCCGAGCGGGGCTTCTCGGTGGACCTGTTGGAAACCCGTTCCTCCCTGGGCGGGCGGGTTTATAGCATTCCCCCGGGGGAGCCCTTTCCCGCTTCCTGCGACAACGGGCCCCACCTTTTCTTGGGCTGTTACCGGGACACCTGGACCCTGTTCAAGCGGTTGGAGGCGGAGAATGCCTTCCACTGGATCCATCCGTTGGAAATCACCTGGGTCGCGCCGGGTGGAATCCCAACCAGCTTTACCTGTGCCAACCTTCCCGCTCCTTTGAACCTGGCCGCAGGGCTCCTGCGCACCCGGGCCTTTCCCCTGAAGGAAAAAATCACGCTGGCCCGTGCCCTTCGCCGATTCGCCCGTCACCCCTATTCCATTCCACGGGGAGTCTTCACCGTCGGCCAGTTTTTGGATTCGACCCGCCAGGGGCCCCTTTCGCGCGAACGGTTCTGGGGCCCGCTTTGCCGGGCCGTGATGAACCTCCAGCCTGAGCAATCCTCCCTCCCGGAATTCGGGGAGGCCCTGCATCGGGCCTTTTTCGGCAAGAACACCGAGAGCGGGATGGCCATTCCTTCCAAGCCTTTAAGCGAACTGGCCTTTCCGAAAGTGGAAAGCTACCTGAAACAAAGGGGCGGTTTGGTTCACTTCGGCGACGCGGCCCGGCATCTGCGCCTAGCCAGTGGTCCCTTCGAGGTGGAAACGGCATCGGGAAAAGTTTTTACGGGGGACGCCCTCATTTTGGCCGTGCCTCCCCGCTCGATGGAGGCCCTCTGGGCTACTTCTGACCTGCCGTCTCCGGTCTCATCCGAAAAAATGGGCCGGTCTCCGATTCTTTCGGTCAACCTGCTGCTCGACCACCCGGTGATGGAGGGCCATTGGGCGGGACTTCCCGGGGCCCGTTTCGAGTGGGTATTCAACCGCAACGCCAACTGGGGATATCCCGGGCCGGGGCAGTACTTGAGCCTGATCGCCAGCGCGGATAAGGACTTGGCCCAAAAGAACGATAAGGAACTATTGGTTCAGGCCCTGGAGGAACTCCACCGCCATTTCCCCTCTTCCCAGACGGCCCAACGCCTCCACTCCAAAGTGGTGAAGGAAATGGCCGCCACCTTCGAGTTAACCCCCGAAAACTCGCCCTTAAGGCCGCCCTGTGAAACGGTTTTTGAAAATATCTTCCTAGCCGGTGATTTCACTTCCACGGGACTTCCCGCCACCATCGAGGGCGCCTGTTATTCGGGCCACCAGGCGGCAGAAAAAACATGGGAACTGCTCGTGAAAAAAGAATTCCTTAAATGATCCCTTCCTTGTTCCGTAAAAGCGATCCCTCTTCCTCCAACCCCTGGATTTTCTTTTTTATTTTTCTTGCCTCAAACACGCTGCTTTCCTTCTTTCCCCTTTCGCCGGATACCAAACTATGGTTCGAATGGATAGGAATTGCATTGCCCTTTGTATGGGCCCTGGTCAAAACTCAGCCCCTTCAGTTCACCGCTCCAGCCCCCGCATCCGAGGGATTGATTCCAACAGTGTCAAATTGGATCTGGATCGCCCTATTCACGCTTTCCGTTTTGGAGCGTCTTTATAAATTAACGACCTTGTCCACCTGGCCCACCACCGACGAAGGTTTATATGGATGTATTGCCACCCAATTGAGCGAGAATTGGAAGTGGTGTTTTAGTTATTCCTACGCTCAATGTCCCCCCTTTTTTGTCTGGGGTTTGGGTGGCTTTTTTAAACTATTCGGGCCTTCCCTTGGATCCTTGTGGATGTTCCCGGCTCTTGTCTCGATCCTGACGTTGCCGTTGGCTTATTCCGCCGCCAGGACCTTTTTCTCTAAATCCTTCGCTTTCCTTTACGTCTGCATTTGGGCGTTTAATTTTGTTCCTCTTTTTTTAAGCCGTTTGTGCCTAGGCCATGGAGTTGGAATTTTTTGGGAGTTTGCCTGCATCGCCCTTCTGGGGCGTTTATGGCGCTCCCCCTCCGTTCAGGTGCGTAAAAAAGCAGGGGTAGTGTTGGGGATTTTGTCCGGGTTGGGATTATATATTCTCCCCCATTGGCCGGTGATGGTCATTTTCATTTTTTCAGGAGTTCTCGCAGTTACCCTGGAAAATTTTAAAAACCAAAAAGGTGCTCTTATCGCTTTCCTCATTTTTTTTATTTTTACCTCCATTCCCTATTTTCCCTATCTGGCTCTTTTCTTTTCCGCAGATCACGGGGACTACCTTAAAACTCGATGGGTATTCCAGTCGGGCTTAATTATCAAAGATCAATTACACCTTATTGTTCAATACCTGGGTGCTTTGTTTTGGGGAATTCAAACGAATCGCTATGCCTACAAGCCCTTTTGGGGCGGATTTATGAACCCCATGGCCGGCGCCCTTTTCTTTCTCGGATTAATTTCCATTCTTCGGGGGCTTGGAAAAAACATCAACCTTTGGATCATATTTGGCCTCGGTCTGTTTCTGCTTCCCGCGCTTCTCTCCTGTGACCTGGAAATGCTCCGGATGTTATTGGTGTTTCCTTTGTTACTCGCCGTTTGCGCTATGGGTTTAAGTTGGCTTTCCCAGCAGTTTTCCTATCGGCCGCTGGGCCTTGCGGTAACTTTCATGATTCTGGTTATCTCAGCCGGCCTGGACCTTTACCATCTCTGCGGCCCCTACCAGGGGGCTTGGCATTCCGACTCCGAGGCCGTCATCCTCAGTTGCAAGTCCATGGAAAGGTTCCAGGCCTATCAGCGTCTCAGATCCATGGTCCGGGCCCAAGGTCCGGGTCTTATCTTCACTGAATTTGAATCGACTCCCTTCGAACAGTCCTTGGCCACGGCCGTTTATCCCTTCAATGCGGCCCGGAATCCCCGGCTCTCGCCGGAAAAAGCAGGTTGGGTCGGTATTCTCACCAATATCAATTACGCCCCTTTCCTTTCCAGGCGTTTTCCCAATAGCCGTTGGTTTCCACTGATCTCCAACGATGCCGTTCCCCAGGGAACGCTGGTGTTGGGAATCTCCCCCATCACCACCGACAACAAGAAGGATTTTCAGTCTTGGCTAGAAACAGAAAGATCCCTCCATACGATCACTTCCCAGTTGTTTAACTTGCCTTTCGGGGAGCCTCCGGTTGAGGTACAGGAAAAATTGATACAACTCGAACCTTCCGCAAGAAATGATCCCTTTTTGGAATCCTGCATCATGGAGAGGATGTTTTTCACTGGGATGTCCTGTTCCGATTATTCAAGGGCCTTGGATTCCCTGAGTCGCTGCCTCCAATGGGGGTACCCGGCCGCTAACTTGTACAATGATTTGGGAGTTCTATGGTATACGGTGGGTGACCGGGCCAAGGCCCGAGAGGCTTTCCAGGCCTCCCTGCGGGCCCCGGTCAACCATACGAGCGCTCAATTCAACCTGCAGGCGATGGGCCCCCCTTGATGGGAAGGGGTTATTAATTTCCGCCGTTTTTCCCTCTCAAAAATCTAAAATAGCCCCATTGTTTCCCAAGGAGGATGAATGTCGCGCTCGGATTTTCTGGATCTAGATCTGCCGTCCCAGTGCGAGTCCCTGGCGGGCGAGGTCAATAAGGTTTACCAGCATCTTCCCTGGGCTGTGAAGAATGAGGCCGTGTCCCGCCTGAAGCGCCAGATCCACGAACTGTCGGAGCAGGTCCACAAATCCAAGGCTTCCACGAGCGCCCTGAAGACCCAGCGGCACCTGAAAGAAGCCCTGGGGCTGGCCCACGAATGCGTTCCCTTGATGTCCCTCTGCCTGAAGAAAAACCTTTTGTCCGACGAACTGCACGACCGATGGATCAAACGGCTGGGCGCCATTCAGTTGCAATTGGAGGATTGGCTCAAGGGGGCGGGAGGCCGTTAGTGATGCGGGCCCTGTAAGCAGGCGGGCTTGGGTGTCTCTAATTGGAAAGTCGCGTGGTGGATGCCCGGATGGTCCTTCAATCTCCGTTCGGCCCGGAGCACGATCGCCTCGGCCTGGCTGACAGGTTGGTCTTCCAGAACCAGATGGGCGGTCAGATTCACCTCGCCTGAACCCACTTCCCATAGATGCACATGATGCACATCCTTGATCTCCGGAAAATCCTTCAACAGGACCTCCCGGAGGCTCTCCGGGGTGATATTCCGCGGGGCCGATTCCAGGAGGATTCGCAGGGCCCTGCGGAATAATCGAAAGGCGCTTAGGGCGATCAAGCCGGAAATGACCAAACTCAAGACCGGATCGATCCAGGTCCAACCCGTGCGTGCGATGAAGAAGACCCCGATCAAGACCCCCACCGAAGACGCCAGGTCCCCCATTACGTGGATCCAGGCGCTTTTCATGTTCAAGTCGTGCTCTTCCGCCCCGTGCAGAAACCAGGCGGAGAGAACATTGGCCAGCAACCCGATGAGGGCGATGAGACCCATGGTCTTCCAATCGGGTAGGACGGGATCGGAAAGTCGATAGATTGCTTCCCAGGCCACCCCGGCGACCAAGAGGAAAAAGGTGATGGAATTGCCGAGAGCTGCCAACACTTCCAGGCGCGCCCAACCGTAGGTATGGCGGGAGCTGGCAGGTTTGTCGGCCATGATCATGGCGGCGAGGGAAATGAGAAGGGCCGCCAGGTCGGTGAGCATGTGGCCCGCGTCGGAAAGGAGCGCCAGCGAATGGGACATGACTCCGCCCACCGCTTCTAGGACCAGGATGGCCCCCGTGATCCCGATGGCCCACTGCATGCGCTTTTTGCGATCCTTTTCCGGGGACTCGGGGTGGATATCTCCATGGGAGTGACTCCCATGATCGTGAGACTCGTGAGGTTGATGGTCGTGGGGATGGCTCATGTGAATCCTATTCTAGTCTTCCGCCTTTTCCCAGGGACAGTCCCCCGAACGAATATTTGGCCATTTCCATTGGGAGGTCGCAAGGGCCCTTGTAAGAACCGGGGTCTCCTACTCTCGGGAGTGATGCTCTTGAGCGTGGGGATGGACGTTTATCACTTGATGGGTCCGGCGCGGGTGGCCCTAAGACCCGAGAACCTCTATCTGCCCACTTCCCAGGCGCTGGCCGAGAACTTGGCCGAAACCATCCTGGAAAAATTATCCCAATCTCAGGGCCCGGGCCTGGTCCTGACGCCGGACCCCTTCTGGCAGAGCTTTTATTTCGAGCGGCTTCTTTTCACCGCAAGTTGGGAGAAGGCTTTTTACCCGGAGGACTCCCAACTCTCGAGCCCCAACTTGAGGAAGCCTTGGCGTCTTCACAAAAACAGGCTTATCCCGCGCCCCGGTTGGAAATGAAATGGAACATCTGGAAGGATTCGAAGTAACGAAGGGTTATTAGAGCGGAACGGCTTGGGTTCGGTTCTCGCGGATGAAAAGAAGATGCGCTTCCTTGACCGGGTAGGGCGTGGTCTGCTCCAGAAGTTTCGCGTAGTGCCTCAATTGCTTCCCGTATTTTTCGGCCAACTTTTTCGGGTCGCGATCGGTTTTGTAATCCACAATCACCCATTTCCCTTCTTCCAGAAAAGCCAGGTCGAGCACCGCGTTCAAGAAATCGTCTTCATGTTTCCCCGTAAGAGACAATTCCCGGAAGATCCTTTCGGACTTTTTAGCCCTTTGTATGAGAGGGTTTGAGAGGGTTTGTTCGACCCAATGGGCGGCCTCGACCCTTTGCTCAGGGGAAAGACCCATCTTTTCGCCGTAATATTCCGCCGCTTGGGGGATCTGGACCAGTTTCCAATCCCAGGCCTTTTCCAAGAGCAGATGGGTGAAGGACCCCAATTCCTTCCCGCCCCAGGGGGAAGTGGACTCAGGCCCTTCCCAAATGCGCTCTTCGGTTCCTTTTTTATCTTCATCCACACTCAGGACTGAGGTGACCGATTGGAAGTTTCGCTTTCCCCTGAGCCCATCGATCTTGGCTTTACGTTCTTGCCGTTCGAATTCGAGCTTCTCTTTTTCCGCCTGAAGCGCCGGGTCCCCCTTCTCGTATTTCAGGTTTACCTTCCAGACGGGGGGGTCTTCCAGCGATTCCTCCAGACCGCCAGGTTCGGCCCAATGCACTGGCGTCTGTAACGACGCCAGTACCATCAAATCTTGCGCCTCGGCTGGTGGCCTCGGCGTAGACTGCACCGGGGTCCCCTCTTCTTCCAGCGCTTTGATGAGGGGCCCAGCAAAAAGGGACTCATTGGGATATTTGCCTTCGGGAGGCATTTCGAAATGGGATAGAAGCAGGCAATCCCTCGCGCGAGTGGCCGCCACATAGAGCAATCGGGTGTTCTCCGCCAGCTGTTGAAGTTCCTCGTCCGCCTGGACCTGGTCGTAGTTCTGGGTCTTCAACCTCAGGTCGGCCCGGCCCACCTTGAAAGCGCCCGCCATGGCCTTGCGGTCCACCAGGCTTCCCGAATCTTTGTTGTCCGCCGCCCAGGCGGATACGAAAACGATGGGAAATTCCAGCCCCTTAGCCTTGTGGATGGTCATCAGGGTAATGCGGTCTTCCGAGGAATCGGGCCCGGGCGCCTCCCCTTCCATGGTTCCTTCTTCCTGCTGGGTGGTCAGCCACTGGGTAAAGGCGCGATAGGTGAAATGCTGGGACGTTTCCAGGTCCCGCGCCTGACCCAGCACCTTCATCAGGTTGGCAACCCGCTGTTCTCCGTGAGGCTGTCCAGCAGTGATGGCTAGAAGGTTGGTGTGCTCATAGAGATAGCTCAGGGTTTCCGAGACCCCCCGGGTACGGGTGGCATCAAACCATTCCCTCAAATACTTGAAAGCTTCTCCCATCTTTCCTTTAGCCTCTTCTTGAAACAGAAAGGAACCCCTGTCGGCACGATGCAGAAAAAGTTCCTCATCCGAAAAACCGAACAGCGGTCCCCGCAAGACCGCCACACAGGCCGCCTCGTCCGCGGGAGAGGAAAGACAGGTGAGTAGGGTGGAAAGCGCCACGATCTCGGGGCGGTTATAGAACCTCTTTCCCCCGACGATTTGGTAGGGAAGGTCCCGCTTGCGCAGGGCTTCCTCCCAGAATTCCTCATTCTCGTTGGAAAGGTCGCGAAATAGGATGGCGATATCTCCATTACGAACTTCCCGGATCTGATGGGTTTGGGGGTCGGAGACCGTCCACCCGCCCTTAAGGATCTTTTCTTTCAAATAGGCCGCGACCCACTCCGCTTCCTGTTGGCGGTAAAAAGCCTTGGTGTCTTCCGACCCTTCGGGAATGGGGACCTGGAGACCCCAAAGGATGGGAAGTGTTCCTTCGGTCTTTCCCTTTTCCCGGCTGGCGTTCAGGGCCTGGTAACTGATGCCCGTCCCCTCGAAGAGCTTTTGGAACCGGCCATTGACCCACTCGACCAACCCGCCCACGGTGCGAAAATTCTCGGTCAGCCTCTCGACCTTTCCCCCATTGGCCAGGATGCGATCCTTGGTGGCCTCATAGATGGCCACATCCGCCCGGCGGAAACGGTAGATGCTTTGCTTGGGGTCGCCCACCAGAAATAACTTTCCAGGTTCAAGAACTGTCTTCTTCCAGTCTTTTTCGTGGCGTCCAACTTTTTCGCAGAGGAAGAACACGATCTCCACTTGTAGCGGGTCCGTATCTTGGAACTCGTCCACAAAAAGCGTGTCGAATCGCTTCTTGATCTCTTCCCGACACTCTAGGTGGTCCCGCAAAAGATTCCGGGTCTGTAAAAGCAGGTCGTCAAAATCCAGGAACCCGTTCCGGGCCTTCTGGGTTTCCCATTCCGTTAGGTAACCCCCGATCCAATGAATGAGGTTCAAAAGCACCGCCTCCCGGAAAGGCGCAAAGGCGGAGGTATGGTCCTCGGCGAGCCGTTCAAATTGCAGGCGGATCTCGTCCAAAACCGCCTTGTCCCAGGCCTTTTGATTGCCGGTTTTTTTCACCTTGGGGATATCCAAAGAGGTCAGATCAAAATCAGCTTCTTCCGGCTTGGCGGATTCCAAGACCTGGCTCTGGGCCCAGAAAGCCTCAAGCGCTTCATAGAGCTTGTCTTTATGGTCTTTGCAATCCTTTGCGGCCTCTTTGCTACAGGTAAGGAACTCTTTCCACTCTTTGCGGAATGGTTCGACCGAAGGAAGCGCCTGTTTTTCCGTGGTTTTCAGTAAGGTCCGATTGCGTTTGAGGAATTGTTTTAATTCATCCACATGCTCGAAGGTTCCGCCCAGACGGAGGAACTGAAAGAGAGGTTGGACAGGTTGGGACAGGTTCTTCTTAAGCCAATGTTCCCAAGTCTGGGTCTCGAAGGCTCCCGATTGCACCTCGTCCATCAGAGCAAATTGCGGGTCCACCCCTGCTTCGACAGGGTATTCCCTCAATAATCCAGCGCAGAATGAGTGGATGGTGGAAATAGGAGCACGTTCCATATCCTCCAATGCTTTCAGAATCAAATCTTTTTGGTCGGGTTGTTTCGCTAAAGCCTCTTCAAGTTTGGAACGCAGACGTTGGGCTAGCTCGGCGGCAGCTTTTTCGGTGAAGGTGATGGCCGCGATCCGGCTTAGAGGGACCTTTTTTTCAAGCAATAGAGCGATGAGCCGGGCAACCAATTGTGTGGTTTTACCCGTGCCCGCCCCCGCATCCACCGCGAAGAGGGTTTCATGCTCGTGTGTGACCCGTTCTCGGATTGATAGATCGGAAATCATTTTGTTTAAAACCATAGAACAACACGTTTTTCTATTTCGCCTGAGTAATCTTTATTAACAACGCTATAAAGTAATTCGAGGGTTGCATCCTGGCCTTCAACTGTCGGTGCTACAGCCGGAATATAACCTTGGGGATAAAGCCGCTTGGATTTTTTATCTCCCAAACGATCTATTGAATACGGTAGATGTTTTGCATAGTTCTCTGGATCACCAGGATATTCATATGTCTTTGAGCCCAATGAATCTTCCAACTCCATTAACATTTTTATATAACCATCTCGCTGAATTATTTTTAAATTTTTAATTTTAAAACCCTTAGATTCTTCACGAGATACCTTGTCCCAGCCATCCATTTTTAACCATGGGTCTTCATCACATTTAATTAGTTTTCCATTTGAAAGCCACTCAAGCGGACCTTGCTGACAAGAATTTTTCTGCTTTTCAAACGCATAAGTGAATCTTCTTTTTATGACAGGCTTTTCCAAAACAGGAATAAGTTGACCATCTTTTACATAAAACCATGAACCTACGAAATATAGTATGTCCTTTTCATCACTAACCCATTCACCCGTTAAAATTTCTGTGCGTATTTTTTCTGAATTAAATAGAAAAGATCTTTCATCAAAATCTTGAGATTGGAATAAAAGGGGTCTGATTTGATGACCATGATCAAGGATTTCTATTTCACTATTACTAACTCCAATTCCATTTGTACTTGATAAATAATTATCGATAACCGGCAAATACTCTTTAGTACCCAAAATATCAATGGATAAAACTTTAAACGAATCAACAAAACCCATTCCAGTGTCAGTGGACCATTGCCAAATATCACCATTCTTAAAAAATACTTTTACATCTGATTCATCTTTACCTAGGCCTTTATAAATTCGAATACCATTTCTGAGGGTCACACCACTTGCTGGATCAAGTCCGAATTGGCTATTAACACTTACAGGTGTTGATTCAGCCTGAATGTATCTATTAGAAAAACTCATTTCCATTGCTGAAATAGAATAGAAAGAAAAAAATAAAATAATGGCCAAATAAGATTGAATCTTTCTTGCATCCATGAATTTTGTATTGTTCTTAATCACGATAACTCCTCCAACTCAAAATAATCTTTCACCTTCATATCTTCCCTCTTCTTTTCTCCCCGCTTTTCGGCGCCCGGTCCACAGAGCAACCTAAAGTCGCAACGTTCACAGGCTTTGGCCGCTGCGGGGAAAAGGCCCTGCTCCACCGCTTGTGAAGCCGTCGTCAACAAGACCTTCAGGGGTTCTTTGACCTTGTTCCAATCGGTTGCGTCAAATGCTGTGGAACCATAACCGCCCTTGGCGGTGATGAACTCATAGACCGCCTGTTCGGGCTTCAAATTGGGATAGAGAGTGCGGCAGGCCCAAAGATAGAGAGGCATTTGGATCTTGGTCCCTTCCTTCACACTGTTCTTCTTGAACCCCAGATTGCTTCCCGATTTGTAATCCACGACTCTCAAACGCTTCCCATCCGTCGAGACATCCACTCGGTCCATAAACCCTTCGAGCTTGAAAGCCACGGCGGGGGTGCTAAAGACCACCTCGACCTGGCCTGAGCGCCCGAAGGCCTTCTCAAAATCTAACGGTGTCCAATCAGGGTCTTCCAAGACTTCCTGAAGGACTTTTTCCAGGTCTCGGGAAAGGATGAACTGGCTCCATTGCCACAGGGCGAGCGAGCCAGGTACGCCTTCCTTTTCGAACCGCTTGAAGATGCGTTGGGTTTCCTCGCCTAAGACCTTCCGGGCCTGCTCCAGGTCGCGTTCCTTCAGCCAACCTTCCTTCACGCCCCGCAAAAGCACCTCTTCCAGTACTTCATGCATGAGGTTGCCCTTTTCCGCCGGGTCCAACTGGAAAATCCGCTCGGGTTCGGGGTGGATCTTCAGCCCCAGCACATAGCGGTAGAAATATTTCAGGGGGCAGGCCGCGTAGGTTTCCAAGCGGGAAGCGGAGAGGGGCTTGTCCTTGAAGGAATGGGAATCCTTCAGCTTTTGGATCGCGTCCTTGGCTTGAAAGACCCCGTCATAGGCCGTGAATCGCCTTTTGCCCTGGCGTTCCTGGAGCATCTCCCTCGCTTCCTGGAAAAAGGGTTTTTGGTTCATATAGGCCTGGGTCGGCAGGGGATCTTTCTCCCGGGCTTCCTGGAACCGGGTGAGCACCTCTTCCAGGTCATCTACCCGGGTCTCGCCCACATCGCGGACCCAATCGGATACCGCGACCTTCTTGATGTAAGGCGAAGGTTCATCCCATTTCACCTGGCGTTTCCCCGTTATGGCCCTCAAGGCCTCGTGCAGGTAGCTGGAAGGCACCCGGGGTGCGCCTGTGCCGGGGTGAAGATGGGAAGCGGTCAGGATGAGGCACTTGCGGGCGCTTCGAGCGGAAAGGAGGAAAAGAAGCTTTTCTTCCAGGCGCCCTTCCGATTTTTCCGGGATACGGGCCTTACCTTCCAAGATGCCATTGAGCAGGCGCCGTTCTTCGTCCAAGAGCAGGGGGTCCTGCCGGGGAACCCGGGGAAAGCCCTGTTCGACCAGGCCTGGCAAAATGATCACGTCGAAGGAAACCCCCCGGGCCTGCATGAGGTCGGATAATTCGACTCCACCCGGTTCGGTGATCTTCCAGGGGATCGTCACCTCTTCCATGAGCCCCATAAGAAGCGAGGCCAGCTCATCCTTCTCGACCGTGAAGGAATCCTTGGACAATATCTCCACACCCCGCCGCAGGGTCTTTAATTGTTCCTTGGCGTCGGAGGACCGGAAGATTTTTTCGACCAGGTCAAAGAGCACCTGGGCCTTGCCCACCCAATGCTTCTCCTTTTCGAAAAGCTGCCTTGCCTTGAAGAGTGTTTCCAAGACCTTATTCCGGAAAACCTTGAGCGAATCCCATTCTTCCTTCGCCAGGCCTTCCTCGCCGCGCCCTTCCGAAGAGGGACCGCTTCGCAAATGGTCATTCATCCGGTCCAGCCAGGCACCCTCGCCCTCTACGATGCCGGCTTCCTTGGATGCCTGGTCCCAGAGGTGCGGATTCCAGTCACTGGGCTTCATTCCAAAACCCGCTGGGTCCAGATTAGGGCTGGAAAGGAAATCCATCAGAGGCTCGCGGGGGAATTCGTTCTGGAAACATTCGAGGAGAAGGAGGAAGGCCTTGGCCTCCGGGGTTTCCAGTAGGAAGACCGGGGGCTTCTTCGCCAGCGGAATCTTTTGGTTGTCGAAGGCCGGAACGATCTCCCTCCGATAGGCATCGAACTGCCTGAGCATCAAAGCGCATTGGGAGAAATTCGTTCCCCGCCGCTCGGCTTCCTCTGTGACGGATCGAACCACTTCCCGCATCTCCCGGGGTTCCCCGGGGCAAAGCAGGATCTTCACGTCCGACATTTCGAAGTTCATCGGACCATCACCCTCATCCCGGCCTTCTCCCCTCGAGGGAGAAGGAGAACTAATTTCCCTCTCCCCTTGAGGGAGAGGTCTAGGGTGAGAGGTGCCTTGAGGCTGTTCGTCCTCTGTCATAAATAACCGGGCTTGTAACCGCCCCAGGGGCGTGGCTTTTTCGCTCTTGTATGTTCCTACTTTTCTAATCGTTCCGTTTTCTTTCGCCCATTCAAGAAACGGTTTTGCGTACTCGAACGCGGACAGATCTTCATAAGGAATAAACCAATGGCTGTCATTGCGAGGAGCTGCCCCAATCGGGGCGTTTGGCGACGTGGCAATCTCAGGTTTTCCTGCCAAATGAAGTAAAACCTTTCGTTGCAGGACCGACGCGTCATAAAACCCGTAGGTCCAGATGGTTGTAGAAGGTGCGGGAAGTGCCAGCGCATCCACATAAAGGTCTTCCCGATCCTTCCATTTGTTTTTCAGTTTCCATTTTTCGTATTCGACCAGCAGGCCGGAGAATTCAGCCAATTTGACGGAAAGTCTTTTTCGCGTTTTGTCCCGGCCGATCTTCTTGGAAGATTCCAGAAGATCCGGGGGTTCCAACCCGCCCTGGCGCAATTCGGAGAAAGTAGTTTGGAGGGTTTTAAAGAACCCCGGAGTTTTCTCGACCGCGGCGAAGGAACTGGCCGTGGTCTTGGAAGTCCGGGCGGTCTCCTTTAAGATCCAGGAAACTAGGGACTCGGGCAAAGCTCGAAAACCCTCCAGGACCCATTTTTCTTCGGTGAATTCCTGCAGGTATTGGTGGAGGGTCAGGACCTTCAGGTTGAATACCGACCCGTTTTTTCGGGCCAATTCCTCCCGAAGATGCCGTACCAGGGACCGGTTGGGAACCAGCAGGGTCAAGGGAGAGAGGGGATCCGACTGGCGGTAAATTTCGACCGCCGTAGACAACTCATCCTCCAAAAAAGGTTGATAGGGGCCTGTATAAATTGAAAAACTCAAGGGGTGGCTCCATGAAAGGCGGGGAGGGTGCTTTCTTTCCGGCCCATTATATATAATCGCTTTTCCCAAAACCGATTAAGGTCGGGGGACAGTTTCTTTCCAGGGGAGTTTTCATGTCGCGTGAGATCATCGTCGCCACCGCCGCGGGCTTCTGTTTCGGCGTGAAGAGGGCCATCCAAAGGGCCGAAACCATGGACAAGGCCTTCATCTTCGGCTCCCTCATCCACAACCCCCAGGAAGTATCCCGGCTGGCCTCCCTCAACAAGAAAATCGTCCACACCCTCGAGGAAGTCGAGGATAACAAGGTCGTCATCACCGCCCACGGGCTGGATATCAAGCAGTTGGACGGCATGAAGCAAAAGGGCCTGGAAATCATCGACACCACCTGCCCCCTGGTCACCAAGATCTATAACGAGGGTTTGAAGCTTCAGGAGCAGGGCCTGCAGATCATCATCATCGGCGACCCCAAGCATGTGGAAGTGAAGGGCATCGCCAGCCGGATGAAGAACCCCATCATTGTCTATAACGAAGAGGATATCGCCCATGTGCCGGAAGGCTCGCGGGTCGGAGTCGTTTGCCAGAGCACCCTCCTGATGGAAAAATTCGATGAATTCGTGGGGCTCTTGAAGGCCCGTTGTTCCGAGGTGATCCCCGTCAACACCATCTGCAAGCCCACCAAGGACCGCCAGAGCGCCGCCGCCACACTTTCCCAGCAGGTCCACATCATGATCGTCATCGGCGGGCGCAATTCGTCCAATACCCACAAGCTGGCCGATACCTGCCAGGCCTTTCTACCCAACTCCACCTACCACATCGAGACCGCGCAGGAACTGGACCCCAAATGGTTCGAGGGCAAGACCAAGGTCGGCATCACCGCAGGCGCTTCCACCCCCGACTACCTGATCGACGAAGTCATCAACACCATCCGCACCTACGATGAACTCGTACCGGCTTAAATCTTTCCTCTCTAATAAGCTACCCATTAAAATAATTACATGAACGAATCCACCCCTGGCACATCATTCTCTTCCATGTGGAGCGAGCCTTCCGTATGGATTTTGTGATTCTGTTGTTAATCGGAATGAAGATCGCTTCGGATTTGTTTTCCCATGTGCATTGCCACCGCCTGACGAGAACCAAACAAATTCCCGATGGAATGCTTCAACACTAAGAACTAGGCGTGGGCCTTTATCAGCCATTGCTCGAGGGTTTTTATGTTGCTCAGGCTGTCCGCCCAGGACATGCGGGGTGATTCCCTTAAACCCTTCGCCAGGCACCTTCCGACCTCATCCGCTTCCAACGCATAAAGGTTTCCACGCTCGATTACTTTCAAACTATTCGGTTTTTTCTTGTCGTAATACTGGATCTCGATGGTGGAAAGGCCTTTCGACCACCGTCCCGGATGCCAAGGCGAAGGTAGGTGGATTTTTCCCTTGGAACCCCAGACCGTAACGCCCACTCCGCGCGCCAAACCCGTGCCGCAGCAGAGTTCGGCCAGTATCCCGCCGGGGAACCTCAAGGAGGCTATGGCCAGCTCATCCACCCGGCTTTTCTGTCCAATTAAGGCCGTTCCTGCCACTACCTCGGGGTTGAGAAAAGGCTTACCTGTCGCCGCTCCTGCCAAAAGCCTGGCCATAGAAACCGGGTAACAGCCGATATCGAGTATTCCCCCTCCGCCCAATTTGGCATTCCAAAGCCGGTGCTTCAGGTCGAAAGGCCGGTTGAAGCAGAAGGCGGCCTCGATCAATTTCACCTCGCCCACCGTCTTTTTGCGGAGCAGTTCAACGAGGCGCGCGGTCTGGGGATGGCACCGGTACATGAAGGCTTCCATCAAAAACACCCGGTTTTTCCGGGCGGCTTCCACCACCCGGTCGGTGGCCCTCAGGGTCATGGTCATCGGCTTTTCGCAGAGGATGTGCTTCTTGTTTTTCGCGGCTTCAATAGCCCACTCGGCGTGGAAAGGATGGGGCGGGGCGATATAAACCGCGTCCACTTCCGGGTCCCTCAAGAGTTCGCCGTAAGACCCGTAGTAATAGGGAATCTGGTATTGCCGGGCGAATTCCAGTGCGCTGGACTCTTTCCGGCTGGCCACCGCCGCCAAAACGCCTGTCTGGGAAACCTGGACTGCCTGGGCGAAGGCGTGGGCGATGCCGCCCGTTGAGAGGATGCCCCACCTTATTTTACGGATCATGACATTTCCTTCTTGTGGAATAGCTTTTAGCATTTAGCTGTTCGCCATTAGCTAACAGCCAATCGCTAATGGCTATTCGGTTTAGCCTTCGAGGGTTTCCTTCATCATCTTCGCCAGCACGTCACAGCAGCAGTCAAACCCCATGTTTTGTTTCCCCGGCCCGGCCCCCTCGCTCATCTTGAGTTTCGGGCTCTTGCCGTGGATGGGACATACCAGCGCGGAAGCCTTGGCTTCCAGGGCCTTCAGGGCCGCTTCCAACGCGCTCTTTTGGATTTCTTCTTTAAAGTCATCGTTCATGGTTTTTTTCCTGTAAAAACAAAAAAGCCCGTCCCCCTAGAGGGACGGGCTTGATTGACTGCGGCCATCAGAAATAATCAACCGGCAAGGTGTTGCGGGGCGATGAGTGGGGCGCGAACTTCGGAGTCTTGGAAGCCAGGCTCCGGGCGCTGGAAAGATCATCGTCGGAAACGTTCATGCGAATCTTGAAATCCTGCTTCGGGTAGATCAAGTCCGGATCCTGAATCAGGTCGCGATTGGTCTTGAAGATCAGGGGCCAGGCGAAGTTATCGGCATAGACGCTCTTTTTACCCGCGATGCCCCAAAGGGTGTCATGGTGCTGAACCATGTAATCGCTCAGCTTGGTCGGGGCGGGAACAGAAGTCGGTGCCGCGACCACGGTCTTTGGAACCTCGGTTTGAACCTGCTTAGTCGTGCATCCCATCACCAGACCGGCCACAGCGGCGAGGGAAAGAATTAGACTGGTTTTCATGCTGCCCATAGTTATCTCCTTGTTGGCTTAAGAAAGCGTTGTGTCTTTATTTTGCAACTAGAGTTTAGACGAATCAAGGGCCTTTTAGGCCACTAAAAACCCGAAATGACGGAAACCCCGCCCCGAAAGGCCTTAAACCGTTAAAACCTGGCCTGAACTAACGATCCTGACATTCACAATTAAATCAAAAGTAACATCCAGACAATACATCAACAAATCCGCGGGAGCTGTTCTCCGCTTAATAGGTCCAAGATCCGGGTGGCACCTGTCACGCTTTTGAGACGAACCGATTTCCCCGCGCCTTCCAGCACATTCCCGATCACCCTGGATTCGGCGCTTACCGGGTAACGGGCCAGAATTTCCAAGGCTTTTGCGACCTCTTTTTTAGGAACAAATAGGGCAAAACGGCCCTCATTGGCCACATAGAGGGGGTCAAGGCCGAGTAACTCACAAGCGGCGTTGACCGGCTTGGTGATGGGTATTTTGCTTTCATCCAGAAGTATGGGGTGTGGTCCTGCCTGGGCGATCTCGTTAATGGCAGAGGCCAATCCCCCGCGGGTTAAATCCCTCAAGCAGTGGATATCCACCCCAGCTTTTAAGAGAGCCAGTACGGGTTCATGCAGGAAGGCGCAGTCGCTTTCCAGTGTGGTCTCGAATTCCAACCCTTCCCGGGCGGCCATGATGGCGATTCCGTGTCGTCCCAGGTCCCCGCTCAAGATCACCGCATCCCCGGCCTTGACCGAGGCGGGGGATATATCGACCTTACCTTCCACCACGCCTAAGCCGGAAGTGTTGATGAAAATGCCGTCGCCTTTTCCCTTGTCCACTACCTTGGTGTCACCGGTCACGATATAAACACCGGCCTCGTTGGCTGAGCGACGCATGGACTGGACGATCTTCCAAAGATGGTCTAAGGGGAACCCCTCTTCCAATATGAACCCGGCCGTCAGGTACAGAGGTTTGGCGCCCGCCATGGCCAGGTCGTTGACGGTTCCCGTGACGGCCAGCTTGCCGATATCTCCACCCGGGAAAAAGATAGGTTTTACAACGTAAGAATCGGTGGTCATGGCTATCCGGGTGCCAGGTAGGTCCATCACCGATGCGTCGTGGCGTTTCAAGAGGGGTGCGTTTCCGAAAGCTGGCAGGAAAATCTTTTCGATCAACTGCTGGGTCAGGGTTCCCCCGCCGCCATGGGCCAGGAGCACCTTGTCGTAATCGTTGAAGGGGATAGGACAATCAAGCGCAAAACTATTCTCAGTCATTCTCTAACTCCCCATTCAATATCAATCAATAATCTTTTATTTTTCTAAGCGTTCGAACAAATAAAATTCGCCATGAGAGCACATCAGAATCATCTTTTGCTTTTGGAAATTGTCCCGTTCGTAGTTGAAAAGAAGGTGGTGGCTCCTCTGCCCAGACTGTAAAGTCTGGGTGACCATTTTTTTTAAAAAAAGAGAGGAAACCACCATGAAAAAGTTACACCGTA
>Ga0182030_10007364_pt1 | contig 22978 bp, 19 predicted proteins | sample 812S3MmetaG_FD_121299 | JGI IMG/M metagenome (GOLD analysis project Ga0182030, IMG submission 121299) | Permafrost microbial communities from Stordalen Mire, Sweden - 812S3M metaG (Illumina Assembly) | ecosystem: Environmental > Terrestrial > Soil > Wetlands > Permafrost | place: Sweden...
AAAAAGCAATATCTAAGATTATATTATACTTTAAATTTTAAATTTTTAATTCTTAATTCTTAATTCAAAATATTTAAATTATTAATTGGACGTTTGGTTGATAAAGCCCACGGTATTAACTCCAAGAAGATAGTTGGCTTTGTTATGTAATTTCTGCTAAAGGAATCTTGTTCAAATGGAAATAGTAAATTGATATTATAGGAGGTCTGCAATCGCCGCTTGGGAAAAACATCTCAAATCCAAACATATAAAACAAATATTAAACCCTTTGCCCTTCCGTTCTATTACAACTATAGCCTCACCATCCAACCCCTGAAAGTTAAGTAACTCCTCCAACACAATAAACTCCATACATTAACTCCTGACGCCTTCCTACTAACTTTCACCCTCTCGTCAACTTTCACCTTCCACCACTCCCAGCCTCCCTCCACCGGTTATCCCAACTTCCCGCATAACTTTGCACATCCCCCCTCGTCGTCTCCATACCCAGCGGCACCCTTTCAAAATTCTGGTCTCTTTGCATGTATGTCTGTTGATTTGAAGGTCCATTCTGTACCTGGTTCAGGTTTTGGGCTGTGAGTTGGGAGGTGTGAGTTTGAGATTGGGATTGGTTGTAGTAGCTGTTTTCAGAGTTGTATTGCTGGGAGGATTGGCAGCTTGGTATAAAGGTTAGCGAGATAAATTGGGCGTGGAGAATGCCGCTTACTTACTTTTGGGAATTTTGGTTGGACATTGTGAGATAGGAGAGGAAGTTTTGGTGCACGAGAGGTTGGATAATGGAGGACGAGGTAATAGGCGTTTCGTGAACGTGATTGTAATTTGGCAGAAGCAACGAGCTTAAGTTGATAAAATTTTCTAATCAGGAAAGAGGAAAACGATTGCAGGTGGAATGGTTCTAGTGAAAACACGGGGGCTAGATTAGATTTATAGTTTAGAGCAGACCTTTGTTGATTAGAGAAACAGAATCTCAATCTCAATAGCCCTCGATCGCATAGCTATTTTGAGAACAGAGAGTCATCCATCGTCCTGAAAGCAAGGACCTACGCAGACCCCTGTCTCGCTATGCATTTGCATCCTTCTGTCGCGCGGCTCAGACGCGTTCCAAGTAATGTAAAGATACGACATTCAGTCCTCAGGACGGAAATACTATAACTTACTCTTTTGAGTAATGAGGACGAGTTAGCTGCGAAAAGCGGCTTTATTTGGGCCCAATCAGCGCTTGCCAAGAACTTGAAGGACTTATATGCTAATGTGTGGATGGAAATAGCAAAATCAGGCACGTACGTTGGGGTGAGTTATATTGACTACATGTGATTTAAGCCGCAAGCCTTGAACTTGCTTGTGGCATTTAAAGCAAAGAATAGACCAACGGCAGGAGGATATTTTGGGACAGAGTGAGGCTCGGATTTATAATGGTCATTTAGAGCAGCCCTTCATGATGTTTCATAGAGAGATAATCTCTGTGAAATGAATTAAGGGCTTTTCAACCATGGCAGGTGTAAAAGTGTTATTTGATGAATTAAAGGACTCTTGGCATCTCAGCATTGCGTTTCAAATTAATTAAGCTCGAAAGTGAAGTAGGAAAATCCAAAATATCCTTGATGATTGATAATTCCATGGAAAGAACAAAAAGGAAAGAGAAAAGCGACATGACGTTTGAACATCCTGGGTACTAGACCGCGGAAGACCAGTAATGGTCTCTAGCCACCTGAACTCGCTCCCACCCATGGCTGAGCTCCGAACGCATTCATGTTTCGATGATAATTCAAGGCTCCTTCACTTGTGTGGGGCAAAAGGAAGCGCTGTGAAGTGCTCTGGCCTGGCTCACCCGGTCATACTGCACAACCTCCAGTTCAACAAGCGGAATATGCCCCTTCTTCTTTTGATGATCGCGGCAATTGTCGGAGCGAGTGTACTGTTTCGGACACCCGTCGTAATTGCACTTGTACGTCCTCTGATGGAGCGCATATGGTGAGTATCGCCGACAAGTGTTCCGATGTCGTTTAAGATTCGAGGCTTTGTTCGCTTCTTTGCCCGTCGGCTCATGATCACAAGATAAACAGCATCTGTACTTTGGTAGTGGATTGACTCCGATCGAAGGAGATTGGCTGTAGCTCAAAGGCTTCGCGGGTCCAATTATATCGGGCGATGGGGTTGTCAAGGGGTCTGTGGAGCATTGACTTTGTAGGCTAAAGCACTCAACTTGTTAGTAATAGCTGTATCAATGTGGGGTTAAGCTTACTTGTCGTCGTCAGAAATTCGGCCTGAGTAAGGCCAGGAAGTTGAAGTGACGGGTGTGACTTCATCTTCATCAACTCCGGACGGGAGCGTCCCTTCATGCCATGGTGATTGGGAAGGATGAAACATTTTCCTCAGGCCCATACTTCTCGTGTCGTCGCATTCTGGGTCTAAAGGTAACTCGGGTTGTTCCTTTGGAATGAAAGAAAAAGATGGGGTGTTATTGTTTGTACCTGCTGTTTGAAATTTGGATTTGGACAGACGAGGATTTATGGCCAACGGTGTTGCAATTGGAGAGACATAGGACCCTTCAAACGAAGGGTCGGTACTCGATCTACTTTCGACTGGCGAGATGGTCAAGGTATCAGAGAAATCAGGATTGGAAGATGTCGATATACACACACTGCTGGTAGATGGAATACCGACTTGAGGTTTGTAGGCGCCGGACTTGGGAAGCTCTTCATGAACGGATTCCACATTCTCGAACATGCCAGATGTGTTGAACTCTGAAGTGCAACCATATCTAGAAGGCTTTTCTTCTGGCCAGTCTTGCGAGTTGGTATCATTGATTGGTGGATGCGGTGAGGGCCAAATAGGATCACTACCTTGGGATCTCTGTGGTTGCGCCAGCCACGCTGATTCATTGCTAGAATCTAGCTCTGCAGGTTCGTATTGAGGAGGCTCTCCATATTCAACGAAGTTAAAAGGATCATGATGGATGTTCGGGTTGGTAGACGGATTATGAGGATAAGAAGCGCTATTGAGGGTATGTATTGATTGATTCGTGAAGTTTAGCCCGGTTGTTGCACTAGAGCCTATCAATTCCGGGATAATCCCCTGAGGATTCTCCCGCCAATTAGTATCCAGCTCGGGAACGTAGTCACTCGGATCGCAGAGCATCTCTGAAACTCCTTGTGTGGGCGCATGCCATGACGACTGCAGCTCACTTGTCGTCTGGGGTGTGCATTCAGGTTCCGGCGGATCGGCTTGGAGACTTCGGTCTCGAAATGACTCCAGCGAGAACCTTCGCTTCTTTTGCTTCAAGGAATTCGTGAAAGTAGCATATCGGTCGATACAGCGATGTTTCTTGCATCTATTAGTGTGGTATCTCCCAATTTGTTCTATCTCTTGACAGTCGAAGCAACGATATAGTCCATTTGATATTGAGCCACAGTTATAGACATGCTGGAGCATTTCCTTGGGTCTACTGAACGGTGTCTCGCACCCTATCAAAGGGCAGGTTCGTCGTTGAACATCGCTAATGATGGGAGCGTAGTTACGAGTAAAGGCCACCCACGTCAAGAACCGAAGGTCGGAAGACTTGCGCTTTGGGGTAGTACCAGGTCTGGACGCATGATCAGCCTTGAGGACAAGTACTTGAGAAATTGAACTCACCCAGAAGCGTTCGTCATGGTATAAGGCGTTGTCTTTTCGGCTGATGATGACATGTTCTCTAAATCTGCTCGGTATTACTGTACGAAAAAGATCCAGAGACTCAATTAACTTCAACAGAGTCTATCGTTCCCATTTTACCTTTTGCACTCCGTATCCCAGAGCATTTCCTACCTGTTGAACGCGACATTGTGGACCAATATTCCTGCACATGGCCCTTGTCTAGTCCTGTCTTGTCAAACCATGACTTCTAGGCTCGCTGGTTCCTGATCACACAGAGGCGAGACATCCTTGAGATCTTCTTTTCTTAAGGACCAACAGGACGATGGATTGGGGTACGACTTCGGATTGAGAGTGAGCTACCCTCGCGAGCTGCCCGAAGGACCACGCACGGAGTTTCGGGAGCTCCATACTCTATCCATTGAAGATTGAGCATAGAGCAGGCGGACCCGATTTAGTAAGCCACGCTTTGAGACAAGTTATGCATACTCAGAGCCTTTGTTTAACACGCGTGGTAGCCTCCCTCATTTTCATCGCGACTGCGAGCTTACCCAATCTGTCGTTTGCCGAGAGTGGCAGAAGGACGCTGCATCGAGCACAAACTTATCCATCCTTAGCCGAAGGACGGAACATTAGAGAAATTCAATCATGATTCCCAGATGATTTCTGTCGTAGGTATTGAAGGAGCGGCCTTGTGGCGAATCGGCGGGTCGATTTATGTCGAGCTGGATGAAGCCTTAACGGTGCGACTCTTCATTCCAAACCCCAGGAAGTCAGTAGCGTGTCCCATACATAAAAGCAGAGCAGAACTGGAGTCTCACAGAAGTGGGGTGTGCTGGCATCGACTCTCGAACAAAATGTCGCAACTTTTGAACGACAGATCATTCCAAACTGCCTAGCGGAACGAGAACTCAATATATGTTGAAGAGACGAGAGAGACGCAGTTTAATAGATGTTATCATAGCCTTAGCTATACAGCCCCCAAGCCCTAATTTTCGCCGAGGGGGCCAAATGAGCCTCAGCTGAGGGGGCCAACTGAGATCACGTGCTCATCTTGGGGGCGGCGGTTTCCAATCTAGTAGTGCTGGAAGCGTGCTTCCATCTGAAAGGATGGGGCCAATTCCAAAATAGATATTCAGTATCTTTTCAGGAAGCTGCATCTCAAGAAATGCAATCGGACCGCTTGAAATAGTGCGTGGGGTATCTCCAGCGCTCCTGTGAAGGTCTCGAAATACAAGGAACGAAATTGTCCCCAATCTCCTCACCCTTCCTGCGAACAATGACAACTCTCTCAAAGCTTGAGTGGTGGAATCTTGACCCCCAAAAGCGGGGTCATAGGACCAATCTGCAAGCAAATTGTGATGTGATGGAGATCGGCTAAAGGAAATACTACGCCCGACTTGATAGGTAATACCGGAGGTCTTCGTTTAGCTAGAAGGAAAGCCCGGAGCCTGCATGAGACTATGAGGGGTGAGCCTCTTTGCCTCACCTCCTGGCCATTGAGCTTATCGCCAATCCCTGTATTTCGCATAGAACTATTGATTATGACCCCGTCATACCCCAGACAACGATCATAACTGCCGTGTGTCTGTTAATTCGATTCGAGTAATCTGAGGGGGGGTGTTGCTTGCTGGTTAGGGTGGCAAATGTAACAATGAGAAGCTTCGCCCGGAAACATAAGAGTTGGTGGGGGCATGAACAACGGTGGCCTTCCTTTTCACATGGTCGTGTTGCCATCTCCCTTTCAAAGAAGCGTGGTACCGTGATATATACCAAGATACATGAGATTTTGTGACCCCAATCATTCGGATCAGGTGGAAAGTCTCACGTGACGTCTGAAGGCTGACCTGAAAGATGGGGTCCGTGGATCTGTTGTATTGTTGTTCGATCATGGCGGTTATCGCTGAGGTATATACCCAATGCTTTTTTTTCTAAATAAGGCGTAACATCCGCTTACCATCTAATAAGGTCCAATAAGAGAACGACTTAGATGTGTTTCAGTCTTTGCTAACCAATGTACACTGGTAACTGACTGCCAAAGAATTCGATTGGGACTCTTTCTCCAGGTACAAAGAAGTGGCAAGCACCCCAACACATGCCCCTTAGCATCATGGTGACCCAGACATCGACGATCACTGCTCGCTCCAAATCGCACCTCCCTCTCATTTCATCAACAATTTCGGAGAGATGCTTGAAATATCCTTCCACGTCAGCTTTGTAGTCTGTCCCCCAATTTCTCAACATTGATGTCTCGCCACCCTCACAGAACATTCCAAATTTAATGTGACAGCCCAGCAGGTCGACGTATCGAAAGCTGTGATCTTTCTCTTCTAATTCTCCCAAGCATATTGTAAGATTCATCACGTGATCGTCCAAAACATCAAGATATTTTTCATCTCGTGTCACCCGCCATTCCTCTTCATCGAGGTCTTGCCATTCTCCGAACTCTGCGGCAAGATCGCGGCAGATATGTAAACATTTGAGAGTTTGTTCACCAACATTGTCCTGGTGGGCGTTGACATATGCTGAAAGGCATTCGTGAAATGCTCTACGACCCGGAGGACTTCTAGTAAATCCATGAAGGTTGTCACTCGGTGCTGGTACTTGCACGAGGTCCGAACCACGGTACCGGATCATTGGGGAAGTAAATGCGACAATATCAGCCACACGAAAATGAAATTGGGGGTTCTCTTTGAGCAGAGCGCTCAATGCCGCTGAAGATGCGCCGCTCCGGTCAAGAAAGCCCAAGGCGACGATGATCTCTTTCTGAGTAGAGATTGTGAGGTGGGGCAAGTCCAGGTTTCGGTCAGTCCGAAGAACTCCACATCCAAAACTGTCTGCTTTCGCGCGAGGTACGTAGACTTCTTCTTTCTCCATTCTTAACAGCCCATTGTTTTTTCTTCCTCTCGTACCAAGATTTTGCTCAGCCAGCTTCAATCTTTTACCTTGTCCGGTGTTTGAATATTGAAGCACAATTCCAAGTGATCGCACGACCGTTGAGGTAATGATGTGAGAGTTACCTTCAGCTCTCAAGATCCCTTCGGACGGGCGAAAGTCTTTCCATCTCATTCCCATCCTCCGTGCAATCACAGCAATATCAGCAAGAGTGGTCTTTGCCAGAGGCCGCACGACGTCCGGCGGCTGGAAATCCCACGACCTTTCTCGAAAGATGACAGCGGGCAATCTGGTCTTCGGAGGGGGAAAGATCAGTGATTCTTCAGCTCTTTGGCCTGGACTGAGCGAGAGGCGAACACTGTCATGGACTCCATTTAGGAAATGGACCCAACATGCCATCTCCCCTGCGTGGGCGACGACGGTAGACCTATAACCCCGTTTCCGAGTCTTGGAAATATCTTTTTCCACATCCATATTCCTCGTTCCATCTGCATTGTACATGAAATAGGCGAGATCATCGCCGCCCCCACTGACAGAGTTTGCGGGAACCAACGTCGCTTCCCTTGAAGCTTCACTTCCAGTCAGAAGAGCTTGATCTCTTTTCACTGCGGCTCCATCACCGGAGAGAAACAATTCGGGGGTCGTATACAAGGTCTCAAACCGAAATTCGCGCCATCTCCAATGCAGTCGTGTTTTCCGCGCGTACTCGCCCATGACGGATTTTTGGCACCGGCGATAGCCATCTGCTGTGGCAAAATACTGCTGAAGAAGCTGTGCAAGAGTAGTAAAGAGGGCAACTAGAGCAATAGCAAGGGCTGCTGCTGCCAAGTTGGTGTCGACACCTGCCATCAGCTGTTGACTCGTGCCGACGCGTTGCGAGTCAATGTTGAAAAGAAGATGGTGGTAATAAAAGTTGGGGCTAATGGACGGCAATGATACGAATAGAAAATGGAGCAATGTATAAAATCAACCTAGGGGGTTCTCGCACGTAACTTGCAGTTGCGAATTGATTTAAAGTTTTGTACCCAATGCGGCGGTGCACCGCTGGAGGCTGAAAATCGGTAGGTCACGTGCTTTAAAAGAATCAGGTTCATGTCCAGGTAGTTTTGCTTAAAAGCTCTCTTTACAACGAAATATCGCGAGGTATTCTGTCCTGTTCACTTCTGATGTACATATAGAGATAGAGACTGACTATTGGTGAACAGGTTAATCAACATCATCTACGAGCAAAACCATTCGGTTGCCATACCTCGCCTGCGAGGTAAAGTTACTGTCACTAATTAATGATTCTTACCAATATATTCAATTTACAATGTTTTTCTTAAAGATATCATTATGATACTTTATTTTGATAAGAAAAATCAAGAAATATATATATAGTATTGTCTATGGTTAAGATTTAAGGCCTTCAAGAAAAACTCCTATCGGCCAATTGCTGTAGCGCGTTTGCGCCCACCTGACTTTGAATTGTCAGCCTTCACCGATGCACGTTCGATTGCGCAGATTGGATTTTTAGCAATGAAGCAACATTAATACGGCCATCCTGCAAGATATAACTGTCATAGGTCGTTCGCCATTTGGAGAAACCTTATACAACACGCTGGAGTTTGAAAATTCCTAGCATTGTTGCACGTCAGTGGGGGAATGGAAGAGCACAGCTACGAGCCAATAAATCGTCACAACAACTAGGCAAGCTATGGATGAGAGAGCTAGGCCTTCTGTCCTATGTGTTATTTACCCCCGAGCTGTCGTCTGTCAGAAATGCGGGGAGTTTCTGGCCCGAGGCGTCGAAGTCGAGAAGGCCCGGCACCTGCTGAACAGTTACGTCTTTGGACAAGACTTTCGTCGACGTGGCTTTTCTCATCATCGAGCTGTGGAGTTGCAATGGTGTGCTCTTGCGGGTTGTGCTCTCTGCAACATTATATGGCAATATTTATTCGATCAGCAAACCAATACCGGTTCCCGGCACGGCCTCAGCGATGAGAAGCTTAATCTGCGGCTTGTTGTCCCATCGACAGCGCATCTACAATCGGAGCCTCTACTAATAAGGATAAGCTATGGTTCATTTAAAATGTCTTCGACTTGGCTTGCATTTCAAACGAAATTGATGGCACAGGCCAAACCAAAGCAGCCAGAAAGGCTCTCATTATTTAGACTTCCTGTTTTCCGGCGACCAGTAGACCCTCGGCCCAATCTATTAGAAGAAGACTCTACGGATTTTCGCGATTCATTTCTGAAAAGAGGAGCCTCTTTTAAAGCAGAATCAGAGAAGGCGATCACGGCGCTGGATGCGGCGAGAACCTGGCTAAGAGAATGTCGAGAGAATCATGAATGTTCTAAACACAAGCAGGAGGAACAATGGCTCCCTACCAGGTTGATCGATCTATGCAGTGGCCATGTGGACGAAGTGCAGGTGCGAAAAAGCTCTGAGATAATCAAGGAGGCTCCCTATGCAACTCTCAGTCACTGCTGGGGACATCATGTCCCAGACTGTTTGAAGTTAAGCACGGAAACAGAGTTGAGGGAGGGCAGGAAGGCGAATTTGTTTTGTCCCCTGTTTCAACAAGCTTTCGCCTTTACAAAGGCGATGGGAATCCAATATCTATGGATCGATTCATTGTGCATCTGTCAAGGTGATGGGGGCGATTGGGATGTGGAAGCGGGAAACATGTCGAAAGTCTACAGTAATAGCACTCTAAATCTTGCAGCGAGCGGAGCTCTAGATGGAAATCACCATCTACTACCTCTTCGGAAAAGAGATCCACCATTGGACTTGGTAACAAAATCCGGGGGAACGAAGTATGCATTTCGTTATGCTTATTGGGCCCGCCAATCCAAGACGTTCGAAAGTCTTCCATTACATTCTCGAGCTTGGGTTGTCCAAGAATTGTACCTCAGCCGCAGGATCATATACTTTACACCAAATCAACTATTCTGGCGTTGTTTGAGAACACGAGCCAGCGAGTATGATCCTACAGGAGCGTACGAAGCTGCACTTCCTAACATCAAATACCATACAATGTTCCATCGACATGAGTCTAACCTTTGTCAGGAATGGAGAGTTCTTGTGGAACAATACATGTCTACCGAGCTGACATATCCTACCGATCGCTTGATAGCATTTTCCGGTATTGCACGAGATTTTCTGACAAGGTTCCACGCGGATGGTGAACGGACCAATTATATTGCCGGGTTATGGCAACATAATTTTGTGAGCGACCTCCTATGGATCAAGTATGAACCGTGTCCGAAGACATCACAATATGTTGTGCCGTCGTGGAGTTGGGCTTCGTCTGGTCATTCTACACGTGTGACGTTTGCGCCGGTTTCATTGCCAGACCATGATACAAGCTTGGATATGAGGATCCTATTTACCGACGTGAAGCCGATTGTTCCAGGAGATCAATTCGGACAGCTCTCTGCAGCCTATATAACAGTTAGTTGTGCTAGCTGGCAGCTGCACACACCACTTAGCAGCTTGTATGGCTCAATGCAGGTAGCGGTTGAGACTGCAAATGGTCCCGACAATATATATTTCCAATGCTATCCAGACACGCCACTCCCTGCTGGACAAGAAGCACAGGTAACCGTTTTCTTCGTCATATGCAGAAGCTCCAAGAAACATGGCGTAGAAGGGCTTGTTCTGTTGAATTCCGAGCAGGGCAGGGTGATAGAGACTCCCGAGCACACATCTACCCTCGAAGTGTTCGAGCGGTGGGGCTACTGGCACAGCCACCCCTGGGGAGAAGCTGGCGATGCGCTCTTTCATTACCATTCGGAAGATTTACATCAGGCCGAGTGGAAATCATACACTATTGTATAGCCTTCAGGTTTAATGCCAGCAAGATTTATAGAGGCACTAGCTGTCTTATTTGCGTACCAAAGGTAGAACTCGAATTTAGAGTTAGCATAGTTCGTTAATTGAAACAATATTTCACGACTCACTATCAAATTTATAGCCTCTTGTTTTACCCTCAGAGTCAAGGCTTTCGATTTCCACCATCACTTCTACTTTGAGCCCCCCAAACATTTCGCTATCCAGTATTTCTTTATCCACAGCAGCAGCATCTAAACCAAATCCTTTTGTCGTTGATTTCGGTAGTTCAATGGTTAAGTCTTGCTGAAGACCCTCAATAGACTGAGCTGTGTTTTCACTGATAACGGTAAAATTTCTGGAAGGCATGATTGTCTTGTTTTCGTCACTAGAATTTTTCTGGCCTCCTGGATTATGGCCGAATATCTCAAACATGGATTCATCAGTTGATGCGTCCAGATGGTGGATCTTACAACGCCTTGCAAGTAGGTCCGCAACGCCTTTTGGTGGTGGCCTGTTCCTGATGGCACTGCTGATTACGTTGACCATATACCGATGGTCATTGGAAAGAGGAATTCCCAGCCTCGGATTCGAATAAAATCTGCCCAATGCAGCTAGGTGAACATCTCCTCCAAGTATAGTCACCCTGATACCGTGCTTCACGGAGAATGCTTGTAACATTTGGAGAAGATACAGTCGCTCTTTCTTATGGTGACGGCTTATATATTGGTCTTCGATGTCGTCGAGAAAACCTACTGAGCCGTCGAATATGTTGAAGAGATTAGCAAATACCCCGAAGCGCTTTGCTACGAAGCGGAATGGTCCCACTAGAGGCGAAAGGAAGAGACTGTGTAGCCAGGCAAGACGAGGATAAGCGATCGGAGTGGGCAACAAGAAAAGAAGATGCTTAATCTCGCCGTCTGCAGCCAAAGCCTCAAATTCCAAACGTGAGAATATTTCCTCGTAAGTCATAGGGTAGTTGATTTGACGGCGTGTTCGTTCTGTACGGGTGTCCACTCCAATAAAAGCCATTCTCTTTCCTAGTCGTAGGTACAGGCTACGAGAGCTCTCACTTATATAAGGGCCGGGACGAGTCCCGAAAATCCAGCCAGTCTGGGTACTTGAGTCATCCTCACATCTACCATGTATTTCAACTTTGGTCATCGTCCCCGGTTGGTCTGTATAGAAACATGATATCGGAGGGGCCGAATGATGTTGGAAAAGACAGTAGTATTTGTAGGCAATACTGCCAAGCCCGCGGAGGACCGAGCACCTGGAGAACAAATCTACATATGATCCAAACCCTTTCATGATATCAGGGTCATCCCATATGTTGATCTGCGGAATTTGGGAATTAGCTGTCGCAAAAGGCTCATCGCTGCACCACCGGATGTAGTTACTGAAAATATAACGGTCGCAATCTGCGCATAAATTATCAGGAAATAGATATTCAGCCCTCCTAACCGCATCACCGATGTCCACCCATGCCCTCAAAGGCCCATTTTTAAATATCATACTATTGTCAATCTATAAGCAAAAGTAAGCGAGGTCAACAGAATAGCAAGTCTAAGTATACGAAGTATTTGCTTACTTGACCACCGCCTCCAATCATAACATGACAGGGTGTTTTATTATGAATACGTAGCACATCATTCCAGAGTGCTGGGCCAGCCCAAGCGCCTTCGTCTGTGGCAGCTGAGGACCCATTGCCGGAATAAAAAATCACGCGCATGGACTCGTTAAGAGCGGGAACAACGAGAGTTGGCGACGGCATGAGTAGTTTTTCTACCGAGCAAGGCATGCTAGGTATTGTGTATTCCCATCTTGATTCGACATCACGGAGCGGTAATTGCAGATTAAAGCGCCAAAAAGTCTTGCTAGAATCATCGTATAGCATTGACCCATTCACGAACTTGATTCGATTTTCCTGGGACCAAAGCCTCTTGGCGGAATAATCTGCTGGATTTTCAGGTCCGAGGAGTCTAATCCGCAGCATAGGCCGTGTTTGATGGGGCTTTGTCACGATGATGACACTGCCCAGCCAGTATGTCCCATCGTCTTTCTTGTGAATTCCATTGAAATTCAAGAGGGGACCACATAGAACATCAATACCAGGGTTGATGCTCAAGACTCGAAAGCTTGTAGAAGTCTTATTCTTTTGCTCAGTGTTACCTTTTGGCCCTTGGATGATATCATGTGTAGTTGTTTTTGTAGCCGGGTCTACGCATACAATTATAGTGGTTATTAGCATATCAAATGTACTTCTGGACCGCTCAACCTACCAGTCATCGTTTCTTTGCTGACGAAACCCACACGATGGTACTAGTGAGTGATCTCTTGCGCCGGACTCTATACTAGTAGTGAGGTACGAACTTCGTAGATACGGCATATGACTGTCTAGAGACTATTTGCATCGCAGCTGAGCCCGGTACCGTCTGATTTCGTATAAAAATATCCCCAATGCACACCTTCAGCTTTCAACTTGTCACCGCTTTTACCCCGCATTGTCACATGATCAGATACAAGTATTGAGATTAACTATGAGTTGCACAAGCAGCCACCAATCAATTTCCCCTTCATTCTCATCCATATATGATATATAAGCCTACCGTCAGTATTTGTATCTATGTTTAAAGTAAGAGTAAATATGTGAATATACCTGACTTCGATTTTAACGCAAAGAATAGTGGAGATTGCCATGTCCGACATATCACCCAAAGCCCTAGTTATTCTTTTTATGAAGGGTAAATGCGTATTTCTTCTTGTGAAACAAACAAAGAGCTTCATCATACGGCTCTCGATCTGGGCGGGGAGCTTTGATTATGTTAGGCACCTTTCTATTCTATTCTTCCTCGTAAATGTGATCAAAGATCATATCGCGAATCTCAGCGGGTACCTTTCGAAGTGTGCAGGCCATAATTGGTATTGATTGTCTCCCGAAGAACAGTTAGATGAATAACCATAGGTTGGGTAAATGCAGTGGCGTTGGCCAAGACTCCCAGTCGTGATAATTGTTAATGCGAGATCTGTGGGAAATAAATGAAGAATGAGCGAGTTATTTGTACTCAAAAAGGTTGCTTATAAGCTAGTGTCGCGAGATTCGTTCGATGCCGGTTGGAAATGAATTGTGTAGCCCTTTGCAAGATCTCGTTTAATTTTAAGGTCAGGGAAGGAAGACATTCCGGAATTTTGAGAAATACACTGTAAATTTGCAAACTTCCACTAAATCAGCGCGCTACTTCTTTGGAATGAATGACTTCATCTCCCCATCATCATGGCTAGTGCTTTCCCAAATATCCTTGAAAGTATCATAGCCGGTTTTCAAACGTTCCATATGGAGCAACGTTCTCTCCGCTGCATCCGCACTTAACGGCAACCGCAAAAATCCCTCTTTCTCCTTCCCCCTTCCAGTCCCCGTAACAACTTCAAATATGCCCTGGCACCCCTTATCCACATCATTGGGGGCTGCAAATGTGGTCACTTCTCTGCTGAACATATCCCACCATTTCCCGACCTCCGTTGTCATGTAATCCTCAGTGAGTGGTTTGGCGGTAGTGTTGACAGCATTCATCATATTTGTGGAGAAGGCACCAGGTTGTACAATCAGAACTCGAATCCCGAAGGGCGCTACTTCTTGAGCAAGTCCTTCAGACAAGCCTTCTAAAGCCCACTTGGAAGCTGCATACAGACCCGTGGCAGGTCGAGGACCAAGAGCAGCGGCGCTAGAGACGTTTACTATAACGCCGGACCTTTGGGAACGCATGCTTGGGAGTAGAGCTTGAATCAAATTCAAAACCCCAAAGAAGTTGGTATCGAAGACCTTATGAGCTTCTTCGGGACTGGCAAAATGTTAGTTGTATGTACATAATGCTTTCTCTACCTTACCTGACATCTTCCAAGGCCCCCACAAGACCAATACCCGCGTTATTGACCAGAACATCAATCCTTCCAAAAAGTTTATGACCTTCATGGATCACTTTTCTCAGGTCTTCAGGGCTAGCATTGATGTCTAGGGCTAGCCAGAATCCACCTAAATTTTCGACTTGCTTGACAAGGTCTGGGGTCTTGGTAGGATTTCGAGAAGTGGCAATAACTCTATGTCCTGCTTTAAGGGCGATTAGGGAGAGCGACTGACCAAAACCAGAAGAGCATCCAGTGATGAGCCAAACGAGGGCCCTAGAGGCTGAAGCCATTGTATAATAGAGATTTTTTTTATGAGAGTGGACGTATGTTGCTGTCTATATACCATAAGACTGGTTTTATATAGTCGATTCCCATGGTGAGCGATCAGGAGCGCTATCCGGAATTAACGACTAAATCCGGATTGTGCAAAAGCCTCCCTTGAATTCATAGTTCGAAGTGCAAGCAAGAAAACCCCTGTAGAAAAAAAAAAGGCTGAAGCGTTGTACCAATGCATAACCAACGCTTAATGTCAGCAACCTGCATTTAACTCTGAAAATCGGCAGAGGCTGGCTCATGTGGGCTCAGAAGCAGGAAATTCTTGATTATTAGCCGCAACTACGGGCTATTAGGTATTTCCAGCGAGTAATTTGTAAGAAGTTCAAGTCATGAAAAGTGCGGCACCAAAATGTTCGACTGGGGAATTCAAACCGGACTGCAATGGCAACACCCGACATGCCAAGAAACTCCTCTGCACCTACAATACAAGATGCAACTGTTGATCATAACAATAATAGAAAATCTAACTTTGCAGATACCCGTAAAAGAAGGGCGCCCTTGTAAGCAATAGAGATGATGCTGAGGATCTAGGATGAGGATAGAACACAGGTTCGGGAAATAGTAATTAAGATTCGATGACTAATCCACCGCTGAACGCGTCGGCGCGTGTTTCTTCGACATCAGCTTCAGCCTAGTCCACAATTAACCTCCCAGAAGATGGGGAAGACGAATCCCACTCCCGCGAAGAAACAGCAGTCGATTTCAAGTTTCTTTACCCCAAAGTCGACGGGCAATGAAGCTCCTCGAACCCAATCGCAATCCTCACAAAAACCACCACCAGGAACAAATTCTGATGGACTTGAAGACCTATACGATGCCGAAAGCGACAAGGAGATACCAATCAGGTTGTCTCTCGCGAATGGAGCTTCGAAGAGAATTCTGGCTGAAGATACGAGTGCGAGCAATAATAATGCTGAAAGGCCGGCAAAGCGAGCGAAAGGAGACGACGGCGAGGGAAGTGCATTCTTCAGCGGCACAACCCTTCATAAATCTATATCTACACCTTCTGCCACGTCCAAGACCTCGCCAAGGACAGAGCGCTTTCTATATGCATCCTCCGGACAGCCAAGGAGAACTGAGATGATCCCAGAAGAGGATGAGGGGGCCGATGAAGCCACTCAGGCCCGGAAAGAGCAATTGCATAGGAAGTTCGTGAAGAAGCTAGGGCATCCGGATAGCATTGCACAAATAAAAAGGCGAAAATGGCAGACCAACGAAGAAACGGAGACTTTAGGCGAGGGTGAAGGTGATGGGGATGGTGAAGAAGAGGAAGCAACGCCACCTCCTACAAAAGCGAAGAAGAAGGGTGCAAAGACGGGAAAGTTGACGCCTCTAGAGATTCAGATCTTGGACATCAAACGAAAGCACATGGATACGCTGTTGATTATAGAAGTGGGGTATAAGTTTAAATTCTTTGGTGAGGATGCCAGAACAGCGGCCAAGGAGTTGAGTATTGTATGCATACCGGGGAAGTTTAGATATGACGAGCGTAAGTCTTCTACATACGCTCCCTTAAGCCATTTCTAATAATTTAGATTCGTCTGAGGCACATCTGGACCGCTTTGCTTCTGCAAGTATTCCTGTTCATCGATTGCCAGTTCATGCCAAGAGGCTTGTTGCTGCCGGACACAAGATTGGTATTGTTCGACAAATTGAGACTGCGGCCTTGAAAAAGGCAGGAGACAATCGAAATACGCCTTTCACTCGAAAGCTCACCAACGTTTATACAAAAGGCACATACATTGACGATGTCGAAGGGCTCGATCAACCCACAGATGCTCCGTCCGGCGGTGCTCCTGCTACTGGATATCTTTTATGTATCACGGAAAGCAAGGCCAAAGGTTGGGGGACTGACGAGAAGGTTGATGTTGGTATTCTTGCTGTTCAACCCGCTACTGGTGACATTATATATGATACTTTCGAGGACGGTTTCATGAGAAATGAAATCGAAACCAGGCTATTGCATATCGCACCATGTGAGTTCTTGATTGTTGGAGAGCTTACAAAAGCTACGGATAAGCTCGTTCAGCATCTTTCTGGTAGCTCCACCAATGTCTTTGGTGACAGGATTCGAGTGGAGCGTGTCGACAAAGGGAAGACTATGGCAGCCGAAGCTTATTCTCACGTTGCACAGTTCTATGCAGACAAACTGAAGTCCAACAAAGACTCCAACAATGAGAGAGAACATGATCTTCTTGAGAAAGTCCTCAAACTAGCGGAACCAGTAACTGTTTGCTTATCAGCAATGATTACCCACATGACTGAATATGGACTGGAACATGTCTTCGACTTGACCAAGTATTTCCAGTCATTCAGTGCTCGATCACATATGCTATTGAATGGGAACACTTTAACAAGTCTAGAAATATATCACAATCAGACAGATCATACAGAGAAAGGAAGTTTGTTCTGGGCATTGGACAAGACCCATACTCGATTCGGTCAGAGATTGCTTCGAAAATGGGTTGGTAGACCTCTTCTTGACAAGGAGCGCCTCGAGGATCGAGTCAATGCAGTCGAGGAATTGAAAGATGGCCACCAAACTCCCAAGGTCGACAAGCTGCGATTTCTACTCAGAAACATCAAGTCCGACCTAGAACGAAGTCTGATCCGGATTTACTATGGCAAATGCACCCGTCCCGAACTTCTCACGGTCCTCCAAACTCTCCAAAAGATCTCAAATGAATACGCCAATGCTTCTTACTCTGCTGCAGGCTTTGACTCCCCTCTCATCAACAACGCAATCTTGTCCCTTCCAGGCATTGGCGACATTGTGATCTCCTTCCTAGACAAGATCAATGCTGAAGCTGCTCGCTCAGATGACAAATACGCCTTCTTCCGCGAAGAAGAGGAAACGGAAGCCATCTCCGACCACAAACTCGGCATCGCAGCCGTAGAACAAGAGCTCGATACCCACCGCACTGAAGCGGGTCAAAAACTGCACAAAGGCCGCCCCGTCTCCTACGTGACGGTCGCTGGCATCGAGTACCTAATCGAAGTCCCTAACATCGACTTAAAACACGTCCCTGCATCCTGGACCAAAATCTCCGGTACCAAAAAGCTCTCCCGCTTCCACACCCCGGACGTAATCCGCATTCTCCGCGAACGAGATCAACATAAAGAATCGCTCTCCTCAGCCTGCGACACCGCGTTCTCCGCCCTCCTTGCACAAATATCAACACACTACGCTCCTCTCCGCGACGCAATCTCCCACCTCTCAACACTCGACTGCTTATTATCCCTCGCAACCGTCGCTCTTCTCCCAGGGTACACCAAACCCTGCTTCCTCCCCAGCACCCCTGGTTCCCCAACCACTCTCACCGTCACAGATGCCCGCCATCCGATGGTCGAACAGCTCATCCCAACACCCTACATCCCCAATAGCACCTCCCTCTCCACATCACCCACTCCCACCACCCCGTCCGCGCTTTTGATAACAGGCCCCAACATGGGCGGCAAATCCTCATTCGTGCGCTCTCTCGCCCTATTATGCATCCTCTCCCAAATCGGCTCCTTCGTCCCCGCGTCGACATTCTCCACTTCCTTACTAGACTCAATCCACGTCCGCATGGGCGCCTCCGACTCCCTCTTCCACAAACAATCCACCTTCCAAGTCGAGTTATCCGAAACCTCGTCAATCTTAAAATGCGCTTCATCCAAGAGCTTAGTGATATTAGATGAGCTAGGCAGAGGCACAAGCACACACGACGGCGTAGCGATCGCCGGCGCGGTTCTGGATTATGTGGTTAGGGAGAAAGGATGTCTGTGTTTGTTTATTACGCATTATCAAGTGCTTGCAGGGATGGAACGGGGGTTCGAGCGTGGGGAGTTGAAGAATGTGCATATGCGGTTCAGGGCTGAGGAGGGAGTAAACGGGGAGGAGGAAGTTACGTTTTTGTATGAGGTGGGGGAGGGGGTGGCGCATAGGAGTTATGGGTTGAATGTTGCGCGGTTAGCGAGGGTGCCGAGGGCGGTGTTAGATAGGGCGGCGGAGAAGAGTGCGGAGATGGAGTTTGAGGTGAGGAAAAAGAAGTTGGGTGGGATTGCGAAGATGATGAACAATTTATTAGCTATGGAAGGTGAGCCTGAGCAGATGGATCTTCTTGCGGCTGGTATTGAGCAGTTGTAAGCTCGGATGTAATTCTAAGTACAATAAAAAAGCGATAAGCATATATTGATGCGCGATAATAAGTCCTGACTCCGTTTTGTCGTGAAAATATGCCCAGCCTATCCGTGAAAACAAAGGAAATATCATAAAGCGAGGCCGATAAAGTAAGTAGAAAATACTGATGGCCATGATGACGTGAAAAGAAAAGCAAATGCAGCGTGTAATCAGATGTACGGATGCTCAGATGCCGAGAAATATGCCCCCGGAGCTGTTACCCGTACCATTGTTAGTACCAGAGCTAGATCCATTGTGAGCATTGCTATGACGAGTTGCATAGCTTTGTTGAGCAGAGCCTGAACCCAAGCCTTGCATGTTTGGTGAAGCGTTGAGTGGTCTGAAAGTGCCGTGAAAGGTTGATGCAGGACCGGAGGGAGAGCCTTGGAAGCCAGGTTGAAGACCCGCATAACCACTATATCCACCATAATTTGCCGGACGGCCATGTCCATATGGATTATACAGGGGATTGAAGTTTGGATAGTCATAGAGTGGAGGCGCGAAGACTTGAGATGTAGAAACGGTTTGTCGAATTTGGACCTGGGAAGATATCATCTCAGGCTGTCCATTTTCTTTACCAAATATACGCATGCCAGGCTTGGCCACCGGAGTTGGAGAGATGTGATTGGTGGGTCGCGTTGTAGAGCTAGAATCCATACTTGGGGTGAAGTCAAATCTGAAACTGTCAACGACGAAGTAGAATAGTCCGAGATTCGTTACATACCTAGCATCGGGTAGAGGACTCTCCGTTCGACCTGGGCTGATTTCTGGGGCATCTTGAAAGATACTGAAATGTCGCTTCTTGCCCATGTCCGCCACAGTCATTCGGAATTCCTCTTCTTCGTCCGTGCTGGGAGCGAATCTGCGACCAAAAGCTGCCAACGGGTTAAGGATTGGAGGAGGATCATAGAGACCATTAGCTTGGCCTCGATTTTGTAGAGGTGCGGATGGACGCTTTTGTGGACTTGCAGCCGAGAAACCCTTCTTTGCTCGTGGAGCTCGAATACGAGGGACATTGACACTGACATCTCCAAGAGTTGCCTTACGAGGCTTGCGCTTCTTTGGGGTTGCCTGCTTCTCCTGCACAACGTTAGAATTAGGTAAAGAGCAGGAAAAGGAAGAAACATACCGGACTGTTTTCGCAAGAAAGAGGACCAAAGATGTCTCTAGTGTGGTGGAGTGCACCATCCGGAAAGTAGACATGTTCAAATGGTGTGACTCCAGCAGAAGTGGCCATCATTTGATTTAGAACAGAGCTGTCCTTACGTTGATTTCTCATACGCTTCATTTCCGGGGTGGCAGAGTCGAAGAGATCCATTCCTGGCCATTGCACGCCCTTCAACTTGATACTGTCGGTAAGCTTTCCCTCAGATTTCTCATTATCCGGGTTCTGTGGGGTTGTGAGACTGCACACTCTGTTAGCATTAGTCTAAAGCATGGACTGCCAACGTACTTGGGGTCAATTGGATTTCCAGTTGGGGTTTCTTGGGAAAAGTTTGGAATAGAGCGTCTGGCGCTGGGTGTAGCATATGCGGGAGCCTCCCATTCGCTAGTAGGAGTGGATGTGCTAGTATTTGCTGTTGGCCAAAGATGCATGCGAGGAATGGGTGCTCGGTAAACTGGTGTACCAGCGAGGGTTGGTTCTATTGGAATCTCTTGTTTCTCTTTCTTGACCTGCAGAGAATTAGCACCTGTATCATATTTGGATTTTATTCTTCTTACTTCATTGGAGATTCTAGCTTTCTTCTCTTTGGCAGATTTCTTGTGTTCCTTCGAGGCCATACGTTCCGACAACATCACGTCAAGGCCGTTTCCGGTGTACCACCTATCGAAATTATCGAGTTGTTGCTGGGCAGCAATCTCGGTCTGAGCACGAATCTGAAGCTTGAAACGGTTGGCGAGATGAGATTTCGAAGAAATGTGTGTAAGGAGATGAGATACGTCGGAGAACTTTGGATTCTTGGGGCACAGGGTGCAGTGTAGGGGTATGTTGGTCTCGACTTTGGGTTTTAGCGGCATGATGGAAGTGCCTATCGAGGGTTGATTAGCTTTGCATTGCCAATTGAAGAGTGGAACTTTGATTTGAGGAAGAGTTTAGGAGGGTCCACGTTGAAAGTCTGGTTTCGTCTGAAGCTGAAAGTGAGCATTGATGAAAGGCATAGCGCAAGCACGTCTGCGATTCAGCTTGTGAAGACCTACTAGACTTGAAGATAGAATGATAAATCTATAGCTATCAATGGTCTGTGAAGTATTGTAGCAGGTAGCTACTTCAGTCTGAATGTGTCCGTTGAACTGTGTATCACAAAGTGTGGTTGGTGGGAATGAGCAATCGTAGCAGTACGGAGATGACTTCTCTTGGTGATGATTGTTGCTACGAAGCAAGAGAGATGGAGAAGATGTTCGAGGATGAAGGTTGAAAGGAAGGAAGTGGGGATTGTAATAATAGGTCAACACCACTAATAGGAACTCACCAAAACGAGAAGGAGCTGTCGACGCTCTCAGCAGTAATGGCAGCAACCACGAGGAGCCGGAATCTTCCGGTCCCCTCGCAAGTCCACAGGATGAATGATGTCGACAGAGTTTATACAATACTGTTTACAAATTTATGATGAATGAAGAACCTCACAATGAGATATCCGATGAAAGGCCAACATATATATTCCTAAGCGAAAGATGGATAGCCTCATATTCAGGCTACTATAGAAGCTATGATGAGAACGGTATAACGTCACTATTGCGATATGCAACAAACCACAGTTAGAGAACTGCCTTGCTTCTTTCCAGTATTCTGAGATGAATGCCTGAAATGCGATATGCGACAAAACTGAGGGTATATGCGTCAAAATAGAAGGCGCATTTCCACTCTGTGAATGTCTGAGTTCATCTTAGGCAATCAGCTAGAGGATAACTGAATGTCGGAGTTCAGCTCAGACAATCAGGCTTTGAATGCCTGAATTCAGTTCAGACAATGGGGTAGAGGAGGCCTCTAATGTCCGACTCACGATGAGACAATCAGGCTTGCCAGATCCCAGAATAGTAGACATCCTACATAAGGCAACTATGTTTGTCCTATCTGGCGCCCATTCTATATAGCTTCATGGGATGGGTGAATAGTGACATGCGACAAAAGGCCTAGGAGCAGCAAAAATGTATCACCGGCATTTGAGCAGCCAAGCCACTGAGAAGTATGGTTACTCTCATTGTCAATGAGTTGATATTCTCCTGCCTTGTATCCTCCAACCAGAGATAATTAAGATAGTAGGGTATTAGATGGCAGGAGATTTGAAGTTGAGATGAGATTGAGTGATTTAGGGAATTATGTGGTAGGGGCGCAGGCACATATTTATTACATACGAAAACTCCATATTCGAGGAAGAAATTACCGGAAATGATTCAGAAGCAGAGCAAGAATATGTCATTACTATGTGGATATCATCTACTCCTTCTGACCAAGCACTCGCTCGACAACCTTCTTCGGAAGGCAGCTATAGCAACATCAGTAATCAATATAGAGCAGGAGAAGGACCTATAAACTTACTAGACAGCATCGACCTCCTCCAACCCCTCCCACCCCAACAAACTCAAACCCGCAACCCCAAAATGCGTATGGAAAACATCCACCATATCCCCCGGTCTATCCGCCAACCCGCCCTCCTCGGAATCCTGACACCTCAATATAAACTCCGCCAACTTCCCCCCATCCACCCAATGTAGCCTCTCAATAATCGTCAAACTACTCGCCACCCACCAACTATAGCATACATCCTCCAATTTCTCCGGTCTGCCATTCAATCCCCCCGCATCAACTTGCCTCTCGCTCAGCCATCTCCCTAGCTTATCACCATCCACAGTATCCAATCTGCCAGCTATGCTTAACGCAGCTAAACAAGTGAAGATTTGTCCCGAATGACTTTCAGCACCAGGCGAAACACCATACCCGCCGTCGAAATTGGCGCATGAGATTATATAGTCCACAGCTAGATCCACATCCACCAAATGTAACAGCTTCAGAAGGGACAACGCATTAAGCGCACCGTACAGAAACCGGGTGTCGCACTCGCCAAATTCGTCGCCTGTAAAAGTGCCCGTGTGTCGGTCCTGTAATGCTGCGATATCTATCCCAATCAGCCCTGAAATTGAACGTATGGAAGAGGGAACGTACATTTCCCCACCCCCCCCCCCCCCCCCCTTTTTCCCCCCCCCCCCCACCCCCCCCACCCCCCCCCCCCACCACAACC
>Ga0182030_10007366_pt1 | contig 22977 bp, 14 predicted proteins | sample 812S3MmetaG_FD_121299 | JGI IMG/M metagenome (GOLD analysis project Ga0182030, IMG submission 121299) | Permafrost microbial communities from Stordalen Mire, Sweden - 812S3M metaG (Illumina Assembly) | ecosystem: Environmental > Terrestrial > Soil > Wetlands > Permafrost | place: Sweden...
TTCAATTTCAGCTTGACTGATGTTGATAGAAAAAGTGGACATATTTTGTGATTTCGCACTTACAAAATTGCCACTTTTTTAATGTGTCAACAAATCACTTTTTTATCCCTTGCGGAGTATAATGTCCATAACGGCAGAAATGTTCCCGCTCATGTTTTCTATATTTTTTTGCAGTAAAATTCTCCCAGTGATATCACAGATGCTGATGGTCATATTTTCTGCGGTGATATTTTTTGCTTCAACATTAACTACATTATTAGCCGGGTTGGGGTAAACCATGATTGTGGTTTTATTTGGAATTGTCTGGTTGACAGACAGGGCTATGCCGCAACCTACCTGCAATGCTTTTTCAAGCACCTCGTCCCTACCCTGCATGATGCCAATTACCGTAGGCGTGACTACACTATCAGGTACAATCCCTATGCGCTCCGTACTGTCCCCGTTAGGATAATAAACGCCCAGGCTCGTAAATGCAGACTGTATATCCTGGGTGAGCATCAAATTGGTAATGTTACCGTCTGTTCCTGCCGTTTGGCTGCCTATCTTAATAACCTTGGGCATGGCGCCGAATATCATACAATCAAATTCGGCTGCGCTTTGTGTTTCCTCATTAAATAATAAAATAAGGGTTCCCAAATAGGGTGTTGTATTGCCGGGAACACCAAGCGTATCAAGATCCAGGCCAAAGGTACCCGGATAGGTAACATCGGGCACTGTAAACTCACTGAACACTTTAGGCCCATCATACATCAGATCGGCCAGTTCCAGGGCTGAATTGCTAAGAGGGTAATTCCTAATATCGATAATAATGGCCGGAGCATTCCGTAATGCACTATAAGCGGTGTCTGCTCCGGCAACTGTCAGATTCCCGATGTTCATATATCCCAGGCCACATCCCATTTTCGTCCAGCTAATCGTATCTAAAGAATCTGCCGGATAATAATATTCAGGAAAAAATGGATTGTTGTTTAGAATACTCCGGATCATGTGATACTTCCTGTCACACCGGCGGTATCTGCATAGACTACATTTTCGTTTGTACCATCATCGCCTGCAAGAAGGTAGCGGCACATATCCCGGTGGAATACAGCACTATTTCCTGCAGAGATATACGTGCCCAGGCTATCCTCCCATTGAGATGCAGTAAGGCCGTTTACTGATATGATAGCATCACCAACCGGAATAGCTGTTACTCCAGATTTTACGACCACATATTTACCCTGTATATAGTGCAGCATCAGTTCAGGAACATAGAATCCCGGAAACGGATAATAATCGCTCAATGTAAGATCCTGGACGTGAGCATCATCAAAACCGGAAGTAATTTTCTTTATAGCAAGGCAAAGGGCCTGTGCACTAGACACCGTATCGATCTGCATAACATTATTGAATAATATTGTATCCATTGGCTTATCAAAAACATAAGTGTAGGGGTCGAAGTAATTAATAATATTCCAGTGAGCAAACATCAATAAAAGCCGTTGATATTCGTCAGGATAACTGAAATAGGTATTCATATTCAGCATTGGGTCATCATTAGGAAATGATAACCAACCACTACCGCCAGTTGTGGCCCTGCTGACCCAGCAGCCTGCATGCGGCCTGAAATTACTTTTAATGGTGAGTAAATAAGCCTGATTATCAGCTCTCAGAATAGGATCTGTTATCCACCCAAAATTCAGATTGCGCTTTAATTCAGGAGCTAACGTATCGGGAAAGTATGTGGTTGATACTTCAATGGGGCCGGCTGCTGTGAGCATGGTATCGAGCGCGTCATTAAATGCATCATAATCGGGAGCCGCTTTCACCATGGGTAGCACATGAAGTAATACACTATCCCAGTTCACATTGCACGTTGACACATTGGAATGGTAATACTTTGTGAAGCCCCATGCTTTGCAGGTGTAGAATAGCTTTTGCTGCAATGTAGGCGTTTGTGCAAGTGTAGCACTGTAAACAACAAGGAGGCAAAAAAGTAAAATTAGTTTACTCATTTATTTAGGATTGAGTAATATCTGAATTTATTCCTTGATAATTTTAGTCACATACTGCAGAGGCCCGGTGTTCAAATTTACAAAATACATACCTGGGGACAATGCATTAATGTCCATAACGGCAGAAATGTTCCCGGTCGTATTTTCTATATTTTTTTGCAGCAAAATCCACCCAGTAATATCGCTGATGCTGATGGTCATATTTTGAGCAGACAGGTTTTTCGCTTCAATAGTTACCGCATTATTTGCTGGATTGGGATAAACCATAACGATGGTGGTATCTGATGCAATTCGGGGAGAGGATAACGGGATTGAGCAGGCAATTTGTAGAGCTTTCTCTAATACTTCATCCCTGCCTTGCATGATACCCGCTATTGTGGGCGTTACAACACTGTCAGGAACAATGCCTATCCGCTGTGTGCTATCGCCATTTGGATAAAACACGCCCAAACTGGTAAAGCCCGAATGCAGATCCTGGGCAAGTCTGAAATATGTAACGTTACCATCGGTGCCAGCGGTTTGGCTTCCCACTATAACGATCTTCGGAAAAGTTTTAAATAGCATGCTATAATACTCTGTATGGCTCTGTGTTTGCTCATTCACCAATAATATTACAGTACCATTATAGGGCGTTTTTTTGGTGGATACCAAAGTGTCATACTCCCAATAAAAAGTACCGGGATAAGTCACATCAGGGAGCATAAATATATCTGAAAATTTGGGCGTTTCCGAAGCCATATCAAATAGTAATGTCACAGCGCCATCATCATTTGAGGTGCTTTCTCTCAGATCAATAATAATAGCGGGAGCATCCCGCAATGCTGTGTAGGCGTGGTTGGCCTCTGTAGTTGTCTGGCTCACATTGTTTATATACCCAGTTCCGCATTCCATGGTCGTCCAAGTAATACCACTAAGTGAATCAGCCGGATAATATACTACGGGAAACCAGGGATTTCCCAATGTTATGGGGCGGGTAATTGTTGTGGAGTAGGTAGTTCCTGAGGTATCGGCATATACTACATTTGATGTTGTCCCGGTATCACCCCACAGCAAAAGATATTGGCTTATGAACCTCCGCAAAACTGAAACATTTCCGGCAGATATGTAGTTGCTGAGGCTGTCCTCCCATTGGCCTGTAGTACGCCCATCAACCGAAACAATTGCATCCCCTACAGAAATACCTGCGACGGCTGATTTTACGACTACATATTTGCCCTGTATATAGTCCAACATCAGGTAGGGCAGATACTCATTGGGCCAGGTTACATCTTCGCTGTAAGTAAGCTGCTGCACATGAGCATCATCTAAACTTGCCGCCATTTTTATGATCCAATTGTAGAATGAATAGATGTTTGACGCGGAATCTATATTCACAACATTGTTCATTAGAATGGTGTCTGTTGGTTTATCCAACACATAATTATATGGGTTAAAATAGTTAATAATATTCCAGAATTTGAACATTACTAAGAGCCTGTGAAATTCGTCAGGATAATTGGTATAGACGTTTGAGTCTAAAAATGGCTCATCCTGTGGAAACAATAAATAGCCTCCATCGCCACCAAAAGCCGATACTGTATAAGGATCAACAATAACATTACAGCCTGCATGTGGCCTAAAATTATTTTTGATAGTCAACAAAAATGCCTCGTTATCTGCCCTAAGGATAGTGTCTGTTATCCAGTTGAAATTCCGGTTACGCTTCAATTCCGGTGCCAGAGTATCAGGAAAGTAAGTCGTTGATAATGCCATTGGCCCCGCCGCTGTAAGCATAGAATCAAGTGCATCATTAAAGGCGGTATAATCGGGAGCAACTTTCACCATGGGTAACACATGAAGTAATACACTATCCCAGTTCACATTGCACATTGACACATTAGAGTGGTAATACTTTGTGAAGCCCCATGCTTTGCAGGTGTAGAATAGCTTTTGCTGCAATGTAAGGGGCTGTGCAAAACTGTTATTGCAAATAGTAACAATGGTTAATAAAAAGAATAATCGCAGCGATTTTTTTATTGAGTATTTTATATAGTAAAGATACCTATTTCTTCAATTGAGGAGTCTTTGGTTTATTGTCTACTGGTTACTGCGTTTCCTGTATTGCAAATAAGCTCGCCGTCTGATTTGAGTTGGAGCAGTTGAAAACTATTATTAATGGCACTTAAAATGCTCGAACGGCTCTTTGCAGGAAAGGCATTTATACAGCGCCTTGCAGGAAGTGGGGCCAAACTGGCTCACGAGTTCCGTTTCTTCAGAGCCACAGCGGGGGCAGCTTATTTTATCTTCTTCAAACAGGCCTAGCGGCTGAAACGCTTTGCGGTTTGGCGGGGCAATGCCGTATGCTTTTAGTTTTGTTTTCCCTTCTTCCGTCATCCAGTCGGTGGTCCATGCCGGGCTTAATTGCGGCTCAATGGTTATATTCTTTATGCCATGGCTGATGAGCGCCATACGTATGCCAATAGCGATCACATCCATAGCCGGGCAGCCGCTGTAAGTAGGTGTTATGGCTATAGTAACTGCGGTTTCCGCACCTTTCCCGGTGATAGTTACGTTACGCACTATTCCCAAGTCTAGTATAGTGAGTACAGGCACTTCAGGGTCTGTAACATCTGAAAGCCATTGATATACCTGCTGTTCATTTAATTCGCTCATCACATTTATTTTGCCGCTTCAGGAACGATAACGAAATAAAGTCCACCATCTGACTTGTTCTTTTACTTCGATCATTATTATTTTCAATGGTCTCAGTGAGGGCTTCGCCGTTCCATTTTTTCTTCGTTGTAAAAGTCTTTAAATATTTCAATATTCACAGATTTTACGCCTTGAAAAAAAGAAAAATAACTGCGCCATATGGTAGACTTTATTTTGTTAACGTTCCTTAAACAAATGGTTGTTCACCATTACACTACCGTCAGCAGCTTTAGATATAATAACGGCATCCGCAGGCCGCAACATCAATTCATCCATCGCTATGTAGGTGGGAGCAGGTTTATTCATCAATATGCACTTTAACAACCTGGCATTGCCATGCACATAAAAATAGATTGACGCCCTAAACCACATACCAAAATTATCCACGCTCTTGTTTGTATGTACAAAGGTAGTATCAAATACCCTGCCAGAGCTATCCGCAGCATACAGCAGCATGTCGGAAGACCTGTAATCTTTATCACCCAGCAGGAACCAGCAGGAAAATTCATAGCGCTGGCTGTCACCTAACGACCGTACAGGAATAGTGGCAATTAAGCTGCTGTCATCCTTTACGTACTCATGGCCACCGGTGCCAAAAAGCCGGTCACCCGCACGTCCTGCATCAAAGTGGTCTACATACCAGGAACCCCTGTCAATAACACAAGTGTCGGCACTGTGCATATAAGGAAGGATAGCGTTTATACTATCCGCATTCTTTTTGTCGTTTGTCTTTATGCGGTCTGGATAACACACATACAGGTTGCACTGAGAATAATGGCCAATATAATCTGATGCACGAAACAGGTATCTCTGGTCGGGGTCTAAATTCTCACCTCCCTCATCATAATGAAGCACTAAAAAAGGTTTTTGGTTGGGCAAATCACGAAGCATGGGCTTATCAGGATAGGGGCCGGCGGCTATTTTTACCTGCTTCATTGCCTGCGACCAGGAAGACCGCGACATCATCACATCTATAACCGGCAGGTGCAACTGCAATGCGGCTTTGGTAGCCAGTGTATTCAGCCACTCCGCATTACCTACCCACAATTTTTCAGTGCCTACGTGGTAAAACGGCAGCGCCAAAATAGCCTGAAAATCCTCCCTGCTGTAATGGTGGTCATGTAAATAAGATGGCCAGTTTTGCTCCTTCTGCGAAAAGACCATTTCATAATTGTATGTAGAAGCATGAGCCCGCTCTACAGCATAATCTATATAGCCTTTTGCCTCATAGCTCCACAAACCGATGGTAAATATCAGCAGGCCAAAACCAGCAACGAAATAGCGTTTGGCAACCAGCATCTTATAATAGTGGTATATCACGATAACACTATACACGGCAATGATGTGGTAAAATATCCAGCTAAACCTGCCCAGCGACCTGAACTGCCTGAACACAGCGAGATAGTCGAGCCACTGTACGTGCCAGATAAAAGGAACACCCATGCCTATCAGCAATGCGAACAATGCCGTAAACAGCCATACAGGCGAGAAGCCAGTATCTGAAATCAAAATATCAAGGCGCTTTTCCCTGATGCTTTTTATCAATATAATCACACCCGCACTAGCAACGGTAAAACAAATAACCAGGCCCAGGTACACATAGCCCTCACCGCCAAGTGCCAGCGTATAAATCAGCCTTTTAGATTTTACATATTCCCAAATGGGCGAGTGTACTGAAGTGAATATCTGCCTGAGTCGGGTACAAGTATCATAGAATGAATTGTAGGGTGATACGGGCCTATCTTTTACAGGATCAGTAACCTTCATGACCAGGCTTACTACCGCGAATACGCCAATGATGCTGAGCACTAATGGCCATACGTGTTTTATCTTTTGCCGTAGGGTGGCCTTGTTAAAAATAAAATACCCTGACGTATAACCAATTACCCAAATGAGCATCATGGCTACGTAATACAGATGAAGAAAGGCCGTAAGGCAACCGGTTATAAAAAGATAAATAACATAACGTATACAGGCACGCTCGTGATACCGTACCAGCCAATAAAATACCATAGGGATGATACATGTATATGCCAATGCATAATGCCCCTGTATGCGGAATAGCTGTGGGCTGAAAATTGTAATGAGCCCGGCAAATATCATGGCGATGAGTGGCCCTACGCGGAAATGAGTTAATATGAGGAAAAGGAAAACAACAGACAAAACATAACTAAGGTCTATCAGCCACCACATCACCATTAAAGCATCGCCAGGACTCACATTTTTAAAGTGATCCAGCATTACTGACAACAATGGCTGGCCATCTGTATAAACGATATGCTCGCCATAAGGGTAATTCATACCCGTAAACCAATAACCACTGCCATACATGCTTTGGTAGAGGTAGGTAAAATTATTTTTGGCCCCGTCTCCCCCCAGTTCTCCTATTGCCTGCCATGGCATAGTAACAAAACGTGTCAGCGTTACTGTCGTTAAGCATACAGCAAATAAAATAGTTATCAGCAGCCAGATATTGCGCCGGACCATATCCATCAATTTATTTAAAAAGTAGTTTGATAAAATTGAGCATTTCAGGCAATAAAATACGGTAATTCATGCTGCGGAATTGAATATTTTCGTTTAGAGCTACAGGAATAGCCTTTACACGAAATTTTTTGTTCTTGAAACAATTGCGAACAAATTCCAGATCAAATAAATACCGGTCTATAGTGGTTTGCAAAAACAAGGGCGCCACGCTTTTGCTAAATCCTTTCAGGCCGCATTGCGTATCAGTAACCGGCATGGAAAGAAATAGTCGTATGAGCGTTCTCAAATACTTAGAAATGGCCCTCCTCAAAAATGGCACCTGTGCATAATACGCTTCATTTTTTATCCCGATGACCACATCAGCCTCGTTGTTTTTCAGCGATTGGTAAACGGCCAGCATACTTTCCTGCGCATACGGAAAATCAATGTCTGTATATAGAATCATGTCGCCGGATGCGGTAGCTACGCCTTGCCTTATCGCATAGCCTTTACCCCTGTTTACCGGGTAGTCAATCAGTTTTATTCCGGGAATATTTTCTTTTATGAATGCTATTGCTTCTTTTGTTACCGTTGGGCTTACGCCGTCCATCACAATTACCAGCTCCACCCGCTCATTCACTGTATTACTAAATGAGCGGAATGAAGAACAAACGCTTTGCGCCCATCCGGGCGCAGGGTTATAGCAGGGTAAAATAAGAGAAGTGGTCATTCCCACAATAGCAATTGAATTTCAAACATACAACGAAAAGCTGCAATTAAGGACATGTATCGTTATTCATTAAACGACCATACCTTCAAACTGTCAATATACAATGGATATACACTTCCTCCATTCCAAAAAAGTATATTTACCGAGTCGAACTTTTGTTGTGGCAACCTCATATCTACCGATATTCTTTTTGTTTCCCCATCCCCAAGTAATCTATAGACTCTCACCATATTTTCCTTCACGTTTCCGCCGTTATTCACCAATCGTAAAATAAATTGCGCCATTTGCCAATATTCCCACTCTTTGCGGCCGCAAGTGAATTTCGCCTCGGCACGCAGCCAGGTCCCATGTATATTATTTCCTGCAAACTTGTATGTGGGGCTATTCTGCCGTTCATTATCGAGGGCCAGTGTTTTAGCTCCGTTTGGAGCTATTGCCTTGTACTGCATGTTTGTATCGCTACTAAAATTATTCTGATAAATAAGTTGTTCATTGATGGGTATCCCTTCATACAAATCCGGATCATCAGCCAATAAAATAACATTGGCAGGTACCTGCCACTTCCCTACTACCCGCCAAAAATATGCTCTTGACATGCTGTCACTAAGGTATAGCCCATCGTTGTGATATTGATAAGTTAACCAAATATTATAATAAATAAGAATGCAGGCTATTGGCCCAAAGACTACTGCTACTATTTTTCTGTTAAGGCAGGCTTTAACCAATTCTGCAACAGGAAAGAACAATACCGGATAACTTTGTATCATAGCCCTGCCACCATACCACCAAATGCTCCAGGAGCAAATGATATAGTAATTGAGCAGGAAAAAAGCCAGAATAGCTACTTTATTTTTTCCCCGTATTAAAAATGGGATAATTCCAATAAAGGCAAATACCAACATGGGAGCATAGGTGAGCCACCCGCTTCTGTAACTGAAAGTATAATCTGCAAAATTAGGTGACCTGAAATATAATTTTTGGTCCTGGTAGCTGTAATAAAGCCAATGCCCCGATGCATATTTCCAATAAATAAGCTGGATAAATATTACACATCCTGCGCAAACTGCAGCTATAAGGATTGTCTTGTAATGGCTGATAAAAAGGTTTAATCTGCTTTTGAAAGCACTGTAAGAAATAGTTTCCATGCCCCATAGCAAAGGAATAAGGCATGACAAAATATCTGTAGGCCTTGTAAGTGTAGCCAACCCTACAAGCAGCCCTATCCTTACTGCATATTTTGTCTTAAACGACTGATAATAGTAATGAGTATTAAGCAGTATAAATACGTAAATTGTAAAAAGCCAGCAATGCGACATGCCGCAATCTATGGCTGCATAATTAAGGTAATTGCTACCCAGTACCAGTAAAGTCAAAACAATAGCAACTACTTTATCTGAATAAAAAATCAGCAGTAGCTTTCTGAAATACCACAACCCTATAATAGAAATGAGCAGCCCTGCAAACTGTATGGCAAATTGATATGGTGCAGAGAATCCATCAGCCGGATACCCTAACGGGCCTGCAAGTATATGAGCCACAATAAAAAACGGGGAATACATTATTGCCATGCCTGAAGAATACTTCATCACATAGTTGCCATTAGCACATTGCGATCCCTGCTGAAAGTTTGTATTGGTAGGATGATATTTATTCAGGATACTGTCTTTAAATGACTGATGCCTGATGTCCCTGTATATAAACAGGGAAGGCAGGTACCAGTAATAACCGGAAACATCCCATGAAATAGCCGCCTGGGTACCTGGCTGCTTCCACCTGGGATAAAAGAAAAATGACGCATAACACATCACTAAGGCCACAATAAAGAAAGTAATGCGGGATATCATTCAGCAATGTAAAAATTTACATTAACAAACTGAAGATACTATTAACGGATTTGCGAAATAAATCCTTTATTACCAATTCATGCCAGGATATGCCCGCTGCACAAATTGCAGCTCCGTAAGTACATAGCCCAAATGCTCTGAATGCCTGCCTTCCTTACCGCCTTGCTGCATCCAGGCGCCCAGGGGCATAGTAATATTGGCTTCTTCAAACACAAGCCTGACGCGCTCCTGCCACAGTGGTTTTATCCTAGCAAGATCAACGCCTATGCCACTCAGCAGCATGGCCTTATCTGTTTCATTCATAACAAACAACTCCCCGGTGTACATCCACAATTCATTTACTGCATCCTGCATTCGGTTATGGCTTTCCTCAGTACCATCACCCAGCCGCACCACCCACTCACTACTCCACCGAAGATGATAAGTAACTTCTTTCAGAGATTTTTCAGCTATGGCAGAAAGGCTTTCGTCAGGGCTTTTCATTAGTGCCGAGAAGAAAAAATAATTGAACGCATCGTAAAAAAAAGAACGGGCAACTGTATAAGCCCAATCATGATTGGGTTGCTCTACGAGCAATACATTTCTGAAATCCCAGCCATCTCTCAGGTAGGCCAGGTTGTCCTCATCGAGGCTGCCTCCGGTATTTATTATATTCTGTAATGCTACCGAACTAAAAACTGCGGCTTTGTTTTCAGCGGGTAAAGAATTAAACTGCTCTGCAGCATATTGATACAAGCTTCGCGCCCTTCCAATATGGTCCAAAGCAATATTAGTGAGCGCAATATCGTGCTCCAGTATTGGGCCATGCCCGCACCATTCACCCAGCCGCTGACCCATGATCAGTCCGTCATCGGCAAGACGCAGGGTATAGTCTAAAAGGGAGGAATTTGTCATTAAGAATCAGGATTGCTTTTTTTGAAATTTGTACTTTGGAATTTCCAGCCCTACATATACTTCACTTCATCAGGAAGGTTGTAAAAAGTAGGATGCCGGTATATTTTATCATTTGCCGGATCGTAAAGAGAATCAGCTTCCGATGGGTCCGATGCATGAATGAATTTACTTTCCACCACCCATATGCTCACACCCTCCATGCGGCGAGTATATACGTCGCGTGCGTTTTCTATGGCCATCTGCGCATCAGCAGCATGAAGGCTGCCTGCATGTTTGTGGTCCAGTCCCGCCTTGCTGCGAATGAATACTTCCCATAGCGGCCATTCCGTTTTGTTTGTTATATCTTGTTGAGCCATAGTTAATGTCTGAAAATTGTGATGTTGAATATGCAGCTACGCAATTAGTTATGCAGCTTTCACGTCTTCGGCCCTTACTTTTCTTTTCTCCGCATGGGCCATTGCCGCATCGCGCACCCATTTACCATCTTCCCAGGCTTTCTTGCGGGTTTCTAATCGCTGCTTGTTACAGGGGCCATTTCCTTTCACCACATTCCGGAATTCTTCCCAGTCTATGGCTCCAAAGTCATAATGTCCCCGCTCTTCATTCCACTTCAGGTCTTTATCCGGCATGTCCAGCCCCAATACCTTGGCCTGCTCCACCGTCACGTCCACAAATTTCTGCCGCAGCTCATCATTGGTCAGGCGTTTTATCCGCCATCTTACGCTTTGCGCGGTATGCGGGCTTTCTGCGTCCGGCGGGCCAAACATCATGAGGCTGGGCCACCACCAGCGGTTAAAAGCATCCTGCGCCATTTTCTTCTGTATTTCAGTCCCTTTGGAGAGTGTCAGCATTATTTCAAAACCCTGCCGCTGGTGAAAGCTCTCTTCCTTGCAAACCCTAACCATAGCCCTCGCATAGGGTCCATAGGACGTACGGCAGAGCGGCACCTGGTTCATAATGGCTGCGCCATCTACCAGCCAGCCTATAGCGCCCATGTCAGCCCAGGTGAGCGTGGGATAGTTAAATATAGAAGAGTATTTCGCCTTGCCGGTGTGTAGCTGGTTATACAACTCGTCTCTGCTTATGCCCAGTGTTTCGGCAGCGCTATAGAGATAAAGTCCATGCCCTGCTTCATCCTGAACCTTCGCCAGCAATACCGCTTTGCGGCGCAGGCTGGGTGCACGGCTTATCCAGTTGCCTTCCGGCAGCATCCCCACTATCTCACTATGTGCATGCTGCGATATCTGCCTGATCAGCGTTTTCCGGTAGTCATCCGGCATCCAGTCTTTAGGCTCTATGGTTACTTCTTTATCTATCAGGCTGTCAAAATGCTCCTGGAATGAATGAACCGTCATTTTTCCTAAAATTTGTGTCTGCAAATATACGATATTTCGATGAACAGGATGGTTTCAAGACAACCGCTACCTACTGGCGTTTTGCCCATTCTGTTTATACAAAGCAGTACGGCCTCCAGGGGATGTATACACCACATGATAGGCTGCATTAATTTCCGCATACAACTTTCTGAAGTTGTCATTCTTCAGGTAAGAAGTATCAAAGCACCACATCAGTATGTAATCAATGCTTACCCCGGTTGTTTTTTTGTAATCTTCAATATCAGCATACGGCGGCTGTGCCTCTATGCCGTCGCCCTTGCTCAGGTGAAAATACGGATTAGTGCTATCCGTCCACCGCAGGGGGAAATAACCCATATTGGCCTCATAGTTGTCTAAAATGATCATTGGCTTTTCAATACCCATATATTGGGATGCATGGAAAAACAGGAAATTCCTGTCAGCTATTATTTGTCCTTGTTTGTTTTTCCCAGAAGGTGCAAAATCCAGTGGCAATACAACAGAATATGGCCTGATAAATTTTCGTGCAGATGTATAATCAGCAACGGCCAGTGATGCAGACAATAAACAACTCAAACGCGCGCAAGTCAAACCAACAAAACAGGCAAAGATTATTACGGCTCCAATATTTTTTACCCTGTCAAACGGCAGTCTATGCACTGTACCCCACAATATAAGAACAAGTACGCCAAGCTGCAGCGCTATGCTTACCCATATCATTTGTGCCGTACTATAGTTACCAGCTACTGCTCCGGGTTTGGCATGGAGCAGGCAGGCCACTTCAGCAATACTAAAGGTCAGAAAAATTAACACCACAACAGCCGCGTCCGCAACTTTCATTTGTCCGGAAGGCCACCTGTAAGCAATGCAGCAGGCCATCAGTATGTACACAAATATTTGCGCCCGCATACTAATAAGAATAAGCCTCCCCAAAAAAGACTCCGGGAAACACAAATACACCAACACCACAAATATCAGGCTCAGCAAAAAGCCATCGTACTTGTTGATACGCCATATATTTTTTGATCTTAAAAAAGTGAAGCAAAACAATACCAGTAAAATAATACCTACCAACTCTGCCACAAAGTCTTCTGTATGTGTAACATTCACTAAGTACTTGCCCTCCACAAGCTCTACAAGCCTGTATAAATGCGGTTTAATCTGCAGGCGCACCCCACCTTCCTTGCCGGTAAACCATCCCATCAGCACCAGGAAGGGAAAAAGAAAAAGCGTAAGGAAAAAGCTGTTTTTAAAAAAGAAAGGAGAAAATTTTCCGGAGTGATTCTCCTTTGCTTCCGCTGCGGCATAAGAAGCAATAAGCGCCGCGCAGGTAAACGCAGCAAAGCCAAAAGCTAACAGATGGGTAAAGAAGATGAGCAATGCAAACAAACAAAACAATAGCCCATTGCCCACGGTTCTTCTTTCTAAAAAGCGTAGCCAGCCCCATACCACCCAAAAATATAAGGCTATGCTGAATGAAAAATTATAGAACCCCTTAGCCAGCGATTGAGGGAAAACAAATACTAAAAATACAACCACAAGAAAGGAAACATTGTTGCCTATTTTTCTCAGTAAAAGATAGAAACCACCGACATAAAGCGAAATGTAAACAGTTAAAAATATCTTCTCCGCTACGATCCCGTTCACTAAGCACATTAATGCCGCAATGGCCGCTGTTGATAGCCAATTAGGGTTCGGCTCATAAACTAAGCGGTAGAACCTGGAATAAAAAGCCACATTCTTCTTTGCCCATAGATCGTGCAGCACCTGGGCGTTATATACATGACTGGGGCCATCGCCGGTAAGATAGTATTGTGGCAGCCATACCTGCAACAAGCATAAAGCTACACCTGTGAGCAATAGAATAACAGCAGTCTTTCTTATCATTACCAAATCTTAGGAACAGACAAAATAAACCAATTGTTTCACTATTGTGCAAATATAAATCTTAAGGTCACCCCAGCCCTCGTGGTAGTGGTGGGGTACGAGCTGGATACATAGGGTATAGTCTGCTGCCTGTCGTAGAAGAAGTGCAGGGTTAACTTCTGCGTCACAGAATAATCAACCGTGGGCGATATTCGGATCACCTTTTGCCCGCTTGATACCACACTTATATTATCTGCGAAAAACGAATTGGTATTCATGTTATCGCTCAGGCCCAGGTCCAGTTTAAAGATCAGCTCATTTTTCAGCTTTTGTACACCCAGCACCTTGAAGGGCAGCCTGATCCCCTTCTTACGATAACCAATCCCTACTACATATTCTGTACTTTGAGTTTGAGCTATCTGGTAATCAATGAGGCTTAAACTTTCCATTTTTGATACCCGGACCTGGAAGGTAGCCGTTAAATGATTTTTGAAAGACGCATCAAAACCTATCAATGGATTGAACGCCTGTGATATGGTCACATTAGGCACCTGGAAGAACGGTACATAGTTATGGGAAACAGAATCTATGAACGACGGGAAGCCCAGCCCATAAAGATCATTAAACAATAAGTTGCTGCTAAATCCATTCATAGACATAGTTCCGGTATACGCATGGTTTACTACTAAGCTGGTCAGGAACGAGGCAAAGAATGGTATCTTACTCAGGCCGTTATAGGTCAGTTTCCAGTTAGGTAAGGGGTTATAGTACTTAAATGGATTATCCTGTACTGAGTTGGAATTATAATCTATTAACGGCTCAGTAGAAGCGCTTTTACCGGAATAGGCCGCGATAAATGATGGAATAAGCACATCCTGCGAGTAAGGCCCATAACCCTTGGTATATCCGGGGTTCAGAGGATCCGGCATGCCGAGCGTATAGGGGTTTGCTGCGCCTAACCGCTGCGAAATGATCGGGCCATTTGTCAGGAACTGGTTGTAAATATTAGAACCTACCCCTGTGTTTTTTTGGAACAAGCTGCTCAAAGAAGCGATATAAGAAATATTGAATGACCCGTTTTGATACGGATTGAACTCATGAAATTGAGGGGCATTAGGGCTTCCGTTGGGGTTTCCTGTGGTGTCTGCATACAGCACACTGTACGACTTGCTGTATGTTTGCAAAAGCGACAAATCAATTCTCAGGTCCTTCACAGGCTGCAGTGCTGCTGTAGCGCTAATGTTTCGGGAGTACGTTTGCTGAAATTGGGCATTAAACAGGGAATCCCTTGTGAGCCTCCCCGCCGCAGCCTCGCTTGCCAGCCAGGTGGCCGTAGGCTGGTACCCATACACAAAGTTATACCCCGGAGCATTGGAATAATTATTTACGCCCATAAAGCGGGTACTGTCCAGATAGCCCGGTAAAATCGTACCCGCTGTTTGGGTATAGTTCAGCGTTACTCGGTTTACCATCGTAAGGATACGACCTAATGCAATTTCAGTAGGCGTTAGCTCTGGTGGTTTGCTTCGTCTCAATTTCCGGGCAGCTTTCCTGGCGGCCTTTTTCTTTGCCTTTTCAGCCGCCGCTTTAGCCCTGTCCTCTTCATTCATCACCTGTACTAATGAATCGATCTGGTCATCACTCATTTTTGACAGATTTACTCCCGGGAATCGCGAGTGTAGTGTGCTGTCAGAGCCGCCGCCCGTATTATTATTTCCGCCGCCCGCATTTGCACCACCATTATTACCACCGCCGGCGCCTGGAGTGGGCAATGGATTATTGGTAGTGGTTGTTGCGCTATTGCTAGTACCGGATTTAGGACTTTTTGTACTATCTGGTGTGTTGCTGCCATTTTTGCCTCCGGCATTGCTGCCTCCGGCGTTCCCTCCTGCCGCCCCCCCATTGGGTGCAGCATCTGCCGGTGATGTACTTTTGTCAGTCGGAGAACTTGATTTGCGTAAGTCTTTAACCTTGCTTGTGTTACTCCCGTCTCCTCCGCTGCCAGCTGCGGCTCCGCCCTTAGTGTCGCTAGCTCCTTTCTTAACAGGTTTTGCATTCAGAGCCTTTAACCATCTCCACTTGTTATAGAGGTTCTGCATATTCAGCTCCCCAGTGAGTGTTTTAGTCGTTGTATTGCCAATGGTATTGCCCAGGTCATAAGCTACCGGGGCTGCACCCACCCATGAGTAATTGGCAGAGTATCCTAACCTCACGCTTATCCAATCGGTAAGCGGTAGTTTAGACAGTGGTACATTATAGGCGCTGTTAAAAGTTTGTGCGTACGATGTTGTTCGGCCAAATCTGGCTAGGTTATCCCAGATTGTATCTTTTTGCGCCTTTGTAGTAACCGTCCCTACCGGCTGATCAACACTTGAAATATTGGTCGCCGAATAATCAAAAGATAATGACTTTGTCAGCTCCCAGCGAAGTGTATAGACTCGGTTCCAGGTGAAATTTTTATAAAAAGTAGGAGGTATCTGGTAATTGCTCCCGTCATCGACATTACGCACCTGCGTTTGCTCATTAATGTTGAGCAGGTCGTTACGAAGGGAAAACGTGGAGGGTAAGGGACTGAAATTAAAATCCTTGACTAAGGACAACCACTTCGACTTTGACCGGATAAATTTCCTAAACGGTTCTATCGGTTTTACTTTAATGCTGTACGTGTAGCCCAACCCATACCTCTGCGTTTTCAGATTATCCATGGATATGGTTGGATTGTGCTTGAGCTGGTCATTATAGGAATAGGTGAAGTCGAAATTCTTAATGCTCCAGGGCATCCGGATTTTTTTAGACGGCACAGCGGTATTGCCCATGATACGGATATTAGTAAGATTAATACTCTTAATAGAAGTGAAATCCTGTGTTACGTTTTTAATAGAGTCGCGCTGGGCGGCATTGCGAGCCGAAGCCAGTTCACTCGCTACTGTTACATCCTCATCATTTGGATCATACTTCGGATTACTGATACTCTGGGTATAGCCAATAAACAGGGGGAGTGACACTCCCCAATCACGGGGCAACAACTTACCGAGACTCAAATTGGAGGATCCATTGTACTGGTAATAATTGTCCTGGGAGCGCTGTCCTATATCCTGGTCGATAGTCCCATACCCCGCACTGTGATAACTGCCGGATAGATTTACTTTACCGAGATCAGCAAGTTGTAGAGACACTTTGCCAGCCGCCGCATAACCCGCCTGGTCATTAATACCAGCCATTCTCAATTCATCAAACCATACTTCTGTGCATTTGGGCAGCCCGTCGTCGCCGGGGGTCTTGCTCGTTTTCGCAGGGTTAAGCACCCCAAGCATTATATCTTTAGCTCCGCCGATATTTGGATTCCCAATTATCACTATCGTATTACCCTTCGAGTCCGTGGTATAGAATGGCTCATAGTTAGGAAACCCTTGGGCGTCCCGATTTTTTTTCGCAGTTACGAGATCCTGAAGTACAATGTCCATCTCATTAGATGCAGGCCATATCGTGGTGGCGTCTAACGAGCCATTAGGTTGGGTTATGGTCAGCGGCATTCTGTACTCGTAGTAGTTATTGGTGAAATCACTGCCTATCCTTATAAACGCATCCACATCAGCATTTTTTACGGGGGCCGCACCCACCTGGGTTTCGGCATGAATGAACATACGCAAGTAGGAATATTGCCTCATATCCACGTCTACTTCCTTGAATACGCCTCTTGCATCGCCATCCTGGAGCGCACATGTTTGTAATGACAATGACTGCTCGTTCAATAGTATGTTCTGTCCTTGAGAAACCGTTGTCAACTGGCGGCTTACACCGGGTGGAATTACATAGGGTATTGGCAATCTTGAGGCATTTGCCTCAATGCTTACTGTTGAAACCGTAAAATTGGTAAGCGCCTTGTTTTGCTGCGGCAGGTTTTCACCCGGCGTCATCAATGAGTAATTGTAATTGAGCCACTGATTGCGCCCCAGTTCCAGAGTGGCGAATCGCATGATGACGCTGTCCTGCCAGCCGCTCAGAAACATGCGTATAAACCTGATAGACCTGAAATCAGAAATACCACCAATTACGTGGTCATAGTTCTGGATAGGAATCTGGAACTGGTACCATTTTTCTTTTTCATGCGCCCCATTTGGCAACACCACAGTAGTATCTTCAATGCTGATAATATTATTATAGCCCACTGTCATGTTCGGCGTCATGTCAATACGATACTGATAATAACTTTCCGCTTCATTAAGTGTATTATCCTGGTCAATATCTTCTGATTCAGGCAAGGTGGTTTCTGCAGTTGAATAAGCCGCGTTTGCGCTGGTTATCGGGGAGTTGCCCTCGGGACCATTGTATTTTTTATACCGGGCAAGCACACCCAAGCCATTACCGCCGTTCGCCGAGTCATAATCCGATCCCCGGTAGTAGTGGTAGTCATCATTACTCGGATCGTTATTGGCAGCAATCCATGCCGGGTTATTTGCCCCCCCCAACGTCGTCTTCAATTGAGCTAGAAAAAGGGCGAATTTCTGCTGCTCACTCAGCCTTGTTGGATTTAGCGGATCAGGAGCGTCTGGCAGCCCATCATAGCCCACATCCTGCAGTGCGCGGGCTGCGTTGTCATTATCAAACGCTCTTGTAATCTGCTGTTCAAACTTTGGCACATAGCCCCATGCCGTTGTATCCAGTTTAGTTGCATCAAAGGGGTCAGGAATGCCGTTTTCAAAAAACATCCTGGAATCCTTCACAATGTCTTCTGATACGTCACCGAGATTAAAGTAAAGTGAACCTCCCTTTCCGTTAGGATTGCCGATAAACGGATCCATTACCCAAAACTGGATATACTCAACATTTGCCGATTCAAAGTTGGTATTTGAAATAGGCCGGGTTATCCCGCCCCACCTCCCTGCCGGATTCTTAAGCGTGCCGTCCTGGTTAATATTGACTGCATCAAAATTATATGGCCCCCTGTTGGTGGGATAATATCCGAGGTCAAATGTACTTAAAGCGCTCTGCAACGCGGCCGTTTGCAGGTTGGGAAACACATCCTGCTGCTGCACCATCCTTACATAGTGCTCGTTATATTCAGAATCTTTGAGCACGTAAGCAGGCACTGAGCTCCCCGGATCCACAAGCGTCGGCTCAATGGTGTACCATGCGAGCTTAGCACGATTGATGCCATTGGCAAGTTGGTCATCGAGCGAAGATTCCGGGAACAGCACCTGGCCGGTTTTATTTACAGCACCAAAAGGCGTGGATGACAACGACCAGGCTACCGCAGGGAACCTCAGGTCGTAACTTGTGGAAGCACCCTCAAAGTTGTCGATATACACAGAGCCTTCTGGATCAAGCGCATCAATTTGCTTGGGGTGGCCGGGTAGCAACGCTGCCACTTCAAGGTTCCCGTTAAGAAAAGAAGGAGAAGTGGTTGAGTAGATTGGCAATTTGTCTAATGCCCTTGTTACACCCGGCATTTCTGATTGGTAATTCGCATCCAGCCCTATTACTGCGTTTTTTATCGGGTCGTCGCCATATGATACCTGCTGGGTAAATGGCTTCTCATTGAGCCGCATAATCGTGCCTCCGAGCGTAAGGTTCTTATTGACATAGTAGTCGAGCCTGGCAGCCATGAAATTCCTCTGTTGGAACCCGAACGTTGCATTGTCCTCGTATTGAATATTAATAGGCACTCCCGAATTGAGAATACCCTGGTTGATTATTTTTATTCTGCCAAGACCATAGTCTATGGTATAATCCGTATTTTCTATAAGCCGCGTACCTCCGGCTGTCACCGTTACGGAACCCGGCGGAATATTGAATCCCCCGAGGAATATGTCGGATGACGACGACGACTTGTAGGAGCCTCGCATTATATAGCGGTCAGTTGCCTGGTACTGCTGTGCTACGTACTTCGTAGAGTCATACAGCGCCTGGTAAACATACTGCCTGTATAATGTACTGCTTGGATCCACCACAATACTGGGCGGAACCACTGTTGCCTCTTGTGCCAGATAGGCGCCAAAGGGCTCTAACACCGGAAACATTATTTTACCTTGTTGGGTATTAATAGTGATACCATCTACAAAGTCAAATACCCCATCGGGGCTTGGTTGATTTTGTGCATTGAGCCGATCCAGGTTCAGCAAGGTCAGGAATGGTGTACCTTGTTTCGGGCCCGCGGGCATATACCTTAGCTCTCCTCCACCAGGATCCTGGTACAAAATATTCAGTATAAAATTGTCCTTAGAAACACCTAAGCCACCCAGGGAATAAACGTTTTTCATCATTAACTTCCATATAGGCAGGGTAGGCAGCGGAGAGGTGCCTTTTAACAACTTCAGGAATATCACTTTTGAGTTCGTAGTATCTGGTGGTAAGTCTTCAGCAAATTCTCCGACCTGGTACACTTTTCCGCGATAGGTATAACGAAATGCGATCCCGAGCACATCATCAGAATTTATCTGCGTATTCAGCATAATGTAGCCCAACTGTGGGTTAAAGGAATATTCTGTGGCTGCCAGCTTCCGGGCAGTGGTGTACTGGTAATCCTGGCCTTGGGTAAGGCCAATCGACACCGCAGAGTTTACAGCAGAACTCTGGAGCCTTCCGTTAGGATTTTGCAGCAATTCCGTGTACAAATAGTTGGCGGAGTTGTCGGGCAGGCCGTTTCGAACGGGGTTTGCCGGATTGGTCAACTGTTTCAGATAGGGACTTGCTTCCCCAAGGTCCGAAAAGCACATCACGTTACGCACCCCGGTAACCGCACCGGTGCGGTTAGTTACCCACACTTCTATCTTGCTGATATTGACAAGTGAATTAATCACCGGAAAATCTTTGAGCGCATTATCATAGTTATCATGAAAATATTGGGAAAAGAGGAAATCTTTATTCTCTTCGTAATTATCTGCTTTGATAGCAATTTGTTGTGATTGGGCGCCGCCTTGTATCGTGAGGCTCTTGCGTGCTGATTTCTCCTGTGCGAGTACGGCCGTTACCCAAAGTTTACCAAATTGCAACTGCGTTTTGATCCCAAACAGCGATTGCACACCGCTGATCAGGTTACTTTTCAGTGGAAAGCTGATATTGCCCGCCTCTATTTTTTTGAGCATTTCATCTTCCTTGCCGCTATAATCCAGCTTTTGCACATTCTGGTAATCGAAAGTAGCTTTTGTGTTATTACTGATATTAAGCTTCAGTTTATCCCCTACCTGGGCCAGCAGGTTAATATTCATCTGCATATCAAAATCAAACACGCCATACTTCTGCGCCCGCTGCGTCAAAGTAGGGTTTTTAATATCCTGCCAGTTGCCGCCAAAGGTTACGTCCACATTGCCCTGAGGTTTTACAGATATGGTATTGTTGCCAAATATTCGGTCAAAGAGTCCATCTTTGTACATCTGGGGCAGCTCCGGGCTTTTATTGAAGAGCATGAGCCCATCCAGCCGGCGCTGCCAGTAAGCTTTCTCGTCCTGCTGACCACGGTATTTTTCATATTCGTCCAGTGTGAGGTAGGTAGGATTACGCAGAAATTCGCTGCCCAGCTTATCACTATATTCATACCGGTTGGAGTCTCCGTCAAATTCAAAACCCTTTTTCTCATTCCTGGGGTCATTTAGGTCCATACTGCTGGGACGGTTATAATCTACAACGGGATCACCCGTTTTGTCATAGATAGGGAACCTTAAGTGATGGATGGAATCTGCTTTAGCCAGGATATCGTTGTTGGCGGTAGTATCAGGGTCAGGATCAGGGGCGAAAAATTCAAAAAAATGCTTAGGGGTACGGGCAGCAGCATTGGCAATAGCGGCCGCCAGCGCTATAAAAAACAAAAACTTATATCCAAAAAAACCTTTCCCCTTCAAGTTTTATTTTTTTAGCGATTTTACAGGACACGAAGTGCCTGCTTGATCATTTCTTCCACAGTCAATGAAGACGCATTAATTAATTTTTTCACAGCACTTTCCGCGGCACCTCTATTGATACCGAGATTCACTAATGCTATTAACGCGTCTTCCTGTATAGTATTGTGCACTACAGGGGATAATGAGGATGTATTTTTCTGCCTTAAAAGCTTACCTTTTAATTCTAATATAATACGTTGGGCGGTTTTAGCGCCAATCCCTTTCACCCGTTCCAGTGTACGGTTATCTTCCCCGGCCACAGCACGCTCCAGCTCATCGGTATTCAGCGATGACAATATGATCCTGGCGGTCACCGCTCCCACCCCACTGATATTGAGCAATTGCCTGAATGTGGAACGCTCTTCCTCATCCGCAAAACCATATAAAACCCATGCATCTTCCCGCACCTGAAGGTGGGTGTAGAGCCTGCATTTATCCATGTCCTGTATTTTTGCATACGTTTGCAAGGTAATATTCAGCTCATAACCCACACCATGTACATCCATGTGCAATAGTGAGGCTGATTTATAAACCAGGTTACCTTCAAGATATGCAAACATTCTACTATTGTTTATTACCTATTAACTAAAAATGGTATGATTGCTCATACCGGCGGAAAGATACAAATTTTGTGGAAGTTAGAAGGGGAATGGTGGAAAAGAACTTATTATATGCAGGAAAATGTATAACAATCTATTCATTTACAACAATTATATATGTTTTATTATTGCTATTATGCTCCGGTATAGCCTGTCCTGAGGAATCGAGGGATTGGCACCATTCATCCTCAGCCCTTACGTCATCGCGAGTTTTTTACTTGAGGACGACTCACCACCCTATCAACTAGCAGGCCTATCCTTCGCCCGCCGCATTTGCGAAGATGGTAGCGAAGTCAGGAACCAATCAGCTACTTCGCAAACACTACTTTCGCCACATAAGTGCAATTCGCGGTAGAAGCACTCATAAAATATACTCCCGCAGCATCATTGAGCCTTATTTCTGTCGCTTTATTGGTAAGAGTGCTCAGTTCTTTTACTTTTTCGCCAACTATATTGGTGATGGAAACCTGTACCGGCTCATTTGTACCGGAGGTAAGCAGTATTGTAAACACCCCATCAGTAGGATTAGGCCATACCTGCAAACCTGCTGCTGTCTTTGTGTACGATGGTGCTTTTTCATTCCCATTGCACTGGGTAGCCCAAAGCACCGTTATCGGGAAAACTGACCCTAATGCGCTGCACTCACTCAGCATGGTATAAA